>ERZ1034687.489-NODE-489-length-25073-cov-24.217563_pt1 | contig 25073 bp, 46 predicted proteins | sample MGYA00520704_ERZ1034687 | MGnify/ENA primary metagenome ERZ1034687 (study PRJEB33766, sample SAMN09781762) | gut metagenome | biome: gut microbiome | host: Homo sapiens | place: Madagascar | study: EMG produced TPA metagenomics assembly of the PRJNA485056 data... | reverse complement strand
ACCAATACTGGAGATTATTCAGCGGCAACCAATACTGGAGATTATTCAGCGGCAATTGTTGAAGGAAAGGAAAGCATTGCTTTAGCCACAGGAATCAAATCAAAAGCTAAAGGAAAAATCGGGTGCTTCATTGTTCTGGCTGAATGGAAAGAAATTGATTATGAATATCATCTTGTAGATGTTAAATCCGCAAAAGTAGATGGTGACAATATTAAAGAAGATACTTTCTATATGTTGAAGGATGGGAAATTTGTAGAAGTAGATTAAGTTGCCCTGGAAGGTGCTGGAACACCAACCAGGACGGTATCTAACTAAGAATGAGTTAGTTAAATACAGGATAGATTATAACACACCTTCCTGTGTTTAACAATAGGACATTTAGGACAGGAGGGTATTTTTATGCGAAAAAATGGAGAAAATCAGCCACTTGCCAGTGAAATTATTACAGATATGGAGGAAAAAGTGATGGTTAGAAACGTTGTGATCGCTATTCTGGCTACTGCGCTGGCAGTTTCCATTTCCAGAAGAAAGTGAGAACAAATGAAAGAGGTGATAAAGACAATTATGGAAATAACAACGGTCGTAGGAACGATTACGATAATATTCTTGGTTCTGTTAATCTTCACAGGAGCAGATATTGTAGATGCATATTTCCTTTCAACAATGGTTTCTACGGCAGTGTTACTTCCTATGTTAATGGAGATGGAGGAAAGTAGATGGAAAAATTGAATAAAGTAAGACTTTCTGGCAGAACTTGCGAAGTTGGTCGCAGCCATAAATATGTCGGGAAGCAGTTTTACAGCATTAAATTAGTAAACATCAGACCTTGTGGAATTTCAGACCGATTCCAAATCATAATTGAGAAATCCATCATGGGAAATGACGAATACGAGGGAAAAGAGATTCTGGTTACAGGTTCCTTCAGAAGTTTTAATATTTCAAAGGAGCCGGGAAAGAGACACAATGTGAACTACATTTACGCAGACAGCATCGAAATCCTGGACGGGCCAGCACCGGGCGGAGATATAAACGAGATTGAATTTATTGCAAAAAACTATAGCAAAAATACAACCCCGGTTAAGGTGGGGGGAATAAAGTCTTGAATCTACTCCTTACCATTTCAAGAAGCCAACGCAGATGGGATGCCGTTTATTGCGCCTTGTGGAATTCACTTGCAGAGAAGGCAGAAGCATTAAAAAAGGGAGACTGCTTAAAAATCAGTGGCAGACTTTTAAGCAGAGAAATGCTGAAAAATGCGAAAGTTTTGGAAACTGTTTATGAGGTATCGGCAAACGAAATGGAGATTTTGGAGGATGAAAAATAAAAATGATGTGAAACTGGTAGGAGAAATCGTGGATGTTGAAATTAGCGATATTGCAGGATTCACGATTGAAGCAGAAAGAAAAAGCGGGAATAAAGACTTGATTCTAGTTGTTGCACCAGAAAAATATTTGGAACATTTGAAAATCGGAAACCGGGTGTTTGTAGTTGGAAAGTTTGGTTCCCGGAACGTGCATTATTCTGGGAAATCACATTTGCAGCTGAATGTGTATGCAAAATATATCCGCCAGGAAAACTTTTTGGATGATAAAAACACAATCTTGATGGATGGATATCTCTGCAAGCCACCTGTTTACCGTAAAACACCAATGGGAAAAGAAATCTGCGATTTGATTATTGCCTGCAACGACAATGAGAAAACAGACTATATTCCATGCATTTGCTGGTTTGAAAATGCAAGAATGGCTTCTGGATTCAAAGTTGGCGACTATGTGAAGTTTCTTGGGCGAATCCAGAGCAGAATTTATCAGAAGGAACTTCCGGGAGGAGAACTGGAGTTTAGAACCGCATACGAGGTATCAATAGGGAGGATAATCGAGCATGAAGGTGGAAGTAAAAAAGATTTCGTTGGAGAATTACAAGAAGTTCCCGAGTAAGTCTGTAGATTTATTTCCGAGAACAGAGATTTCCGGCAGAAACAGAGAAGGAAAATCTACATTACAGGACGCATATTTAGATGTTCTGACAGGAAAGATGGCGAATGGTACAGAACCGACTTCTATCCGCAGAAAAGAAAATGGCGTGGAAGTTCCAAAGGTTGATGTTATAAGAGAGCTTACGCTTGCGATTGATGGGAAAGAAAAAGTAATTCGCAAAATCACAAAGCAGAAGTGGAGAAAACCGAGAGGACAGTCCGAAGAGGTATTCGATGGAAATGAAACTTCTTATGAAATTGACGGATTCCCGGCTAAATCAAAGGATTATACCGAGTTCATCCAGTCAATAGCAGAACCTTCAACGCTTCTGATGTGCAGTAATCCAAAACCATTTCTGGACACATTACAGAAGTCAACCGCAGAATCCAGAAAGGTACTGGAAAAAATGTCTGGTTTTGATCTAGCACAGTTTATGGCCGACAATCCACAGTACGCTCATGTGGAAGAAATTACAAAAGGACATTCCGTAGAAGATACACTGAAAAAACTGCGAAAAGAACTGAATGCACAGAAGAAAAAGGTTGGCGAAAAAGACACAGAAATCAAGTACGAAACCAATCGAAGTGTTGAAACAGAAGATACATCTTCCTTGGAATCAAAAAAACAGGAGCTTAATGCGGAACTTTCCAAACTGGAAGAACAGGAACAGATTCTTGAAGATTCAGCAAAAGGATATGACAGTCTTTCATATGAAATCCGTGGTTTGAAATCTTCCAAGGATGGGCTGGTTAGCAAGGCGAATGAATGGTTAAGAGCCAGACAAAAATTCATTTCTGATACAGTTTATGAACTTGGCATTAAAAAGTCAGAAAAGGAATCTGACATTCGTATTACTGGCATGGAACTGGATAACCATATTAGGGAAGCACAACAGGCAAAAGCTGACTTGGATAGAGCCAGACAGGACTATCCAAGAATCAAGGAAATGGAATGGGATGATTCTGAACTGAAAGCCATTGAAGCTGAAACATTCAATGATTCTGATACCATTTGCCCGACCTGTGGACAGGAACTGCCAGAAGAACAAGTTGCCAAGTTAAAAGCTTCTTTTGAAGAAAAGAAGAAAGCTAGGATCGAAACCAAGCTGAAAGAAAAAGAGCATTTTGAAACGGAGAAGCAGAACAAGCTTAAATACGTCTGCGACCTTGGAAATACCGCCGCTGCGGAATTGAAGAAAGCCAATGAGGAAATCAAAAAATTACAGTCAAAAATCAGTGCGGCACAGGAAGAAATTGCTGAACTCACTAAACAGATTGCGGAAGAACAGTCCAAATTTACGGAGCTTCCAGAATCTGTAGATATGACAAATGATGAAGAGTATCTTGCGGTTACAGCGAGAATTGCAGAACTTGAAGAGAAACTGAAATCATTTGACGATGTTCCTGGAAAGAAACAGGAATTAAGAATGCAGATCAGCAATGCTATGAAACAGATTTCCAATGTGGATGCAGATATTAAGATTGCACAGGCAGCAGTCACAGAGAAAGAAAAGCGAGTATCCGAACTGAATGACGAATTAAAAGACCTTGGACAGGTGGAAGCGAATATTCAAAAGCAGATTGATACGGTATTGGATTTCTCAATTCAGAAAAATAAGGCACTGGCAGAGAAAATCAATCCATACTTTAAGCATTTCCAGTTTAGTTTCCTTGATTACACGATTGAGGGAAACCCAGTGGAGACTTGCAAGATGATCTGTAATGGAGTGAATTACTTTGATGGTTTGAATTATTCTGACAAAATCTTGTGTGACATTGATTTGCTTAGAGGTTTACAGGCTTTGAACGGTTTGAATTTGCCGATTTTTGTTGACAACAGCGAGAGCGTAAACGCAACCAGACTTCCTAGTGTTGAACAGCAGATGATTGTATTAAGAGTGTCGGACGATGATTTGAGAGTGAGAAAAATTTAAATAAAAAGTCAAAAAGCATAGGTGCCGTTGCATGGCAATGAAAGTTGCCATTATACCAAAATATATGACTGTAAAGAACAAGACAGTACATAGAAAAAATATTTATCCTGTTTCATATGCCACCGAAAAAATATAAAAAAGAAAAGGAGAATCATTATGGCAAGTAAAACACAGTTAGCAACAGCAGGAGAACAGCAGGCAGCATTGGTAATCAACAATTCATTCATTGATGGGTTGGTTAAGCAGCTTGAAAAAAAATGCGAATACGGTCTTTCGTTCCCAAAAGACTACAACCTCAGCAATGCGCTCATGGGGGCATATCTGATTCTGAAAGAAACAAAAGACAGAAATAATAAGCCAGTTCTGGAATCTTGCACATCCACAAGCATTGCAAACAGCCTTATGAACATGGCAACACTTGGTCTTTCAGTGCAGAAAAAGCAGGGATATTTTATTTCTTACGGAAATCAGTGCCAGTTCCAGAGGTCTTACTTCGGAAACATTACAATAGCCAGAAGATACGGTATGAAAGATATTCATGCGGAAGTCATTTATGATGGTGATGAGTTCAAATACCACATTGAAGATGGAAACAAGGTGCTGGATTCCCATGAACAGGATTTTATGAATATTGATAATGATAAAATCCTTGGAGCGTATGCGGTAGTTCAGATGGAAGATGGCTCAAAACACCTGGAAGTTATGAACATGAAACAGATTGAGCAGGCTTGGAAACAGGGGTTTGGCTATAAAAAGGACGGAAATGGCACACACCAGAAGTTTACTGACCAGATGGCAAAGAAAACCGTTATCAATCGTGCATTAAAGCAGATCATCAATAGCCACGGCGATGTTTTTGTACAGGAAGCAGACGAAAACACAGAGAACATTCCAAAACAGGATATTATTGAACAGGACGTTGCTTATGAAATTAGTGAGAATGCAAACACAGAAGAATTCATTCCGCAGCCAGAAGCAATCGAAGAAAAGCCGAAGCAGCCAACCGTAGCCGAAACCGTAAAAACAGCAGAGAAAGAGCCAGTCCCGGCAGCAGAACCAGTTGAAACAGAGATTCCGTCATTTATGAGCCAGGAGGAAATGTAGGATGAAAAAGAAATTGATTATTGCGGCAGCAGTAACAGCTTGTGTATCAATCACAGGCTGTACCGCAAGCTTTGACAGAGAAGTAAAATCTTTTTCAAGTAATTGGAATGGTGGTCTAAACCGTACCGTAACTGTTTACGATTACAACGGTGGAAAAATCAAGTCCTGGTCTGGTAAGTTTGACGTTTCCGGATCCGAGAACGAAGTTTACTTTGATGATTCGGACGGAAAGAGAGTTATCATCCATGGCGGCATTGTTGTGAATGAGGAAAACTGACATGAAAGAGATAGAGAGAGGGAAAATCATCTGGGATTCTGTTGTAACCGTGGAAATTTCACTTAGAGAACTTCAATTAATAAGGGATGCAATGGTGGCTACAGATATTAAAGATATAAAAAAGTTATGGGACAAAGGAAATCCACCATACCAGCAGTCTGACAAAGACATAGTCGGAAGAACTGCAACTGAAATTATAAACAGCTATAAATAAGCAGAAAGCGAGGTGATGAAAAATGTTCATGCGAGTAGTAAACACAGGGAGTACCCATGGAAACTGCTATGTTTTGAAATCCAACAGCGGAGAAATGCTTCTCCTGGACTGTGGATGCAGATACAAAGACATTCTGAAGGCTATTGACTACAAAACAAGTGATGTTTCTGGTGTGCTTCTGACGCATGAACACGGTGATCACCGTGAATCATTTAAAAATCTGATGAATTTAGGTATTCAGATTTACACCAATGATGAAACCGTGGAACATCTGCAAATCATCACTGGCGAATTGATGAAAGGTGTCCCAGAAAAAAGACCGTTTCGGGTAGGCTCATTCACGGCAACACCGTTTTATCTGCCACATACTACAAGGGACAAGGACACAGGGCAACTTATTTCGTGTTTCAATTATGGGTATATCGTGGAACATGAAGAAATGGGAAAGCTGTTGTACATGACAGACTTTGAATACTGCAAGTACAACTTCAAGGCAATGCGATTGAATCACTTGGTTATTGAGTGCAACTATTGTAGAGAATTGGTTGACAAAACAGCTGAAAATTACACGCACAGGCTTAAAGGGCATTGTTCTTTAGATACTTGCAAAAGCTTAGTAAATACGAACCATACGGCGGCATTACGGACGGTAACATTGGTGCATTTGAGTAATGAAGCAGCTGACCCAGAACAAATTTTGAAAGAAATAAAAGAAGCGGTGGTTTGGGATGATGCGCTGGTGCAGATTGCCAGACCTGGACTTGAAGTTAATTTGGACTTATGTCCGTTTTGAAAGGAGAAGCTATAACATGGGAAATATGATGAGTTTAAATATCAGTGATGAAGTAATAAAAGCAGCAATACAGGAAGAAGTTCATGCCGGAATCGTAAAGGCATTAGGCGACCCATCTGTTATTGTTCGTGATGCAATAAAAACAATGACGAATAAATATGTTAATGAAAGTGGCGAATTTGTAAGTAAAGACAGTTGGAGAGCAAAACCATATTTTGATTGGCTCGCAGAAAATATTGTAAAAATCACAGTAAAGGAAGAAATTGAAAAATATGTAAATGAAAATCGTGAGGAATTTGCAGAAGAGATAAGAAAGCAGTTAAAGAGTGTGGATTTTAAAAAGAATGTCAGCGCATCTTTCTTGCAGGCTATTGTTAAGTGTACAGAATCTGAATGGAAAATGCCAGTAGAAATTTCGTTTAATAGATTAAAGGAGAATGATTATTAATGAAAATCTTCTTAAAAACACTTGAAAAACTGAAAAAATCAGAACCTTCCGAACAGGAATGTAAGTACGACAAAGGTTGGAATGATGCAATCAAGAAAGTTGAAGAACTGATTTGTTCCTACAGCTCTGCGGATATGTGGATTCCAACAGATTTAAAGTTACCGCCAGAACCAGATGTGAGAGAAAGCCTAGAAGATAGGATAAAATACAACGTTACCATAAAAGACGCCGAGTTACCAACAAACCTTACATATTTAGGCGGTGGAAGATGGGGCATGGTAAAATAACACGGAATTGCACATTACCCAGTTATTGCATGGCAACCAATGCCACCAGTCTACAAACCAGGGAGGTAATACCATTGGAAATAACAATCGGAATCGGTGCAGAGGAAATTAAAGAAATCATCATGGAGCATATCAAGACAAAAGGATTCAACGTAACAGAAGATGATATTTCCTCTGTTATCGGGAAAGAAGAAGTTGTAACAGGGAATGCAAAGAAAATCAAACACGCGCTTATCAGATGCGACATTCAGATTGAGAGGTGAGAAATTGTGAATATTGTTATTCTTTCTGGAAGATTAACTGCTGATCCAGATATCAGAATGGGAACGAATGACACCAAAATTGCAAGATATATTTTGGCTGTAGAGAGAAGAGTGAAAAAGAACACGGAAAGAAAATCTGACTTTATCGCTTGCGTATGCCTTGGCAAAAATGCAGAATTCGCAGAGAAATATCTTAAAAAAGGCACGAAAGTAAATGTGCGTGGAGAATGGCAGACTGGAAACTATACGAACAAAAATGGCGAAAAAGTCTACTCAAATGATTGTCTTGTTGCAGAGCATGAATTTGCAGAAAGAAAGAGCCAGTCACCGCAGGCACAGGAAACAGACACACGACCAGTACCGCCGCCAGAACCTAGTTTCATGGATGTGCCGGATTTAGGCGGTATGGAAGATGAATTTCCATTTAGTTAGGAGAAAACTATGGTAGAAGTTGCTGTTTATGATGCGCTTAGAGAAATGGTTAATTCCGAAATTGCAGAAGAGAAGCATTTACTTACATTAAAAAGTAATAAAGACGCAAAGACATATTCCAATGGGAAGAACAAAAATTTCAGAATGACGGAATACTGTATCAATTGGTATATGGCGTTGAATTTTAATCCATGGAGCATAAGGACAGACAAAGCAAAAGTTTATTATTGGTTTTATGAAAATGGAAAATATATTCTTCAATTATGGTTGAAAGATACATACAAAACCATTTCTAATGCAATTAGCAATAGCAACTCCTTTGATGACTTATTTAACAGCTATTTGGACTGGTTTAATCAAAAAAGACTGGAAACGAGGAAAAAAATGGAAAATCAGTTAAAAGAAACTACCAATAACAAACTCGCTGAAATGAAAATCCCTCATTCTCATGGCGGCGTGGCAAACCTCCTTAAAGTTTTGACAAATACTATGAAAATGCAGGGAGCGGATATTCGTAGCATTGCAAAAGTACAATATGCTATTTGCAAGCAGGCTGGAATCTATATCCCAGATGAATTCATTGAAGATGTTGCAGTTGCTATGGAATGCGAAAATTCAGATGTTTTAGATAATTAGGAGCATACATGAAAGACTTAATTATAGATTGCTTTGCCGGGGGCGGGGGCGCATCCGTAGGAATCGAAATAGCGCTCGGAAGACCAGTAGACATAGCAATCAATCACGACCCCGATGCAATTCTGATGCACAAGACAAATCATCCCGGAACGCTACATCTGACAGAAGATATTTTCAAAGTAGATTTGCAGAAATACGTTGGAAATCAGCACGTAGCTCTCATGTGGGCTAGTCCCGACTGTACATCTCATTCAAAGGCCAAGGGCGGACAGCCGAGAAAACAAGGGCTTCGTATACTTCCGTGGGCGGTATATAAACACGCCAAGGCAATTCTTCCAGATGTAATCATCATGGAAAACGTAGAAGAAATTCAACAATGGGGGCCTCTTGATGAAAAAGGGCATCCTATTAAGGAACGGATGGGAGAAGATTATAACAAATTCATTTCTGCCATGAAATCTATAGGATATGAATTTGACAGTCTGGAATTAGTGGCGGCGGACTATGGAGCGCCGACCACAAGGAAGCGTTGGTATGCAATATTCCGAAGAGACGGAAAGCAGATCAAATGGCCTGCACCAACACACAATAAGCTGGGTTCCAATGGCTTAAAACCGTATAAACAGTGCGGAGATTACATTGACTGGTCAGACTTGGGAAAATCAATTTTTGACCGTTCCAAACCTCTTGCTGAAGCAACGCAGAAACGGATTGCAAATGGTATCAAGAAATATATTATTGAGAATCCAGAACCGTATATTGTGAAAGATAAAAATGCACTTGCATTTATCATCCAGTATCATGGGGAAACCAGGGAGGGAGATTCCAGAGGGCAGTTGCTTACAGAACCAATTAAAACCATTGATACATCCAACAGATATGGACTTGTGACAGCATTTGTGACAAAGTTTTACAAATCTGGTATTGGGCAGGGATGTAACGAACCGTTACATACTATCACCACTTCTCCTGGACATTTTGGTGTGGTATCTGCTTTTCTTGTTAAGTATTATGGAACAGGTTGCGGACAATTTTTGGATGAACCACTTGGAACTATTACTACGAAAGATAGATTCGGGCTGGTGAACGTTCTGATTGACATAAAGGGAGAAAAATATACTATTTCAGATATTTTCCTTAGAATGCTGAAACCAGAAGAATTGAAAGTAATGCAGGGATTCCCGAAAGATTACATCATTGCTCGTGATTACAAGTGGAGAAACTACCCGATAGCAAAACAGGTAGCCAGAATTGGGAACAGCGTAGTGCCGATAATGGCAGAAGCACTTGTAAATGCAAATTGCCCGTATCTGAAGGTCGGAGAGAGAAAATCCGCTCCTATGATTTTTGTTCAGAATAATGGACAGGTTGCATTCGGCTGAAAGAAGGTGATCTAAATTGAACTATCAAAATTTTCGAAGAGCAAAAGCCATAGAATCTTCCAACAAAAAACGGCTGCTGAAAGTCAACCCGAAATTGGATGACGGAAGCGGAATTTACATCTTATGGCGAACTGAAACCCATGGGTATGTCGGGCAGTCAAAGGGAATCTTAACCAGATTAGCACAACACATGGCTGGGTACGAGCAACACATTGACCGTTCTATGAAAGCCCACGGATTATATTCAGAAGAAAATAAAGGGGGATACAGGATTGATTTTATCCATTGCCCAGTATCTGAGCTTGACGAAAAAGAACGCGAATACATCCAGAAAGCTATTGATGCAGGATGGATTGTAAAGAATAAGACGGGCGGCGGCCAGGACGAAGGAAAAGAGAAGATTGCCGATTACCGCCCGGCTAAAGGCTACCGGGATGGCGTTCAACAGGGAAAGAAATCCCTTTCCAGGGAACTGTCCCACATTATCAATACCCATCTGGTGGTATCACTAAAACCAGAAAAAGCAAATAACAAAGTATCTATCAAGGCGTTGGAGAAATTCAATGAGTTAATTAAAGAAGATGCTTACAAATAGCAAATATTAAATAAATGAAAGGAGCTTGCCTTCAGCTGGCAAAAGGGTGCACCGGGCTTCTTTGAAAATGAAATTAAAATGTGAATTATATCGTGATTCTATGCAGAATTATAAGAAATATGCAATCCCAAGAGCACAGCTTGTAATTGCTGATGTTCCTTACAATGTTGGGAATAACTTTTATGGGAGCAATCCTATGTGGTATACGAAGGGTGACAATAAAAATGGCGAAAGTAAATTAGCAGGGAAAGCAGCATTTAATTCTGACTTCAATTTCAACCTGTATGAATATTTTCATTTCTGCTCAAAGATGTTGAAAAAAGAGCCGAAAAAGGCAGGGGCAAGAGGGCGAAGTTCAGATGCGCCGTGTATGATTGTATTCTGTTCATTTGAGCAAATCCAAACTCTGATCAATGCGGCGGCGAAACATGGTTTTGTCCATTATATACCGCTTGTGTTTATTAAAAACTATAGCCCACAGGTATTGAAAGCTAACATGCGTGTGGTCGGAGCTACAGAATATGCACTTGTGTTTTACAGAGATAAGCTTCCAAAATTCAGAAATGGAGCGCAGACGGACGAAAATGGAAAGACTATTCGCGGTACTGGAAAGATGGTTTTTAACTGGTTCCAGTGGGAGAAAGACGGAAAAGACATTCCTAAAATCCATCCAGCGCAGAAGCCTGTAGCAGTTCTGAAAAGATTAATCGAAATATTTACCGACCCTGGGGATGTGGTAATTGACCCGTGTTGTGGAAGCGGTAGCACATTAAGAGCCGCCATAGAGCTTGGTAGAAGTGCATACGGATTTGAAATTGATAGAAATTTTTATCAGAGAGCAAAAAATGAAATGCTTGTTTTTGAAAACGATAGTCAAATGAGCATAGGAGATTTTATATAAAAGAATGAAAAATATGAACACTATAAATGAAAGGAGAAAAAATGGACGAAGAAATAAGATTTCGTACCCTAGTTATTCTGTTGGCAAAAACTTATGAAATCGAAGATGCCGAATTGGATAGTGAAGTTGATAAATTTGCAGATTCAGTTACTGAAGCAGGCGGAGAGTTATGGCCGTGGCTTGCTAAAACGGACTATGATCGAATTGATTTCGCTGCTGATAGACCTGGGAAATATAAAGACTTTCAATTTTACGCAGAATATGACGATCACAGCGATTATAGCCCATTGAGTATGTGCGCCTGGAACAAACCCATTAAAGAATTAGAAGAATTATTAAAGGAAGCATCTCCGACTTTATATAAAGAATACATTGTGAGGTTAACAGGAACAGGAGGAAAATAAATGGCTGAAAACGTGAATGAATGCGTTATTGAGTGGGTGAGAGGTGGAGCCTACGCCGGGGTGACCGCACATTCGAATAGCCGATTAAAAAGCAGGATCGAGAAGCTGGCAGAGAAATTCCCAGATAAAGTGAAAATTATCGCCAGAAATGAGGATGGATCTATTTTCGCACATGTGCCAATTGGCTATGTGAAAATTAATCCACCAAGGGAAATGTCTGAAGAAGCAAGGATAAAATCGGCAGAACGGTTAAAAAATATGCATTCAAGAAAGATGGAATTATCAGATTTTATCGAGTATTAAAATCATGGAGGACTGCACAATAGCGTGCCAGTTGCTTGCATGGGGAAAGTGAGGATGGAAATGGGAAAATTAAATCTGATAAACAAAGACGATTTAAAAGTCGGAGATGTAGTCGGAATCGCAAGAGAAATTCGGTGCGGATGGGGAACGAGTTTTAGACACGTCATGGTATATCCCGCAAAGATTGTACGAATAACACCAAAACGCACCAAATTCGAGACCGATAAATTCGGAGAACACGATAAATATGAAACGTTTTATAAATATGATTCCAATGCTGTCGAAGAAAGCAAAATGGCAGAAAAGTTTCGACTGATTCAAGAAGGAGTATACGATATCGAAGATTTTAAGTCAAAACACGGACTGAGAGCAATCAAAGATGAAGATTTAGACGCACTGTCAGAACATATTAATGCAGTTACTGAGATTTTGAAAAGATATGGAAAGTGATGGCACAAAATGTTAATCAGAAGTCAGGATAAAACAGCACTGGTAAAGTTTGAAAACATTGTAATAAATCTAAAACTTCCAGAATCATTAAGAGTTATATGCTGGAGTTTACAGGATGCGCAAAGAAGTGGAGGATATTTTGTTTTGGGAGAATATTCCGCCAAAGCAAAAGCCCTCAAAGTACTGGATATGATTCAGGAAGCCTATGCAGATTTTGAAACGGTAAAAATCACTAGCACGGGGTGGGCAACAGCGGCATACGCAGGTAGTTATGATACTCCTGAGAGTGTATCAGTTGGAATTGAAATACTGAGAGGATATGCGGAAATACTTCAGAAAGCGGTAGTCTTTCAGATGCCAACTGACAGCGAGGTGGTTGTATGAGTAGAGTGAGAAAACGTCTTGAGCAGTACAAACAGGAACTTGAAAGGCAGACACAGTACAAGGCTGGTCTGCCGGGATCAGCTTTGGACATTATTAATACGCTTCTGGCAGACTTGAAAGAGGATCAAAAAGAAAAACGGGAAGTGAATCAACACATTCGAGAGTGCCTGATTGGAAGATGGGATATAAGATGCAATACCGATGAAATAAAAGATGCAACATGTACGGTCCAGAAATACATGAGGTCACATGGGAGTGATGAAGAATTTATTCAAAATATTAACCATGATTTTGTGCTTGGCTTTATGATTTCTCAAAGAATGGTATGGAAGGGAATCGAAGAAGAGATAGAAAAATATAGGGGAAAATGCGAAAAAGAAATACTGGATAATCCCAAAATGCCATAGGAGGAGAAACATGAGACTAATTGATGCAGAATCATTTGAAAAACAGGTAGCTGCAATGGCAGTGAAGAATAATTATAAACCGCAAAAGGCTATTGCACTGTGTGAATTGATAAAGAATCAGCCGACCGCCTATGACGTGGAAAAGGTTGTGGAACAATTGGAAACTGTTAAGGAAATAATGACATCTCCAATTAATCAAGATTGCTTTGGAGAAGAATGCAAGGCATCAGATTGTACGGTATGCCTTATGTGCAAAGCAATAGAAATCGTGAAAGGTGGTGGAATTGAATGAGAGAAATTCTTTTTAAAGGAAAACGAATTGCTGACGGTAAGTGGGTAGAGGGATATTATTATAAAATGTCCGAAACAACATACTGTTTCAAGGAAGATTATGAGAAAAATCCAGTACCAGAGCATCACTATATTTTACAGGAAAGAATGACGGACTGTGGATTACCGAATCGGATAGTGATGCTTGAAGTTGATCCAGAAACACTCTGCGAGTATACCGAGCTGACAGATAAGTGCGGAAGGAAAATTTGGGAAAATGATATCTGTGATCGAAAAGAAAACTATCCAGAGGTTGTAAAGATGAATGCGGGAGACTGGACGCTAGATTACAGTTATTTGTTTCGTTCAGAATGCGGAGGAGATTATTGCAACCTTGGGTTTTATGTAAATGAAAGAAAATGCGTTCAAGTAATTGGAAATATTTTTGATAACCCAGAATTGTTACGAGGAGGGAGAATGTGAGTATTTTAAAAGTAAAAACACTAAAGCCGCAACTTATTAAGCGGTACGATCTTCGTCCGGGAAAGCGTTTTAATTACAAAGATGAAGGTGTAGAAAGACTTTACGAGGTACAGAAACTTTATCCGAATTGCATCCTCTTGAAAGATGTTTTCGATGGAACCAAGTTTTGCCCTGGTTACAACAAGCTTTTACTGATGCTGGGAGGGATTGAGTAAATGAAAATTCACGGAAAGTATACCCTTGATGAAGATAAAGATGTGGTATGCACTTGCGGAGAGAAAAATATGTTTTGGATGGTTGCACATTTCGATTTTCCTGATAAAGCCTTAACCAACTATAAGTGCATGAATTGTGGAAACGTTATTGAAACGGTTGTAGAAAGAGAAGAACCTTGGGAGGATTAATACATGAATAAGAAAGAAATCGCAGAGATCAAGAAACAGTTTACACCAGCAAATTGTTCCATTACACGTATTTGTGGTTGCTATGTGGATGCAGAAAAGAATAAGAAAACCAAAATTAAAGAAGCTTTCCTTTCTCTTCCAGAGGAAGAAATGTTTAAGTATTTTGACATTTTCAAGAAAACCATGTCTGGCAGACTTGGAAAGAACCTTATGAACCTTGAATTCCCATTAGCGCAGGAAAAAGAGGGCGGAACACAGGAATTTCTTATGCGGATCAGAGCAAGTAAGCTTAAAGATAATGAACTTTTGGACGAGTTCTACGACAAAGTAATTGAAAACTATGACTATCCAGAAAATTACTACATAGTTCTCATTCATGCAGTATATGACATTCCCGGAAAGGCTTCTGATGGAACCGAAATGCGCGATGCATCAGAAGAAATTTATGAACACATTCTGTGCAGCATTTGTCCGGTAAATCTTTCAAAGGCTGGGCTTAGCTATGATGTGGCTGAAAATAACATCAAAGACAGAATTCGTGATTGGGTAGTTTCAAGACCGGAAACAGGATTTTTATTCCCGGTATTTAATGACAGAAGCACTGATATTCATGGAACATTGTATTTTAACAAAAACATAAAGAATATTCATCCAGACTTCATCGAAAATGTTCTTGGCACACCAGTTCCACGTATACCCGGCAATGAGATCAATGTCTTTTCAGATTTTATCATGGACAATTTCGAAGGAGATACAACATTCATTTTCACGGAAAGCCTGGTTGAATCTTTGCAGGAAGTAAGAGAACAGAAGAAAGACAGCCCGGAGATGATAACCGTGTCATGTGATGAAATGGAACAGATTTTTGAATATTGTGGAATTCCAGACGAGAAGTTGTCAGATTTCAAAGAAAACTGGGAAATGTATTTCAGTAATGAGCCTGTTGCCCTTGACAATATCCATAATTCAAAAACTACAAAAATTGTAACACCAGATGCAACAATCTGCATCCAGCCGGATAAAATTGCTCTGATTGAACTGAAAGAAATAAACGGTGTTCCATCTCTCGTAATTCCGGTAAATGGAGAACTGAAAATCAATGGAATTGAAGTTGAATTGAGATAAACACTTTTGAAAAACCAGGAATTGGAGGAGGCAATTACATTAATGGCTAAAGTAAGCTGGATTAAAATTGAGATTGAAATGTTTAGCAACCGAAAAATTAAGCAAATAAGGAAAATGCCAGAGGGAAACAATATTGTTCTTATTTGGGTAATGCTTTTGACAATGGCTGGCAGATGCAATTCAAACGGAATTATTTTCCTCACTGAAAATATTCCATACACAACAAAAATGCTTGCAGATGAATTGGATTTTGAGGAAAGCATTATTCAATTAGCATTAACAGTTCTGGAAAAGTTCGGGATGATTACCAGAGATTCTGAATTACTTTCTATTCCCGGATGGGAAGAGCATCAAAGTGCAGACGAATTGGAGAAAATACGAGATCAAAACAGAAAAAGGGTTGCAGAATATCGTGAACGCCAAAAAAATAAGGCCGCATTGCTTTGCAAGAAAGATGATGTAACGTTACAGAAACGTTACAGTAACATTACTGTAACGGAACAGAATAAGAATAAAGATAAAGATTTAGAATTAGATTTAGATACAGAATTAGATAAAGATAAAGAAAAAGATATAAATGATTTAATAGTATCTAAAGATACTATTCGTCAGACTGACGTCCAACGAATCATTGATGAATGGAATACTCTGGAAGAATTCGGCATTACTCCTGTAAAAAGAATGACACCAAAACGAGAACAGGCATTGAAAGCTAGAATCCGTCAGAACTGTGTTGAAGATATTATGGAAGCGATTGAAAATATTCGATGCAGCACATTCCTACAAGGGCAAAATAAAAATGGCTGGATGGTTACGTTTGACTGGCTCTTAAAGCCTGGAAATTTCGCAAAAGTATTTGAAGGACAATACGCAGACAAGTCTACGAATAGACCGTGCAGCTACATGGAGAAAATCCAAAACAGGGTAAGCGAGGTGGATAATTGGGTATGACAAGGGAAGAATGGGCGGTACTGGTAAAGGCAATGAAAGCAGTATATACCTCTCCATCATTTCTGCCAGATCAATATGCTTTTGATACTTGGTACGGATTACTGAAAGACCTGGATTACAAGCTTTTAAGTTTTGGGTTAAAAAAATATATGCAGACTGAATGGAAAGAGCCTTCAATAGCTGCATTAAGAGAATGTGCCGATAGCATTGCGCCACAATCCACAGGATTGAACGAAACAGAAGCGTGGGAAAAGGTATGCAGAGCTATTCAGAATTCTACATATAACGCAGAAACAGAGTTTGATAAGCTTCCGAAAATCATTCAGAAAGCAGTATCAAGCCCTGCACAGCTTAGAGAATGGGCGGTATCTGAAAACGTAGATGGTACATGGTGGAGCGTAGTTCAGTCCAACTTTCAAAGGACTTACCGGGCAGAGGTACAGAGGGAACAGGAACGAAGAAAGCTAAGCCCAGACCTTTTAAAAATTATAGATACTGCCAAATTGGGAGGTGTGGAAAATTGCCAGATAGAAAACCATGGGAAGAATTAAAAAGGGCTGAAATAGCAGACTTAAAGCGTAGACAATGCTCAAAATGCGACTATTACAGCAAGACTGAAAACGCATGGAGCACAAGTGCAACCTGTGATTATATCTTGATTGAAGAGCATAGCAGAGGATGTGATCCGAGAGATTGTGTTAAAAATGGTATTTTCAAGAAGAAAGTGAGAGGAAAATCAAGAGTAAAGCGAGTGATTCTATGAGGAAGATAAGCGAAATGTATAAGCGGTCTGGTGGTACAGCTTATCAGCATACCTGTTCAGAATGCAGATTCTTCCGTGGCGGAAAGCATCCACAATGTTTGCAATACGAACTGGAAATTGATTGGAATCCAGATTATATAGCTTGCAAATTTTACAATCTGGAAGAATCTCAGATTGATGGACAGGTAAATATCTTTGATTTGTTGTAAAACTTGATAATTGTGTACTTAAAATAACGCAGAATCATTCAAAAGAGAATAATGGTAGAAATTATAGGGCATACAAAAGATAAAGAAAAACAGCGTTTAAAACGAGATAATTATATGGAGGGACAATTAATGGAAAAAGCTATATTGTATGCCATAAACGAAAGAATGTTCTCACTTGGCCTGATAGATGAGAAAACAAGAGATAAAATTAAAACTGAAATCAGCATTAGAAAATAACAAAAATGTATTGAGTGGATTTATATGAGGTGTTATACTTTATATGATTCCACTCCCTGTTTATTAAGGGAGAAATGCACTATGAATATTTATTATGTCAGAGAAAAATTAAGAAATTGCTCTATTTACGACATTGAACTAAATGTTGCTTATTATGCCAGGGTTTCTACTGAAAAAGCTGAACAGCAAGCATCCATTAAGCACCAGGAGGAACATTTCGAAGAACTGATACATTCTAACAACAGATGGAAGTTTGCAGGTTCTTACATTGATGATGGTATTTCTGGAATGCATGCGGATAAAAGAGAAGAATTTCAAAGAATGCTCAGAGATGCAAAACTTGGAAAAATTGATATGATTATAACGAAAGAAATTTCAAGATTTGCAAGAAACACTCTTGATAGTATCCAATATACCAGAGAATTGTTGTCTTACGGTGTGTGCGTGTGGTTCCAAAATGACGGAATCAATACCATTGATGAAGATAGTGAACTTAGGCTAACAATTATGGCTGGAGTAGCACAGGACGAAATCAGAAAATTATCTTCAAGAATAAAATTTGGCCATGCACAGTCAATTAAAAACGGTGTTGTACTTGGGCACAGAATGTATGGATACTCAAATCATCAAGGAAAACTTGAGCTAATCCCGGAAGAAGCAGATATGGTTCGAATGGTCTTTCGAGACTATGCTTCTGGAATGTCTACACCAAGAATCGAAAAAAAACTCTGGAATATGGGATATAGAAGTTTCAAAGGCGGTAAGATCAGTAGAGATGTCATAAAAAATATTATTCGGAATCCAAAATACAAAGGATACTATTGCGGAGGAAAAGTCAAGATCGTTGATATGTTCACAAAAAAGCAGGAATTTCTTCCGCAGTCAGAATGGGTAATGTTTAAGGATGATGGTTCCAGAGTACCGCAGATTATTGACGAGATTACTTGGGAAAAGGCAAATGCGTATTTAAGGGAGCGCGGAGAAGCTATAAAATCAAGAAAAACCTCTTTTAAGAGTGAAAATATTTTCACTGGAAAACTTTTCTGCGCTAACGACGGAGCACCATACTGGATGAAGCAACATTATATTCGAGGAAAAGAAGATGTTCGATGGGTATGTAGTTATAAGATAAAAAACGGAGCAGCTTCATGTGATTCATTTGGACTGGCAGAATCAGAACTGAAAGAAGTAATCGCAGAATTAATAAATAAATCTTCTGAAAACATTGATAGCATTTTGGAGGAATATTTTGAAATTTTGCAGTCCTCGATCAAAAACATTCCAGACAATAAAAACGAAATATCACGACTTGAAAAACAGATTGATCTGTTAAAACAAAAACGTGAAAAAATACTGGAATATAATCTGGATGGAAAAATATCTGATGATGAATTTATTTCAAGAAATAAAGAATACGTGAAGCAGATAAAGCAGATTGAGAGCCATATTCTAGAAATACAAAATACCAAAAGTCCAGAGCCAGTAGAAATACAATTAAGTGCTATTAAAGAACAGTTAGAAAAGTTTAAGGGCGTTACTCCAAAAGACATTAACAGGCAGATTGTTAATGAACTTTTTGAGAAGATTACCGTGGAACCGTTGGCGGCTACATGTGCAACACTAACATTTCAATTGAGGTCTGGAAACCTTGAAAAATGGGGATTTCCTTTGCGCTGTTCTGACGATATGATTTTAACTCTAAATCCAGAACAACACAAGATATTTAGTAGGAAAACTTGCATTAAGACACAAGATATGGTATTTTTCAAATATAAGTACCTTTTAGCACTATAAGAGAAAAAATGGGAGTGGAATCAATGATACATACAGCTTATGACGTAATGAAAGAGTTTTTAATCACGGATGCAGACCTTGATGGTAAGTACGGAATCCCGAAAATTCCAAAGACTTTTATCCATCCAGGCAAAGATACTGTAGACTTTGCGGAGAGCTTCAACAGGAAGATTAAGAACCATCTGGAACTTGATGTAAATTTCTATGTGGATGATGTACAGTTTCAAAGATTATGGAATCAGCCAGACAAGTATATGGATCACTTGAAATGCTTTCATGCAGTCATTATGCCAGATTTTAGCATATCGGTTGGCAAGAATGGAATGCCACTGGTAATGTGCCTGTGGAATAAATACCGCAATCATGCACTGGCTCACTACATGATATTGAATGATATTCCAGTAATTCCAAACGTAAACATATTACCAGAATACTGTTGGGACTGGTGTTTTGATGGGCTACCAGAGGGAAGCACAGTTGCCTGTTGCACCAACGGAAGAGTAAAGAGCAAGGCAGCACGGTTGGAGTTTTGCGTTGGTTTCAAGGAAATGGAACACAGATTGAAGCCACTGCGAGTTATCATTGTCGGCAGAATCCCGGAAGAATTAGAAACAGACACGGAGATTATAAATTTTGAAACCAGGAATCAAAAGATTAACAAGGAGGGTGCGAATGGGAACAACGACTGAAAATTACCAGAGAAAGAAGAAACTTTCAAAGTCCCAGACTAAGCGGACGGAACGATTGGAGAAATCTTCCAAGAGAAGATACGGAACCAGGAAGAAAGAGGGATTGAATAAATTGTGATTTTTTCACTACTCACGACTTTACGCTATGAAATTATTTGTGCAAAATTAATTTTTTAATGAGAACCAGAATTTCAAGTCAATTTTGGTTCTCATTTTTTATTCTGGAAATTCCCCACTTTTTATCACATACCCCAAATGACACACCCGGAATTTTTACAGTTAGTTGCAACTATACAGAAATTCCAGAAACCCGTAAAACGTCATCCTAGCACTGCTTAAAAGTTGCATAATACGTTTGATAAATACCCCAAAAATCGCTTTAAAACCGTTTATCCTAGACTTAATTGCCCAACAAATTAAAGCGGCTTAAAATGGCAAATACGGCGGATCACCGCAGAACCTGGACAGACCGCGCCCATGAACGGACACAATGCGCCCATTTACACGGTACACAAATAAAGCATAACTGCACATAGCTATACAAAGTTATTATACATCTATAGTCGCAGCCAGTCAATAAACCATATAAAGCGTTTTAAAGGCTCATAAACAGCTTATAATGTAATAGTGGCATAAATACCATTAACAGCATAAAAAGCCATTTACTGCTAAAATAGCACGTTAATTGATTGACTTGCGATATTAAATTGTCAAGGTACATCTGGCAGAATGCAAAGAAACCGCCTGCACGCCGTGAACGTGCCGCCGGACTGGATACCGGGAAGCGGTTGACTTATTATTCATTGACAAGAATCAATTCTGTTAAATGGTGACCGTTCAACCAATCATTTTGTAAATGGTCAAAAAGGACTTCGGCTGTAAATTGATCAGAGCCAAGACATTTAAAAAACCACTTTTTATTTTCTTTAATTTCGTACACATTCCACATATTTTTTCTTTCTTCCCTTTACCCTGGGAGCCAGGAAATAATAAAAATCATTCTGAAATTACTACGTAATCGCTACATATAGAGTAATTATCGTAAAAGCTAATAGTTGCATAATCGGAACTGTGCTTTTTGATTCTATAGGACTTATTAAATTGTTCCATAAAGGCTTTACAAGCTTTTGTGATACAACTTGCTTTTACTGTTGTTATTTTTGATCCGCCAGCGCAAAATACCCCATAACTTTTCATAATTCTTTACCTCCATAATTTTGATAAAAAGACACGCCCGGAATCGAACCGGGCATAAGACCGCCGCGCCTAACAATATGCAAAATCACCTTGCCAGCCAGTAAGCAAAACAAGCCTTCCGTCATCGCGAGGAACCACAACGCCTACACCATCTTCCCAAGTTGACCAGATCAGCCAGCCGGGATTTGAAAGCTTTTCCTTTTTATCACCGTCAAAAAGCGCATAATGTGGTTTTATTCCTTTAGCTTTCTGCTCTTCTGCGTTAGCTATCGCTTCTTCTTCTGTAATTATTCTATTTCCGGTTTGCAAATGAATAATATAGTTATTTCCCATGCCTTCGCTCTCCTTTCTATTTGACACGTTCTGTATAATACTTCTGCACATCAACCGTGCATTCAATGTCACACATTTTGGAACATTCCACGTTTTCAAGCTCTTCTTGGATGTCCACAGGATAAGACAGTCCCTCAAAGGTATGCCGTGCTTCCTGTAAGATCTGTTGTTTAATGCGCTCTGGTAAATCGGAAACTAAAGTAAAAGCGTTAATTTTCAAAACATGTCAACCCCTCTAATTTTTGTATCTGTCCAAATATGAAGCATATAGCGGAATTTGTTTTCTTCGTCAGTTGTGAAATCTCCGTCCTTAATATGAAATATTGCATAGTCACCGTATTTCTCGTTAAGATCCTGGATAAAATTATAAAACTCTTCGAACCGCTCCAGATCGTCCACATGGAGCAGATACCGTTTAACTTCCGGGTTTGGCAAATTAGGTAAAAAACTTTCCTCAGCTAAAACCGGGCTGCGGAATAATCCGCAAACTTGAATCTTGCTTTTGTGATCGTCCTGTGTTTTTCTATCTATCATTGTAAATACTGCCCAGTTAAGGAAATTTAAATACTTGTTATTCATGGTTATACCTCCATTATTTAGAAAAACAGGCGGGAAAGCCCCGCCCGGAATCGGTTTATTTAATTCAAGCAAGCGTTTATTTTCTTCTCCAGGTGCGGAAATGCTTCGCAAATTTCTTGCACGCTGTCGGCGTAATAATCGCCCACAATATCATCAAAAATCTTGATATTTCCAGAATAAAAACATCCGAGATCATTAAACCAGATATCAAGCCCGGTAGCCTGCTCCTTTTTATCGTTGTACCACATATCAATTTTAATCATGTTTTTTGTTCCCCCTAATTTTATTTTTAAAGACTTCCGGGGAGCTTTTCCCGGTATGCTTTCCTGCCTAGTACGTTTTTTCTTTTGCGATTTCAGCAGCTATTATTTGCTGTTCGAGGAAATACCGCAGACCGCCATCCCCGAACCGTTTTAAGTAATATTTTGCTAATTCTTCGGTTGAAAAGTTGTCTAGTGCTGTTCCGATATCGGAATAAATACCATAATGCGTATTTTTACGCTCTGAAATTGCTCTATCAATTTTACTTTTAGGTTCTTCTTGTTTCCGAGTTTCAATAACAACCAAACGATCCGCGCCCATTTTTCGCGGGCTAATATTGCCACTATCAAGGCTTTTTAACATGAATGTTATAGTTTTTCCTGTTTTACTAGGAACAATATCAACCACTTCTGACTTATAACCGAAGTTCCAAACAATAACATTGCCGATTTTTAATTCTTTTGCCGGGGTTCCTGTCTGGTTCCCGGAAATTCCTTGCAATTTAACTGTATTTGCCATAATTTTATACCTCCTTTAAAACTTTCAGAATCTTTTTGCAAGATTCAATAAATTCACCTGCAATAACCTCGTTTTTCATCTTTCCGCCTTCTGTGCGCCATTTAAGCCACCTTATAACCTCTTTGCGGTTGTCTTTCAGCTCTTCGAGAAATCCATCAAATGAATCAAAATCCTCATTTTTGATTAGAACCGCAACAAATGGTGCTAGTGCGTAAACGCTTGGGCTTTCTCCTTTTTCTTTGTAAATACATCCATCCCAAACCTTGCAAGTTGTTCCCTCACATTCGCCGCAAAACTTTTTGCAGTTGTAGCAAATCGGGTTAAATTTCAGACTTTCTACAGTCTTTTTTGTGTCGCTTCTTCTGTACTCCTGTTCTGGAGTTAAGATAATATTGTATGCCATTGCTTTTCACCCTCGCCCCTGTTATAATGGGGTTGCCTTTCTTTTTAGTTTGGTGCCGCTGTGTTAGTTGGTAGCTTGGCAGCGGCTTTTTTTTATTTGTTTAATGTTTCTTTCTGGTATTATAATAACACTATATAGTAATATTGTCAAGTGTTATTATATTATTTTTTAATTGACTTTTGATACTGTTTAGTGTTATCCTGTTTGCAGGAGGTGAAGAAATGGACGGTACAAAAATCATTAAAAAATTGCTTTTGGAAAAAGATATAAACACAGTAGAACTTGCAAAGCGTTTAGGATGCGGAACAGCTAACCTTTACAACAAATACAAAAGAAACAACTTTTCTTTAAATGAACTTGAAGAGATCGCCACCGCTGTTGGCTGTAATCTGGAAATAACTTTTTCCGATAAACAAGGGAACTAGAATTTTTCAATTAATCGTGATCCGTTTCCCTATGTCCTCATTGTGTTGAGTGGTTCGGGGCGGTGCGGTTGTTTGTTTCTTTTGCTCTCTGTTGATGGTTATATAATACTATATATAAGGCACAAAATCAATATACATAATACACAAATATAAGGCACAAAACAAAGAGTAAACTATGCAAAATGTATAAGGCACAAATAACAAACGATAGGGTTTTGAAAGATATATAAGGAAGGAAAAAATATTGCTTGCAAATAAGGCACAAAATGTTATAATGTAAGTATCTTATACAGGGAGGTTGAACAATGGCGGAAGAAAGAAAAACAACAAAAGCACAAAGAAAAGCCGTATATAATTATGATGAAAAGTTTGAACGCGTCAATTGTAGATTCAGAGTAGGCACAAAAGAAGCAATAACAAAAGCAGGATACAAAAGTATAAACGATTTTATCAAATTAGCCGTAGCGGAAAAATTAGAACGCGAAAAGAAAATACTTGAATAAGGCACAAAAAACTATTGACATATAAGGCACAAAATATTATAATAATACTTGTAAGGAACAAAGAACCTTATAAACCACAGAAAGGAGAAAAAATGGAGAACATGACAGACAAACAGTTACAGTTTATTGCTTGGTTAATCACAACAGCGACAGACAAATGTGAAACCATTGAGGAAGTCCGAGAAATGAACAACGAAATCCGTAAACACTCAGCCGGACTGCTCAAAGAAACCACGAAGGAAAACGAATAACCAAAAGGGGCGAACAATCGCCCCACCCAAAAGAAAAAGCCCTAGGAAATTAATCCCGGGGCTTTTAAAATGCTTATTTATGGCGGCTTATTGGAAGGGTATAGCAGCCAGCCGCCGCAGCCACTAAAACATTAATAGCACAGGTTTTTAATTTTTGTCAAGAAAAATATTTTTTTATTTTTAGTCTTGACTTTCTGGAAAACTTACAGTAACGTTATTATCAACGACGGTCGCGGGAACTCATGGAGGGGTGGTTATTGTGAAATCGTTTGCACCTGAACAGAATAAAGCAGCAGTTAACAAGCCAGATCAACCAGGCACAAAAGCCCGGTAAGGTCTGGCTTTTATTATGCTTAATTATATTATATATAATAATATCTTTTACCCCTCCATAGATTCCTAAGACTAGAGTTTATTAAAAGATATGCTATACAGTACTGTATAATAATATATATGATATAACTATAAATAAAGATTATAATATAATA
>ERZ1034687.487-NODE-487-length-25095-cov-31.413858_pt1 | contig 25095 bp, 22 predicted proteins | sample MGYA00520704_ERZ1034687 | MGnify/ENA primary metagenome ERZ1034687 (study PRJEB33766, sample SAMN09781762) | gut metagenome | biome: gut microbiome | host: Homo sapiens | place: Madagascar | study: EMG produced TPA metagenomics assembly of the PRJNA485056 data... | reverse complement strand
ATTGAAATTTCTTGAATTAAATATAGCTAAGTTATATAAATATAAACCCACGATAGATTATTTAAAATCTACGTAATGAAAGGACATTTTGAAAAATGAAAAAATTTGTTTTGGCTTTTGGTATTCCTGTGTTGGCAGTCGCTTCTTTGATTGGATCTGGTTATGCAACATGGTATTTCAACAATACTGTCAATCCTGATAGTAAAGATATTACAGTAGAACCTAAAGAAAAGAAGGTTGTAGGTGCTAAGTTCCAACAACAGGGGGAGAATATTAAGCTAGTTCTTGATCAAACAGATAAAACTGATGATGGAATGCCCCATGATCGTACGGGTGTTCATTTTGAAGGAGCTTTCAGTGAGTCTTTGATAGCAGATGATGGAGATGAATTAACTAATGATGATAAGTTCGTTAGTGGAACTTCTTATAAAATAACTACTACAATTACAATTCCTTCAGAAGTTGCTAAATATGTTAATTTCACATTCGATGGAAACACTTCTTCCACTACTAACTTAACTCTTAAAAAAGTATCTACATTTGTAGTAGAAAATGATCAAGAAACATCATATGATTTTTTCAAAATTTCTCATGATACGACTAATTCTGATGTGACTGTTGCATATGCAAATGAGCCTTCTACATCGGCTGCATATGACGCTATGAAGACCGCTGTATCTGGTAAGACCATTGGTATTAGCTTTGCAGCTGAAATTGTTGTTAAGTAGTCTATAATCTTTCGGTTTTAAGGAAGTTCTTATATGAAAAGGTACATGAAATCATTGTTATTTGGTTTTGTGGTGCCTTTTTTTGCTATTTTATCATTATTTGGTGTTGGATATTCAACATGGTACTTTGTAAATGATGTGACTAAAGATAACATAACTATTTCTACCAATATAACAGGTGTTGCTAATTTTGGAAAGATAGTCATTAATGATGATAAAAATAGTGTAGAAGATATTAGTTCGCCTTCTTTGAATTCTAAAATAATTGTTGAATCTAATAGAATCCATTTGAATAATCCGTTTTATGTACATTATCTACTTCCGGAAGGGGCATTAATTTCTAGTGCAGGAAACGTACTTAAATTTAACTTGCAATTAACAGTTGATTCTGGATATGTAGCTGACAAAAATTTGGCTGTCGACAATATTATGAATGTGTCCTATTTACCTTATTCACACGATAATAGCTCAAATTGGGGTAGTGGTAGAAAGAATAGAACAACACCAGCAGATAGTTCTAGAAGAACAGTAATTTATGATGGAATTCAGTGGCGACAAGATATTGAACTAGTAAGTTCTAAAGATGCTACTACTTTAAATCCTTACAACAAGTTTACAGTAAGCGATGAAGGTAAAGTTAAAGAGGATGATCAATATAAAGTAGTGAGTTCGAGTGGCTCTACTCTTAGAGAAGATGATAAGAAGGATGCTAAGGACACATTCGTCTTTTGCTCTGACAATCTATCTTTTAATTTTCCAGAAGGCTTTAAGATTACTGATAAATTAGATGAAGTTAAAGATAATGTGTATCTTTATAAAGATGTAGTTCAAATCTTTAGTAATGCAAATATTTCTTTTACTTTTTCAGTGTTCCTTTAATAAATAATAACAAGAAAGAAGGTATATATGGGTTTATCAACATTGGTACTGATTGTATCTGCAATATCATTGGTTTGTTTTGCAATTGTCTATATTTGTATCTTCTCCTTTTATTACTTTAATAGAAAGAAGTGTATAGAAAACAAATTAGAAGATAACGAAGTAATTAAGATTTTGGATAAAGATGTTGAGAAGTATGATAAGAAGAAAAATAAAAAGCTATCTTTTATAGATACTTACTATAAGAGAAAAAAAAGAAAAAAAGTTGGGAATATTATTTCTAACAGTATTGTAGGGATATTCCTAGTCGCTCTCATAGGTTTCTTTGTCTGGGCTACTGTGATGAAGTCGAATGACCAGACTACTTATTTTGGAGATAAGACATATTTAGTTGTTCAGACTTCTTCTATGGCATCTATCAACGATAACAACAAGTATTTGAAAGATGGTAGTATAGATTCAAAAGATAGGATGAATACGAGAATATCTCAGTATGCTTTTATTGGAATCGATAAATTCAAATCCGAAGATCAAATAAAAGTATATGACATAGTAGCTTTTAGAATGGACGATAAGATAATAGTTCATAGAGTTTATTCTATAGGAGAAAAAGATGGGCATAAATTGTTCACCTTTAGAGGAGATGCAAACCCAGCCTCTATGTCGGATGAAATTAATGTCACATCGGATAGAATAGTCGGAGTTTTTGATGGCTATCAAAATCAAGTATTAGGATCTATAGTCATCTATATTCAATCTGGTACGGGATTGATTTCAGTCTTTGCTATAGCAATAGTGTTGATGGTGTATATCTTTTATTATGATAGAATCGATCTTAGACTTACTGATAGATATGAAGCCTTGATGAAGGAAAGATTTGGTAATCAAGCATCCCCTTGCTATGTAGATAATGCCGACTTTAATGATGTTCCTTCTAAATTTAAAGATAAAGAAGTCATAACTCAATCAAAGGATACTTCAGTTAAGTGTTCACCTGCTTTAGATGTTGCAGTAATAGTTATTACTTTTACTAAGCAAACATATATTCCTTATAGTGAAGAGGATATTAAAAGATAAAAGGAGGTTTGAATAAGATGAGAAGAAAAACATTATTAAATAGAAATGTTATTATTGTTTTGATGCTCTTCATCTTTTTGATGACCGCTTTTATTTCTACTGCTTATTCTTTTTGGTACTTCCCTGATTCTGGAAATCCAAAGACAGTTAACGCTGATATGAAGGTGGATGATATAGAAGAAAACTTTACAGATACAGGTAGTTACTTAAAAATCATAGATTGTAGAGATGGCGTGATTCCTGATTACACCGATTTTGCTATGCAAAGCGGATCAGTATTCTTGGATAATTCAAAAAATTTCAGCGAAGATGGTAATATTTTCAGAGGAAAGAATAATAACTATTCAAAGAAAGTATTTGGTGTTTCTTCTTTAAAATTAGGATCTTTTGTATCCAGTGTCTTTTATGGCTCAGGTACTAGCGTGACAGGCTCAGGTACTAGCATGACAGAAATTTACTTATATGATTTATTAAATTCCCAGTATAAGTTAGTAGATCATTTAACATACGAGAGCATTGAATTAAAAGATGGAAATGGCACTAGTTCTGATGAATCATATTCTTCTACTAAATCTGAAGATTATAGAGAAAAAATAGGATACTCTTTTTCTAAATCTAAAATACTATTTTTAGTCCCTAAAGATACTAAATTGATCAAAAAAGAAACTCCTAAGGCAGTTAGTAATTACAATATTTATTTCCATAACGAAGCTACAAGTGGCGACTACGATTATAGTAATTTAGATTATGTGTGGCTTTGGAATGATAGAACAGATTTTGGAGTTTCATTGCCTTTGAATTGCTCTGAGACTATAGATGGCAAGAGTTATAAAGCGTTGCATATTGATTATAAGACTCTTTATAAAGCTTGCGATTGCAATGCTTCTTTCAATGACACAAATGAAGTCGGGTTTATCATGACGCCTAAAACAGCACCTACAGGTATTATATTTAAGACAAAAGACGGAACAAATTTAGCTCCTAAAGACAATCATGGAAACACTGAGTACTTAGCTTTGCCTTTACCTCCTATCAATTCCACTCCCTCACCCTTTGATATTTATATTAATGCTGCATCAGATGGCAAGTTTACAATCAAAACTGATCAAGATGTCGATCTTACAAAGAATAAGAACATAGTTTACTATTCGAAGAGTGGTCTTGATCACTTATGGATGTGGTCTAACAGTACATCAGATGTTGGCCGTTGGATTTCATCCAATTATGTTTATAAATTTATGATGACTGGTTGCAATAAGGCTGTTTCTTGTTTCTCATACAATTATGGTGAAAAGTTTAATTTCTACAAGAAATGGAGAGGATCTATAGATGGTACTTCAGCGGACTTCTCTCCTGGATTTACTTTTGATAAAAATGAAGCAGGTGAAAAAATAGGCTATAACTATGATATGCTACTTTTGGTGGACTACGAAGCTAAAAATCAAACCGGTAGTATAAATATCAGTGATTTGTTTAACGATTCTGAATGTACTTCCATTTATTTGCTTGAAAACAATAAAGAGGTTGCTGTAAAAACGTCGAAGTCTGAGTTTATTACTGCATTGAATCAACTGAATTAGGTTCTAAATAAATACATATTATTTAAATAAAGAAAATGTCTACGGATTGCCGCAGACATTTTTATGTCAGGGCTTTACATTCAATATGTTGCTTTTTCAACTACTTTTTTATTAAAAATTCTCTTTAAAGGCTTGACAAAACGCCCGGAACTGATATCATTATCAACGCACGAACGGGAGATGTTCGTATTTTTTATGCGACAAGTACGAAACGCCCGGAATCGTGGACATAAAATTAAGAGGGATAAGATAAATGCCTACAATTAACCAGCTTGTGCGTCATGAGAGACGCAGGCTCGTAAAGAAGTCCCTTTCTCCTGCATTGGGCAAGAGATGGGATTCTCTCAACAAGAAGATGAACAACACTCCAGCTCCTCAAAAGCGTGGAGTTTGCACCCGTGTCGGAACTATGACTCCTAAGAAGCCTAACTCCGCTCTTCGTAAGTACGCTCGTGTTCGTTTGACTAACAACTATGAAGTCACTGCTTACATCGGTGGAGAAGGACACAACCTTCAGGAGCACAAAGTTGTTTTGATCCGTGGTGGCCGTGTACGTGACCTCCCTGGTGTGCGTTACCACATCATCCGTGGTGCTCTTGAGTGCTTCGGTGTCGAAGGTCGTAAGCAATCAAGATCTCAATACGGAACCAAGAAGAATGGTGAGATCCAAAAGAAGTAAAGTTAGGAGTTAATGAACAATGCCTAGAAAGAATGGTTCAATCGAGAAGAGAGACGTACTTCCCGATCCTGTGTACAACAGCAAACTTGTTACTCGTCTCATCAACAAGATCATGAAGGATGGTAAGAAAGGTCTTGCCCAAAGAATCCTTTATGAGTCATTCGAAAAAGTAGAGAAGAAAACTGGCAAACCTGCCATGGATGTCTTCGGACTCGCTCTTGGAAACATCATGCCTGAAATCGAGCTCAAGGCTCGTCGTGTCGGTGCTGCTAACTACCAAGTACCTGTCGAAGTCTCTGCTGACCGTCAGGTTACTCTTGGACTCCGTTGGCTCGTCAACTATGCTCGTCTCCGTAATGAGAAGACTATGGTAGACAAGCTTGCTGGAGAAATTATCGACGCTGCAAATGGTGTCGGTGGTGCTGTAAAGAAGAAGCAAGATACCTTGAAGACTGCTGAAGCTAACAAGGCCTATGCTCACTACCGCTACTAGTCGTCCTAAGACTCAAAATATAGAGAGGAAACCATAAAAATGGCTAATAAGGAAGACTCAAACGTACAGTCGTTTGAAGCTATTGCCGAGGACCATGTTCGTAATATTGGAATTATGGCCCACATCGATGCTGGTAAGACAACTACATCTGAACGTATTTTGTTCTATACCGGACGTACCCACAAGATAGGTAATATCGATGATGGTAATACTTCACTCGACTTCATGAAGCAGGAGCAAGAGCGTGGTATCACTATTCAATCCGCTTGTACTACCTGTCTTTGGAAGGAAAGAACAACTCAGGAAGAGTATCGTATTAACTTGATCGATACTCCGGGACACGTCGACTTTACAGCTGAAGTCGAGCGTTCACTTCGTGTTTTGGACGGAGCTGTTGCTGTTTTGGATGGAAAGAACGGTGTTGAGCCTCAAACTGAAACTGTTTGGAGACAGGCTGATAAATACAACGTTCCTTCAATCGTTTATGTCAACAAGTTGGATTCTATCGGATCTGATTTCGAGATGTCTTTCCACTCAATCAAGGAAAAGCTTGGTGCAACCGCAATTGCTATTCAGTATCCTTTGGGAACTGAGAAGGAATTCTATGGTGTCATCGACTTGGTCAAGATGATAGGATGGAAGTGGGTTAATGAAGTAGATCCTAGAACTAACTCCATTCCTGCTCCTACTCAAATTGAAATTCCTGCTGAGTATATGGAGAAGGCCCAAGAGTGGCGTCAAATGATGTTGGATGAATTGGCCAACAACGATGACGAAATCATGATGGAAGTTCTTGAAGGAAAAGAACCTACTGTCGAAGAAATTCAGGCCGCTTTACGTCGTGGAACCATTTCTCACAAGTTCCACCCTGTTCTCGCTGGAGCTTCATTCCGTTCTAAAGGTATTCAAACATTGCTCGACGCTATTGTCGACTATTTGCCTTCACCTTTGGATATTCCTGCTGCTGTTGGAAAAGACAAGGATGGAAATGATGTCGAGTGCAAGCCTGTTTCAGATGCACCTTTCGTTGGACTCGCATTCAAAATTACTACCAACCAATTTGGTAAGCTCACATTCTTCCGTGTGTACTCTGGTACCTTGAAGAATGGTTCATACTTGTACAACGCTACTCGTAATGTCACTGAGCGTGTCTCCAGAATTGTTCTTATGAATGCTGACTCTGAAGAGGATGTCTCCGAAGTCAGAGCTGGAGAAATCGCAGCTATTATCGGTCTCAAGTCCACGAAGACTGGTGATACCCTCTGCACTGAAGAGAATCCTACATATCTTGAATCTATCAAGTTCCAAGATCCTCTTATCTCTGAGGCTATCGAAGCTGATAAACACACTGACACTGATAAGATGGCTGTAGTCCTTATGAAGTTCTGCGAAGAGGATCCTACCTTCCACTTCTACACAAATAAGGAAACTGGACAATCCATCATCGCTGGTGTCGGAGAACTCCAACTCGATGTTAACTGCACCCGTTTGAGAGATGACTACGGTATTCCTGTACACGTAGGAGCTCCTCAAGTTGCTTACAAGGAAACTATTCGTAAGTCTGCTACCTGTGAAGGTAAGTACATCAAGCAATCTGGTGGACACGGACAATACGGACACGTTATCTTCAAGTTCTCACCTAACCCTGGTAAGGGAATCGAGACACAGAATGAAGTCACTGGTGGTCGTATTCCTAAGGAATTCATCAAACCTTCAATCGATGGTTTGGTAGAAGCTACTGCCCATGGTTTGGTTGCTGGATATCCTGCAATTGACATCAAGGCTGAGTTGATGGATGGATCATCACACCCTGTCGATTCTTCCGAAGCTGCTTACAAGATGGCATCTTCAATCGCCTTCAAACTTGCAGCTCAAAAGTGTGACCCTGTCATCCTTGAACCTATTGTCAAGGCTGAGATCACCACTCCTGAACAATATCTCGGTACTGTTTTAGGAGATATTTCCTCAAGACGTGGAACAGTTACTGATACAAGCTCCAAAGGTAATGCTCAAGTCATTAGTGCTTTGGTACCTCTTGCAAACATGTTTGGATACATCAACGATCTTCGTTCTATGACTCAAGGCCGTGGTATCTACACTATGGAATTTGCTCAGTATCAAGAAGTTCCTAAGTCCATCCAGGAACAAATTGTCAAAGCCCGTACAGGTGCTGGCAATTAGTCGAATTTGATTCGTTAGTTAAAAACCTACATAAAACGCTTTCAATGGCTCTACACCAGCTATGGGCCTTTATTGAAAAAAAAGCCTTACTAATGTATATTTATAAGGCTACATAGCAATGCTGGCAAACCAATTTTTAAGGAGGCTTATAAAAGCTTATGGCAAAGGAGAAATTCGATAGAAGCAAACCGAACGTTAACATCGGTACAATTGGACACGTCGACCACGGTAAGACAACTCTTACTGCTGCTATTACCAAGGTTCTCGCCGAGAAGGGTGAGGCCAAGGCTATGGCTTATGACCAAATCGACGCCGCTCCTGAAGAGAAGGCTCGTGGTATCACCATTAACGCCGCTCACGTTGAATACGAGACTGCTAAGAGACACTACACCCACGTCGACTGCCCGGGACACGCTGACTACGTCAAGAACATGATCACCGGTGCTGCTCAGATGGATGGAGCTATCCTCGTCGTCGCTGCTACTGATGGTGTTATGCCTCAGACCCGTGAACACGTCTTGCTTGCAAAGCAGGTCGGTGTTCCTTACATCGTTGTCTTCCTCAACAAGTGTGACCAAGTCGATGATCCTGAACTCATCGATCTCGTTGAGATGGATGTCCGTGACCTCTTGAGCAAGAACGGATTTGACGGAGAGAACTGCCCTGTCATCCGTGGATCTGCTTTGAAGGCTCTTGAAGCTGAATCTGGATCTGCTGATGAGCAATGCATCGTCGATTTGATGAATGCTTGCGATGAGTCTATCCCTGATCCTGTCCGTGATATCGAGAAGCCTTTCTTGATGGCTGTCGAAGATGTTATGACTATCACTGGACGTGGAACCGTCGCCACTGGACGTGTTGAGCGTGGTGAAATCAAGTCTAACGACTCTGTTGAAATCGTTGGTTTGATGCCTACTCGTACTTCCACCGTCATTTCACTCGAAATGTTCCGTAAGACTTTGGATTATGCAAAGGCTGGAGACAACATCGGTATGTTGCTCCGTGGTGTCGATCGTGACCAAGTAGTCCGTGGTCAAGTTATCGCCAAGCCTGGAACCATCGTTCCTCATGCAAAGTTCCGTGCTCAAGTTTACATCTTGACCAAGGAAGAGGGTGGACGTCATACTGCTTTCGCTGATGGATATCGTCCTCAGTTCTACTTCCGTACAACTGATGTCACTGGTGTCATCTCTTTGGAAGAAGGAAGCAAGATCGTCATGCCTGGTGACCACGTCGAGTTCAACGTTGAGTTGATCAAGAAGGTCGCTATCGAGAAGAACACTAAGTTCGCTATCCGTGAAGGTGGCCACACCGTTGGTGCAGGAACCGTCATCGATATTCTTGACTAATTAGTTCCTATTGAAACGATATAGCTCTGCTTCGGCAGAGCTATTTTTATTTCCATAGTTGATTAGATCTTAAACATTAAAAAAAGAATTTGATTCTTTCACTATTAAACAGGCACATATATTATGGATAACATTAGGTGATATGCTTGTTTCTCTTTACTTTAAGACAAAACATCTTTATAATTATTTAGCTTTGTGAATATTTAACAAAGCTCTCTGCTATGCACCAGAAATGCTGTACATAGCCGTCATGTCCAAAGGGAGGAAAAAGAACATGAGAAAGTACGAAATCATGTATGTCCTTAAACCTGAACTCGGCGAAGAAGCTACCAAGGCTGAAATCGCTAAGCTTGCTGACATCCTCACCAATAATGGTGCAGTTGTTAACAAGACCACTGAGTGGGGTCTCAAAGACTTCGCTTATGAGATGGAAGGTTTCAAAAAAGGATACTACGTCATCCTTGAGATTGAGGCTGATCCCGACAAGAGCAAAGCTCTTAAGGAATTCCAACGTCTTGCTAGTCTCAACGCAAATGTTATCCGTTATTTGATCACTAAGGCTAATGCCTAGTAATCAACTAGAAAGGAAACATTTTAAATGGCAGTAAATCGTGTCGTATTGGTCGGAAGACTTACTAGAGATCCAGAGTTAAGAAAAACTACTTCTGATTCTAGCGTCGTAACATTCACTCTTGCTGTGGATGGAATTCCATCTAGAGATGGAAAGGCAAATGTCTCTTTCATCTCTTGTGTTGCTTGGAGAAACACTGCTGAAAATGTCGCTAAATTCACTCACAAGGGAAGCCTTGTCGCTGTGGATGGAAGACTTCAGCAAAGAACCTATATGTCTAAGGACAATAGGAAAGTCAGTGTTGTAGAAGTCGTATGTGATACTGTTCAGTTCTTGGAAACAAAACGCGACAGTGCTTCACGTAATGAGCCTAGCGAACCTAGTGATGACTTCTCTTCATCTTCTAAAGCTGACGCACCTGTGGAAGGAATCGACACATCTGATGACGATTTGCCATTCTAGTATTCGATTTGATAATAATTAAAGAAAGGATGCATGAACTATGTTTGTGAAAAAGAAATTCACTCGTAAAAAGGTATGCTACTTCACCAAGAATCACATCAAGAACATCGATTACAAGGATGTTGAGACTTTGAAGAAGTTTATCTCACCTAACGGAAAGATCACACCTAGAGCTACAACTGGAACCAGCGCACGTTATCAACGTATGTTGGCAAAGGCTATTAAAAACGCTCGTTTCATGGGATTACTTCCGTTCGTTGACAACGACTAATCATATTGTAAGGTTAGACTTTAGCACCAGTTTTACTGGTGCTTTTTTGATATTTATAATCAATAGTAATTAATTATCATTGCTTTTTCATTGACAATTTTAATTTTAGGCTCTAGTATAAAAAAACAGAGAGGGGGGGTTGTTATGAATTCTTTGATTATACTTTCGCTACTTTTCGAATTAATTCAATCTACTCCTGATTAATGATAATATGGCTAAAGAGAAATTTATTAAGTATCACATTTGGAATAGTTTGAGGCCTTATGGTGAAGCCAATCATGATAATGTGATGAAATACTTTAAGTCGACTGGAACATATTACTATGAATTTTCAAATAAAGGATTGACTGCAAAGCAATCATATAAACTAAGTTTAAGAAAAGCAGATAAAGACATTCAAAAGGAATATTCTGCAAATATCTATGACAAGTATTATCCTTTGATTGTGATATCGATAATGTTATTCTTTGGACTTATAAATATGATTATAGGTTTAACTGGATACAAAAATGGTGAATAAGGTGTTTGGATGTTATATATATTTCAAGACTTAATAACATTAGTTCTATTAGGAGAAGCCATATTTAGAAAATGTTATAAAACTTTATTTGATTGGATAACATTATTAGTTTTCTTAATTGGATCCAGGTCTTTCTTTGGATATAGCTTGAATTACTTTGGAGCTGCTCTTCCGGACATAAAATATAATTACATTTATACTTTTCCTGGATTGATATATAAGGCTAAGTATTGGGATGGAGATTTAGTCGAATCAGTTTATTTCTTCGATCCTATCTTATCGTTAGGATTGACCATGTTATTTATTTACTTAGCCATAGTTATAGTAAAGTCGATAATTAATAAAAGACTCGATAAACAAATAGAAGCAATTTGAAATTGCATTTAGTAAGTTGATTAAAAAAAGAGATTGCTTTTGTTAGGCAATCTCTTTTTTGATTAATCGTTATCTTCGATTAAATATGTCTCGTAATGATCGACTGATTCGCCGGCTTTGAGTGTTATATGGGATAAGCCTAAAGCTATTTGCTGAGGCTCTAGAGCCAAAGCACGTCTGTTATGAAGGATAAGACCTTCAGCATTTTCAAACTCATATTTAGAGCATGAAGCATCAGCGTAGATGTTTATAGCTTCGAAGTCAGTGAACAATGACAACTTAACTTTTCCACCTTTATAAATGACTTGGGGTTTATCTTCTTGAACTTTATCGAAGACGAATAAGTGATCGATTGTCTTCTCCCAGATTGTCTTTTCAATGACATCGAGCTTAGGTCCTAATACAGACATACTTCTAAAATCCATGCATTCAGGAACATTGTCAATTCCAGTTACTAACTGACTCTTACCATCGTTTGTTCCCCATTTAGAGGCATTTATATATAAGGAATCATTAGATATATTTTGAATTCCATTGATGTCCCAGTATAAATGGTTAGAGAAGGAAACTATAGTGTCCTTATCAGTAGTTGCATGATATCTGATGGTGAATTGATTCTTACCATCGATGAATTCATAAGTGATTTTTGTTTCTAGATTTCCGGGATATCCATTTTCACTACCTTTATCAGTAAGAGTGAATTCTACTAAAGTTTTACCATCAGCGTTAATAATAGAATAATCGAAAATTTTGAATGACATGGAAGTCATTTTTCCACCATGGATACAGAATCCTTGTTGCTGTTCTTTTAAATGATAATTTTTACCATTGATAGTTATATTGCAGGGAATACGTCCAGCAGTTCTAGCCAAGGTCTTTCCGTTGAATTGAGTATCTTCTGGGTACATCTCTCTCTTAGGAGCGAGATTAATCAAATTCCCATTCCAAAGTACTTCCCAAACACCGGCACCAATCGAAGAAAGAATAACAGTCAACCTTCCGTTTTCAACTTTTATGTAGTCAGTCTTCTCGTCATGCATAATACTTGTTTTTATCATGTCTTTATCCTCAGTTCTTTAATAGTTTAATCCTTTCTCATTTATCTTTAAATAAATATAAAATAATAAATACTAATTTTTATATTTAAAAAGCCTAGCAAGAGCTAGGCTAACTATCAAAATAAATTTAATAAAGCTATATAAGGCTTTGCACCCAAATTGAAATCCGTCAACAATAAGATTATGTACAAAACAATCAGAGCTACTATCCAAAGGAAAAATAAAGTAATTCCAATCCAACACAATATTTTTGTATTTTTTCCACTTCTTTTATTGAATAGTCCATAAAATCCAAATACAAGTCCAAGTAATCCACCTAAAGCACCGAATACTAACGATAATACACCGAAAACAATATTATCATTTGGATTAGTTGAATTTGATTTTCTCGATGAGTTTTCTTGTATTTCATGGATATCCATTGGACTTCCACATCCGGGACAATATTTGCAATTGACATTCATCATCGAAGCACAAAATGGGCATTGCTTCTTTGTACTGCTATCATTTTGATTGTTAGAGTTATAAATTTCCATATAATCACACCTCCTTTAATAAGCTCTAATTACATACATTAGGATAATTCTTTAGTGCCTGTATAAAGTTGGTAATAAACACCTTTTTCCTCTAATAATTGGTTGTGTGTTCCTCTTTCAATAATTCTTCCGTGATCTAAGACCATGATGACATTAGAATTCATAATGGTTGAAAGTCTATGTGCGATAGCAAAGACGGTTCTTCCTTCCATCAATTTGTCCATTCCTTTGGTGACGATAGCTTCGGTCATGGTATCGATTGAAGAAGTTGCTTCGTCTAATATTAGGACGGGAGGGTCTGATACAGCGACTCTAGCAATTGATAGAAGCTGGCATTGACCTTGTGACAAAGATGAGCCATCACCTTCAATGAAGGTATTGTATCCGTTAGGAAGCATTCTAATAAAGCCATCTGCGTTAGCAAGTTTTGCGGCTTCGATACATTCTTCATCAGTTGCATCCAATCTACCATAACGAATGTTATCCATTATTGTTCCACTGAATAATGATGTGTCTTGAAGAACAACACCTAATGATCTTCTTAAATCTTTTTTCTTAATCTTATTGATGTTGATATCGTCGAATCTAATCTTTCCATCCTCTATATCATAGAATCTATTCAACAAGTTGGTAATAGTTGTTTTACCAGCACCAGTGCTACCAACAAAGGCAATCTTTTGACCAGGTTTAGCATATAAATCTATATCGTGTAATATGATTTTTCCGGGTATATAACTAAAGTCGACATTAAACATTTTAATGTCACCTTTAACAGGAACGTATGTGGTTGAGTTATCGGCTTTGTGAGGATGTTTCCATGCCCAGTTTGAATGAATAGAAGCATGCTCTTCTTCGACAAAATTATTGCCGTCCCAATGGCCTTGTACTAATTCGACATATCCATCGTCGGCTTCGACCTTTTCATCCAACATGTTGTAGACTCTTGAAGCACCAGCTTTTGCTTGTGCGATGAATCCAAATTGTTGACCGATGGTGTTTACCAATCCTATAGCTTGTTGTACTAAAGGATCAAATCCTAAGGTTATTCCTAAAGTCATAGCTCCTAATCCGAATTGGAATCCATAGTTTTGAGTGTTGAAAGCAAAACATATGATTCCAACGATGATTGTTATGACATATATGATATAACCGACATTGATGATGACAGGACCTATAGCACCGGCAATCCAGTTTGCTTGATAAGATGAATTCATTAAGTTTTTGTTTTTCTTATCAAATTCATTTTTAGCTTTTTCTTCGTGGTTAAAAGACTTAACAACTTTTAATCCACCCATCATTTCTTCGATTAAACCTTCTTGTTCTCCAATTGATTTTTGCTGATCATCAAAGTATTTTTCGGCTCTCTTACCCATCATTGAAGAAGCTATAAACATTACTATGACACCAACGATAAAGATGATTGTCAAATAGACAGAGAACATCAACATCATTACAAATAGAGTGATGAATGTTAGCAAGGATGAAAACAAAGTCTGAGTTGTTTGTATTGTGAATTGACGTATCGTATCGACATCATTAGTGTAGATAGACATGATTTCACCCTTTTGGTGTTGATCGAAGTATCTAACAGGCAAATCTTCCATATGCGAGAATATTTTGCATCTAGTCTTATGCATGAAATCTTGGCCTATGTATGCCAAGGCTACGGCATATGTACCCATAGCTAAGTTTCCTAATGTATAGGATATAGCCATGAATATCAAACAAGGATACAAGGTACCTTCAGCAAATGACTTAAATATGTCTTCCGACACAGCGACATCACCTGTAGAATGAATATTCTCTAATTCATCAATAACTCTTTGTATAGCTACTGGTGCTGTAATAGAAGCAATTGCGGATATGATGATACAAATGATGGATAAGGCAAATAACCATGGATGTAGTCTAGCCATCTCTTTGATCAAAGAGAGAAGGACATTACGTTTCTTTTTCTGATTCATAACTGTTCCTCCTTTACACCTTGAAGATCGCAGACGTTTTTAAAGATGTTATTGTTACGATAAAGGTCTTTAGCAGTTCCTACACCATCTATTCTTCCATTGTTTAAAACAATGATTTTATCAGCGTGTAGAACAGAAGAGATACGTTGAGCGATAATGATTTTTGTAACTCCAGGTAGGGTTTCTTTAAGGCCTTCTCTAATCTTTTCATCTGTTTTTGTATCCACTGCTGAAGTAGAGTCGTCAAATATCAAGACCTTAGGCTTCTTGATAAGAGCTCTTGCTATACAAAGTCTTTGCTTTTGACCACCAGAGAAGTTAGCACCACCCTGGTCTACTTTGGATTGATATTTATCAGGCATTTGCTGAATGAATTCATTAGCTTGTGATATCTCACATACTCTTTGAATTTCTTCGTCGGTCGCATCTTCTTTTCCCCATCTAATGTTTTCAGCTATTGTTCCTGAGAACAACACGTTCTTTTGAAGAACCATTGAAACTTCGTTACGCAATGCTTTTTTATCGTAGCTCTTAACATTTGTTTCTCCAACTAATATCTCGCCTTCACTGGCATCATAGAAACGCGGAATTAAGTTGACTAATGTGGATTTAGCAGAACCTGTTCCACCTATGATTCCAACTGTCTCTCCACTATTGATTTTGAGATTTATATTTTTCAAGACTTCATCTCCGTTACCATCTTTATATTTGAATGAGACATTTCTAAATTCAATCGATCCATTTTTTATTTCTTTTAGAGCGTTAGGGTTGTTCTCGATTGTGGATTTCTCAACCAACACTTCATACACTCTCTTCATAGAGGCTAAACTCATGGAGACCATGACCATAATAGCAGCTAGCATCATAAGGGCAAATAAGACCCAAATAGCATAGTTTGTAAGGATTGAAAAATATCCAACTTTTATTTGACCTCTAAGAATTGCAAATGTTCCAAAAGCTACTACTAAAGACATAGAAAGGTTTATTGAAAGATTCATCAAAGGATTGGATAAAGCACCTGAGATTTCTCCTTTGGTCAATATCTTTCTAATATCTTCAGAAGCATTGTTGAATTTTTGCTTCTCGAAATCTTCTCTAGAATAAGTCTTTACTGTTCTAATTCCTAAAACGTTCTCTTCGACAGCTTTGTTCAAATTATCATATTTCATAAAAGCTTTAGAGAAGAATTTCAAAGCTAAGACTATCAAGATTACAGTTATGATTGCAACTAAAGGAAGGGTAACTGCATAGATCCAAGACACTGGTGCAGCTACAACAATAGAAGCGATTATGGAATAGATAAAGTATATCGGCGATATCATTCCGTTTCTTAGAATCATCATATAAGCCTGCATGATGTTGGTCACATCCGTAGTTTGTCTTGTCACCAATGAAGCTTTTGAAAATTGATCAATGTTCTCAAATGAGAAGTCTTGAGTTTTATAGAACAAATCTTGTCTTAAATTGGCAGCAAATCCAGCAGCAGCTTTAGATGATTCCTTCATTCCCCATAAGGATGTTCCAAATGAGAAAAAAGCTAAAACAACTAGCAATACTGCATAAATTACAACATGGCACACAATTGTCTGTGTATCATTTCCACCATTTGTTTGGAAGTCGTTCATCTCATTGATCATAAATCCCATTAATAAAGGAATAGTACAATCAGAGCAAGCTTGTAGTCCAAAAGCTACAAAACTTAAAATTGAGCTTTTCTTATATTCTCGAACGCTTTTAAGGAGCATTTTAAAGATTTGAACATAAGAAACTCTTTGTGTTTCTTTTCTTTCTCTCATATATTTACCTCAAAAAGCCATTTATCTTTAGTAATCTAACATATGTATTTTTATTGACTAGTCTTATATTTCGGTATATTTTTAATCGAACATAAAAGCGATAACAAAAAGCCATCTCCTGCTAGAGATGGCTTTCTTATCAAAAAAGAATCTATTTTTAGATGTTTACTTCTTAGGGAACTTCTCTTCTGCAGGGATTGCAAGAGGATCGAAGTCAGCATTTGTGTAAATGTTCTGAACATCTTCTAATTCATCCAAAGCATGAACGAAGTTTGCAAGTTTTTGCTTGTCAGCATCTGCTACATCATGTTTGACATAGTCAGGAATAGGAAGCATAGTGATTTCGTTTGTGACAAAGTCAACTACTCCAAGATTTTTCAAAGCATCTCTAGTCTTTGCGAAGTCCTTGGGCTCTACCTGAACTTCGATGATTCCATCTTCAAAGGAAACTCCTCTCAATCCTTCGATTCCGGCATCGAGAAGACCCATCTCGATTTCTTCACTCTTTTCTTCTTCACCTTCAAAATCGAAGACACCAGTTTGTGTGAAAAGATAATCTACACAACCTGAATCTCCAAGGTTTCCACCACGATGAGAGAAGATTGCACGAACTGATGCATAAGCTCTCTTATCGTTGTCGGAAAGAGTGTCGACGATGATTGCTACTCCGGCAGGAGCATATCCTTCATAACGTCCACCGACATAAGTGGTGGCATCTCCACCCTTAGCCTTAGCTATAGCACGATCGATGACATCACGAGTTACACCTTCTCCACGATATTTTTCAATTGCTGAACGTAATGCGAGGTTAGAACTCGGGTCAGGATCTCCGCTCTTAGCGGCCATGTAAATTTCCTTACTGGCACGGTTGTAAAGTGCAGACTTTGCGGCGTTTGTTTGAGCCATCTTTTTGGCTCTGACTTCATGTGCTCTACCCATATTCTATTTACCTCTCTTGATTAAAATAATATTGGCTTGTATTCAATATTTCACAAGCAAAGATTAATATACTACTTGATAAACACTCATAGCAAATATTTTTTATTAAAATTCATTATTCAAAATAAATTCTCATATGGTTTTAGAATTATTGCTTAGATTTATATTAGGAGTATTTAATGAGAAGTGTAGATAAAATTGATTAAAAAAAGCCAGATTTTTATCTGGCTTTTGGCAATTATTCAGCTTTGGCTGAATTTGATTTTGCTTGTGGTAATTTGAATTTTGGATGTGCTTTTAAGACAGCAGATTTCGCAGTTTCAAAGTAACGCTTTTCTTGACGGAAACGAACTGAATTGCTTCCCATTTCGAAATTGTAGTATTTGTTTGCTACATCGATGGAATCATCTTCACGATTGAGAATTAAGCCTTTTACTAAGAGAGAATTTCTATATGTAGACAATCTATAAGGCTTCAATACAGCATTCTTGACATCTCTCTTCAATCCGGTGAACAACATATCAGCTCCAGCTCTATCATTGAGAAGAAGAAGGATGAATAATCTTTCACCAGCGATATAAGCTTGCTCTTCAATAGTTAGAAAACGTGAAATTTGATGACACTGCTTTAATATGGTGTAGCAATTATCCAAGTCACCTTTATATAAGCTATCGATATACTTATAAATCAAAACTTTTGATTTCCAATATGAGGTAGGATCAAAGTTGAAGTCAGGAGCTATTAAATCTACATCGGCAAACTCATAAGCAGTATCTATACAGTATATGTTGTAAGCTTTACGATCTTCTTCTTTTCTCGTCTTTATGAATACGAACATATCGTTAGGATAGTCCTGTCTAAACGGGAAGAGTTGGTAGATCAATGTTTCTATAGCGTGGATACCACAGAATAGGAATCCCCATTTCAACCACTGGACACTGTCAGGAATGACGAAGTATAGAGCAAAGAGCAGTGCAACCATCACTATGATTCCACCCATTCCTCCCCAGAGCATTCCAGAAGGATTGGCATCTACTTTTCTATCCTTGGGAGCAAAGTTTGCATGCATTTCAAGTATGTACGAACTATTGAAATAGAATTTTTTAACTTTTCCGTTCTTATTCTTGACCTCTCTATGTTTCTCATAGCAAAGCCCAGATAGAGTTAGGAATGTTAATTCATAACCGGTCATCTTTCCTACTAAGACTTTTCCTAAGAACCAAGCTGATATTGCAAGTAGGTTTCCTACTAAGATTGGGATTAACAAGAATCCGATACGTGCTCCCGATGAATTTTGAATTGCTTGGTAACCACTTCCGTATATTTCCCAAACAGCAAGACCTACCATATAGGCTAGAATGATGACGAAGGAAACGTTAGACCAGCTCTTATCCTTCAATTTTAGTGGAGGAAGGGGTGCTCTAATTTCATCGACCATCTCAACGGCTCTTTTAGATGGCTTATCAGCGTGAAGAGATTCTCTTGACTGAGCCTGAGAAGAAGACTCTTCTTTTTCAAAGTTATTTTCTTCTGACATTTAATTTCTCCTTAAAAGTTTTAGACTTTAGACAATAAAACATTATAAGGGTAAAAAAAATTAGGCTTTATTTTTAAGCTTGGTTTTTAGAACTTCAGGCAACTCTAGTTTGGTAGTTATTGATTTTGACAACAAATCCATTAATTTTTCTTTTTCTATGCAAGGCTTTATAAAATCTAAAGATGAGTAGACTGATTCTATAAAACCGGATTCTATAATCTTAGAGTTAATTATCTTTGACAGCTTTTTTATCACGGATAAACTTTGATTGAAATTTGAATTAAAACTATAGATTTTAAAAGCTTCGTTAATGGAAATATTATTTAAAAAAGATTCATTTCCAGAGTTTAAATATAGATTTATTCTATCCTCTAAATTTAATTCCGAATTGCCTCTAACATAAACAAAACTAGGATTTAAATCATTGCTTGATAGAGTATGAATGAAATGATGCTTTCTATCTTCTATTTCTACTTGATTAGATGTTTCGTATCCGTTAAAAGATGAACTCAGAATTATTCCAAAAGGAAGAACATGATAAGGATCTACTTCTTTTTTAAAGAAATCCAAAATGTTTTCCTTATAAAACATTTTTAATGAAATTAGTTTTGCTAAATTTGCTGATCTTCCACCATCCAAAGCTAAAACAAATCCAATGTCATTTCTCATGTTTAATTTAGAAAAACAATCGTTGAATTCATTTATATCAATGTTTCTATTCTTTATGACGAATGAATAATCTTCAACATAGAGTTTAAATCCATTATTTTCCAAGAAACGACAAAATGGATCCTTGGAATCCCCAAGGACCATTATTGTCTCATTTTTGTAATGACTGAGATTTAAAACGATTTTGTTTAATATGTCTTGTGACGTATCATCAACCATTACTTTTTGTGTTCAGCGTTGTATCTATCGATGTACTCTTCCATAGTTCTAGCAAAGAAATCTCTGTTAGAAGTGATAGCTTTTCTCTCGACAGCATCAATAGGCTCTTTCATTCCGGACTTAACCCAATCGCTAATCAAAGCTATATCAGCCATTGCGAATTGAATCAAGATAGGTCTTGTAAATGCTTTACATTCGTTTGAATATCCTCTTACGAAGTAGCTAGCCAAATTGTCATAGAGATCGACTAACTTTTCTAAGAATAATTTGCAGATAAGGTTTTCTGACTCGGCTGTGTCAAACATTTTGGAGTAGAAGACCTTTCTCTTTTGAATGATTGTCAAGATAGCTCTCAAAGCGTTTGCTTTAATTTGGAAATCACTGATATCTTTGATGTCCTCATCTACTAGTTCTTTGATGGCTTCGTCAATAGAGTCGAAGTAGTAGTAGAAGTTTTGACGCGAGCATCCTACCTCATCACAAATGGTTGTGACAGATACCTTTTGATAAGATGCTTTCTCGATTTCGTTTGCGAGAGTGTTGACCAACGTAAACTTTCTTTTTTTCATAGTGCCATGCCTTTTTCTAGTTTTTCAACTGGAATATATTTTAAAACATAGAACCGGTATTGAAATTCAAATTTAGTTGGTTTTAATCTTTAAAAAAACTAAAATGCTTGCTATATTTGTTTTTACTCAAATTCCTTTTATAAAATAGATAGGTTGAAAGATTAGGGGGTTAAGTATGCAAAGAGTAAAAATGATGAAAAAGTATGCTGATTTAATTATCAGAAATGGTCTTAATACTCAAGCTCGACAAGACGTTGTTGTTATCGCCAATGCCGAAATGCACACTTTTGTAGGATATTTTGTGGCAGAGTTATACAAGATGCATGTTCATAGCGTTAGAGTCTTTTATCGTGATCCAGTTGCAACTAGATTTTACCTTATGAATACTCCTGAAACTAAACTGAGCCCAATAGCTGACTACATAGTTTCTTTTTATAAGGAAGCATCGGAAAAAAACTTCTCTATTATTCTTTTCGAAGGTACGGATCCACAAGTGTTGAGAAAGAACACTAGGGAGAAGCGTCAAGCTTATCGAAAAGTTATTGAGAATTCTTGTCATAGTTCATTCTATAAATATAAAAGAGGAACTTTGCCATTAATTAGAGTTGCAGTTCCTACTCGTGATTGGGCAGTTTCAATCTATCCAGAACTCACGCCAGTTCAAGGTGAAGATAGACTTTGGCAAGATGTATATGAAAGAAGTGGAATTTGGAGAGAAAGACTCTCTGCTGAGAGTGGATACAGAGAAAGAATCAACAGATTATTCGATATTTCTCAAAAATTAAATTCATTAAGATTAGCCAAAATAATGATAACTGATTCCAATACCAAGACTAATCTAACTGTCAGTCTTCCCATTAAACATATCTGGTATTCTCCTTTAAAAACCAGTGAGGAATTCAATGAAAAATTCTTGACTGAAATGCCAGGATTCTTCATCTCTACAGTGCCTCATTCTCACGGGGTTAAAGGTGTGGTGAACTCGACTAAAGTTGTCTATTTTGATGGTGAACCTATCGAAGACGTTTCATTGACATTTGAAAACGGAAAAATAGTTAAAGCTACTGCTTCTAAAGGACAAGAAGCTTTGAATAAAGCTATAGCCGTAGATGATTATTCCAACAGATTGGGTGGAATCACTTTAGTTGATAGGGATTTGATGCCTGAGGCTTCTAGTGAAGAATATTTTGACAATTATGTTCTCAATATGACAGAAGGATCTCATATCACGATTGGATGTGCTTCATATAGAGGGTTTGAAGGTGGATATGACCTCACTCCAAATGAATTACAATCCCATGGATTGAATCAATCCTTGCTCTCATTAGATTTTCCTATCATGTCTGATACATTGAGTGTTGTAGGTGTCGGTGATGATAATTCCAAACATTTGATAATGGACAAAGGACATTGGGCTATATAAAAATAAAAACTATTTTCTCTTAGCTATGGGAAAATAGAATTTTTATTTGTGAGAAAATCGTTTTTATAATTTTTATTTTAAGAAACAAAAGAAAAGATTTTATTTAATTATCACTAAACCGAAAATTTATAAAATATAAATTATTTCTTGTGCTATACTCTCTATCGCTTAGGGCACATTTTTTTGTGTTTTGAGTCCCAGCTAAATAATTCTTAGGAGGAAAAAATGGCTGAAAAGAAACAATATGTTTATCTCTTCAAGGAAGCTCATGGATTGGGCAAGAATGTCCTTGGAGGAAAAGGTGCAGGACTTGCAGAAATGGATGCTATCAAGATCCATATTCCACAAGGATTCATCATCGATACTGATGCATGCAACCTTTATTATAGATCTCATGAGTCTATCCCTGCTAGCTTAGCAAAGGAAATCGATCTCAAGCTCAAACAACTCGAGAAGATTACAGGAAGAACTCTCGGTTCAGAGAAGAAGCCTTTGCTTCTCTCCGTCCGTTCCGGAGCTCGTGTCTCCATGCCTGGTATGATGGATACCATCCTCAACCTCGGTTTGAATGACAAGACTGCCGCTGCTTTGGCTAAAGAGAGCAACAATGAGCGTTTCGCTTATGACTGCTATCGTCGTTTTATCTTGATGTTCACCAACATCGCTATGGGACTTCCTCGTGATGACATGGATGCTATGCTCGATGAAATCAAGGAGAAGAAGGGTTACAAGAACGACTATGAAGTAACTGCTCCTGAGCTCAAAGAGCTTATCGAGAAGTATAAGGTTTACTACAAAGGAAAGTTTGGAGTTGACTTCCCCGAAGATCCTCATGCACAGCTTATGACTGCTATTCAGGCTATCTTCCGTTCATGGAACAACCCTCGTGCTATCCTCTTCCGTCGTTTGAATAACATCCCTGGAGATTGGGGAACTGCTGTTACCGTCATGCAAATGGCTTTCGGTAACATGGGACCCACTTCCGGAACTGGTGTCGGATTCACTCGTAGTCCTGCCACTGGGGAGAAGAAGCTTTCCGCTGAGTTCTTGCAAAATGCTCAAGGTGAGGATGTCGTTGCTGGTATCCGTACACCTGATCCTATCACCAAGCTCAAGGAAATCATGCCTAACGTCTATAAGGACCTCGTAGAGGATGCTTACAAGCTTGAGCACCACTACAAGGATATGCAAGACTTTGAGTTCACAGTTCAAGATGGACATCTCTTCATGCTCCAAACTCGTACTGCTAAGAGAACTGCTAAGGCTGCTTTGCATATTGCTATCGACCTCGCCAAGGAAAAGATTTGCACCAAGGAAGAAGCTCTTACCAAGATCGATGCTCGTTCTTTGGATCAATTACTCCACCCCACCTTTGTCGAAGAGGCTTTGAAGAATTCCAAGCCTATCGCCACTGGTAACCCTGCATCTCCTGGATCTGCTGTTGGACACTTGTCCTTCACTTCTGAAGATGCCAAGGCTCGTCACGATCAAGGGGAGAAGGTAATTCTTGTCCGTGCTGAGACTGCCCCTGAAGATCTCGAGGGTATGGTTTCTTCTGAGGGTGTCCTCACCATGCGTGGTGGTATGACTTCTCACGCCGCTGTCGTCGCTCGTGGTATGGGACGTTGTGCAGTCACTGGCTGCGGTGCCGCTCAAGTCGATGAAAAGAACAAGACTCTTACTATCAATGGTAAGGTCTATGGTGAGAAGGATACTATCTCACTCGATGGTTCTACAGGTGCTGTTTATGCAGGTGCAATTCCTACTGAGGAAGCTAAGCTTTCTGGTGACTTTGCAACCATCATGAAGTGGTCTGATGCTGTCCGTAAGGGCAAGATGTCAGTCGAAGCCAACGGTGATACTCCTCTCGATGCAGCTAATGCTGTCAAGTTTGGAGCTGATGGAATCGGTCTTTGCCGTACTGAGCACATGTTCCGTAATGCCGGACGTTTGCTCTCTATGCAAAAGATGATTCTTTCCAACACCACCGAAGAGCGTGAAAAGTATTTGAATGAACTCGAACCTCTCCAAGAGGAAGATTTCTACCAAATGTATCTCGCTTTGGATGGACTCAATCTCAATGTTCGTTTGCTCGATCCCCCTCTTGATGAGTACTTGCCCAGAAAGGCTGAAGAAATCAAGACTTTAAGCGAAGCTACTGGAAAGACTGTTGAACAAATTCAAGCTAGAATCGATGAGCTTCATATGTCCAACCCTATGATGGGACTTCGTGGATGCCGTTTGGACGTCGTATATCCTGAAATCGGCCGTATGCAGGCTACCGCAGTCATCAAGGCTGCTCTCCGTGCTGAAGAGACTCTCTCCAAGAAGCATGGCAAGCCTGTACACATCCTCGCCTCTATGATGGTTCCTCAGGTTGTTGAAGTTCGTGAATTCAACTACGTCAAGGGACTTATCACTGAGACTGCTGACAAGATCATTGCCGAGTCTTCTGATAAGAAGCTCAAGTATCGTGTTGGAACTATGATCGAGACTCCTCGTGCCTCTGTCACTGCTGGTGAAATCGGTAAGGAAGCTGCATACTTCTCCTATGGAACCAACGATTTGACTCAGTTCACCTATGGATTCTCTCGTAACGATTATTCTACTTACATCACTTCTTATCTCGACAAGAACTTGCTCGACTTCGATCCTTTCAAGACATTGGATCCTGATGGTGTTGGAAGATTGATTGAACTTTCCGTCAAGGAAGGTAAAGCCAGCAATCCTAAGCTCCTTTGTGGAATCTGTGGTGAGACTGGAGGAGATCCTGCTTCCATCGCTTACTTCTACAAGTTTGGATGCGACTATGTCTCCTGCTCACCTTTCCGTGTTCCTGGAGCACGTCTTGCTGCCGCTCAAGCTATTGTTGCTGAAGAAGCTGCCCAAAAGAAGGCTGCCGCTTTGTCCCGCCGTGGAAGAAAGCCTGCCAAGAAGGGTGGAAAGAAGAAAGCTAAGTAATTAGCTCTTTACTTCCTTTAATAAATGATAAAAGCCAGCCCTAACGGGGCTGGTTTTTATTATGCAAAAATATTTAGATTCCTAAGAAAATAATTTAAAGGTTTTAAAATATAAAAAAACTTAATATATTTAGTTTTTTATCTATTTTAAAAATGTGAAAACGCTTGCAACATACAAATCGAAAATTTCGCTTGATATGTTTTCCCAAAGGTGATTAAATAGCAAAGCACTTCCCGAGAGGGAGGTTCGGCCCGGCCCT
>ERZ1034687.483-NODE-483-length-25162-cov-23.935994_pt1 | contig 25162 bp, 45 predicted proteins | sample MGYA00520704_ERZ1034687 | MGnify/ENA primary metagenome ERZ1034687 (study PRJEB33766, sample SAMN09781762) | gut metagenome | biome: gut microbiome | host: Homo sapiens | place: Madagascar | study: EMG produced TPA metagenomics assembly of the PRJNA485056 data... | reverse complement strand
GGTCAAAGGGGGTGGGGGTCTTGGGGTGTCCCTCTATGCCTCGCCTGCCCTTGCCTTGCCATCCTCGCTGCCCTCACCGCTCTACACCCCAACGTGAGGGACCTTCGGTTTCTTCTTGTTGAGTTCACCCACAGCATCATCCAGCAGAGTGTGACCGCTAGAGGTGGCAGGATTCAGCAAACCGCTCGGATTGGTCTTGTATGACTTGCCAACAGCTACGTCCGTTACATTTCTGTTATCAAGCGTTGGTGTCTGATTGCCTAACTTGCTGCCATTCAGCGCCTTTGTACCTTCGAGTTCTGACCCCAACTGGTTCACACCTGCCGACATCAGCGCATTTGACATATTTTGCGCTGCATCACTGGTAGCCTGCGCCTTCTGCTGCTCTATCTGCTGGCGCTCTCTTGACAACTGCTGGGTGTTCTGGAGGTGGGCATCTGCGACATTCTGCTTGCGTGAGGTGTCTTGTGCTGCGATATTGGCAACCGTGTCTCCAATCGTCTTGTTGGCGGATTCCTTCGCCATTGCCACGCTTGCAGCAGTTCCACCGCCAACAGCAGCAGCGCCATCAGCCTTGCGGATATACTCGTTCTGCACTTCCTGCGCTCTTCTCATGAGGTTCTGCCCTGCTTTGGTGTCTAGGTAGTCCGTATTGTACTCCTTGTCGTACCAAGCCTTCTCAGCGTTACTTCTGTACGTGTTCTCCTTCTGCGCCTTCCTAGCCGCCTTCTTAGCCTTGTTAGCACCGAACAGAGAGGACGCAACAGAGCCAGCCAGCATGGCAGCAGTAGCAATCCACTCTTTCTTCTCCCCAAGCACTGGGGATGAAGTCAAATTCTTTGGGATTTTTGATAATATTTCCATCATAATTGCAATTATTTAGAGTTTTCGAGGGCAAATATATAATATTTGAAGGTACGTTTTGCGGTATTCCAATCTACACCGAGTTTTCGCCAAAACCCACAAATTTGTTAGTCGGGGCGCAAACATCTACGAAACCGTTTACCTCACCCCCTTCTAGAAGCCTTATTTTGTAATATAAACTGCCAAATAGTCAAAAACGCTAATAGCTTGATAATTAAGATTTTAGTCTCGCTTGCCCCCTAATGGGAAACAAAGATTGAATGTAAAGAAAGTTCTTATTTCACAAATGAAGTTATTTTGCAAACAAAAAAGCGGTTTGCATAATAGGTACGCACGTGCGCATAGTAAAGTTTAACATTTCGGTTTTAGGCTATTTTGATGTTTGTCTGACACGAACAAATACAAACTCCTCTCATTTTCGCTGATTTTTGCGATTTTCGGGTAAATGGTCGGGATTTCTCCCAAATTCGCAAGTTTTGAGCCACTTTAGCGCCATTTCCAGCCTATCTAGAGCCAATTTCGGGTGTTTTTCATGGATTTACTGGTTTTGCGCAGGAATGCCGGCTAATCTAGAAATGATGAGGTTGAAGGATGATTTAGGCGGTTTTTATTTCATAAATGAAGATTCTTTGCAAACAAAAAAATGGAGATTTTATTTTCCTAGTTGGGAAAATATTTTTTCCTAGTTAGAGAAGTGGTTTTTTGTGGTTAGGGTTGATGTGTGTGTATCTCTCTGTAGGGTGGAGAAGAAAACCTTCGGGGGATAAGGGGGCAGCGCCCCCACGGGCGCAAGCGCCCTCCCCATGCCGTGTAGGGCTAGCGCCCTAGAAGAAAACTGCATCGAGCCATTTGCCGAAGTGGTACACCGAATGCAGATAGCACACCACAATGAACAGTTGTATTGCCCAGTTGGCATACTTCACGGATACGGTCTTACTATCTTCCACTTTCCCGAATGCGTGAAAGAGATAGGCGATACCGAGGAATGATATCGCACCGAATACGATCCACACGATAAGTTGTAGTACTATCATCTTGCAATCTCCTTCAATTCGTCCACTTGCTTGAAGAACTCATCCAGCGTATCTGCTGTATAGTGAATGCCACGATAGCGAAAGAATGAAGAGAAGTCTTCCTTTGAATCCTCTTCAAACAATTCAGACACCTTACAGCCGATAATTTCTGCCATTTGTTCTAACTTGTCAAGCCCAATCTTTCTACGCCTAAGTAGCTGATTTAAACTTGTGACTTGCTCATATCCCATCTTGTTGGCAAGTTCTGAAATTAATATATTGTGCTCTTTACAGCACTCTTTTATACGCAATTCTATCATAATTATCTAATTTTATGGCGCAAAGATACGAAATTATTTTGAAAATAGCGCATAAATGAGAAACTTTTTCTTTCGGGAAAGCGTATAAATGCGCTATTATTTGTTAAAAACTTTAAGACTTTCGTACTTTTGCGCTACTTTTTGGTTAAATAGCGTGAAAATAAGAAAGAAATACTCTAAAATATTTGGAACTTTCGCAGAAATGCGCTACTTTTGCAAGCGAAATCAAGAACAAGTTCAAGATTTCAAGAGGAACGATGGCACGTTTAGAACTTCACGTTTAACTACCTCTATAAAAGTACAGATTAGTCGGGAAAGTCAGAGAGATAGAACTCTACAAACATCAAAGGAAAATGCAACCCAGTTAGCGAGACTGTAAAAGAGCAAAAGACAAAGAAGTCTCAAACACTCATCACGCAAGATGTAAAAACGCTAGTCGTGTTAGACTAGAGAAATATCGAAACACGTTGACCCACGAACGTTAAGTGAGGGAGCTAGGCTGCATGTAGCTTGCAGACGTTGGGCGCAAACGTACACCTGCACAATTTTGAAGTTTAACAATTTAACGGTAACAAGTTATGAAGAAGTTTATAGTAGTTAGAGAATACACCGACCCCGATAAGGAGCCAAAAGTGATAGGATAATTCTCTACAAAAAGAGAAGCAAATGAGTTCGTACGGAATTCTGTGGGGATTTGTTGGATATATAAGATTAATGACAAGGTGTGGGAATGGGAGAATAAGGGGCAAGCCCCACGGGGCTGACGCCCCTCCCCAGCCTAACGGACAAAAGATTATGGATAAGACAATAACACTTACGAGCGATGATATTTGTATCATCACTCTCGCTTTACTAGATAAGGCGATGAATATCAAGAACTCAGCGAAGATATGCGGTATCACCCTATCTTCGCTGACATTAAACAAACTTGCTAGTATGCAAGAATTAGTTAACAAGATTAATGATTAAGAGACTATGGGCAGAACAGTAACACTTTCGGGCGATGAGATATACAATATCACATCAGCTATTGACGACAGAATTATCTTACTAGAGGATATTATCGCAAGGCACAAGGCTTCTATCAGTTCATCAAAATCTTCAACTTTGGAAAGAAGTAAACATGGAGCGGTCAGCGAATAGAGGAGCACATCACGTTCAAGCCGTGAGACCGCACAATATTAACAATTTAAAAGAAAGGATTAAGTTATGGACATTACAATTTATGTTTTATGCGCTTTGTTTGGCGCATTGGCAGGTTACAGAATCAGAGACGCTAAAGATATGGAGGACGAGTAATATGAAGAAGAATAAGTTAGAACTTACAGACAAGGAGTATGACGCTTTAAGAGCGTTACTCTATCAAACAACAACATCAGCCTATGCAAAGGCAGTTGGTTGCGCAGTCTTCATGGCAGCACATTTGGAGTTGTTTCCGGAGACATACAAGACATTAAAGGAGATAAACAATAAGATTAATTTGTAATGATATGAAGAAGAGCATTAAGTTAGCATTGGTAGTGGCAGCGATAGTTGCCCTACCACTTATGGCAGCAGGAATGCAGGGCGTCATCAATGACAAGGAAGTCCTTTTAGACTTCATCGAGTATTGCAAGACTTGTGAGAACCTCAGACAAGTGAATCCAGCCAAGGACTACACGAAAGCCAGCCTTCACGAATTGAAGAGCGCTGCACGCTTCTATGAGGAGCAGGATGATTTTGCCGACTGCACCGACTATCAGCATCAAGCAGAAGTTAACAAGATTATTGGTAGAACTTATAACGCAAGAATGATTAACAATAATAAGTAACAATTTAAATTATAGGAGATTAAGATATGAACGCAAAAAATGCAACAGAGATTGGTGGGAATTATGTAGGTGTTGAGGTTAAGAGCATCCAAGACGTAGTGAAAGCGCAAGCCGCAGGACTTATTATCACAGACGAATGCGGATGCCGCTATAACTACTGGGATGTGGACGAGGAGACCGGAGAAGAGCGAGAGCCAACAGAACAGGAAATCTTCGACCGAATCGCAAAGGCACTCGCAGACGGAGAAACGGTTCATGCATGCATGGAGATTATGGACGGGTTGTATATAGCGAAGGAATACAACACAGTTATGCATACCGACTTCTATGTAGGTCAGAAGGTGTATCTTTTGCGTGATAACAAGATAGTTGAGGACGAGATTATTTATATCAGCCTAGTGAGAAGTAAGCACGGAGACGAGCGTAAGTTTGTGTTAGGTGGAGACAAAGGACACTACACTAAGTCAAATCAGGTTTTCGCCACCAAGCAGGATTTAGTTAACAGCCTGATGGCTGAGTAAGTTTAACCCGAGGGAGAGCAATCTCCCTCATAAAAAGTATTGAATATGATTAACGCTATAGTTAAAGATTTGCTTGCTAAAAATGATTGGAACAGAATCGTATTCCGTTTCCAAACAAAGACCTACACTTTGTGGAGTTGTGATAAATTCCAGATAGATAGCTTTTGCATATATATCTACCCATCTGATGATAGGCGAGAAATGGACGTGTTAGACATTGAAAGTCTGATTTCCATGGATATTCAGAAGAAGAAACTGGAAGATATAGTAGAGGAGATTAAGCCATGACGATAGTAATAACATGCTTTCGAGACGCTATCCACGTTGATAAGTTCGGGCACAGATACAGAGCCAAGACAACTTGCATCATCAAGCAGACACCATTTGCCGAGAGATATTATCTCACGAACGGAATGCAGGTAAGCAAGAGCACTTGTCTTGAAAGAATCAAGTAGAGGTTATTGTTAAACTTCCATAGGGTGAATGCGGTAAAAGCCGCTACAGACTGGTTGCAAAGTACCATCCACCCACCAGTATTAATTTAAAAAGAAAGGATTTGATATGAAAAAGTATGTAGTAGAAATCGTAGAGAAGGTAGTTTACAAGGTAGAGTGTTCCGATATTTCGCAGGAATACGCTGAAAAATTCGCAAGAACAATGTATGATACCGGTCAGCTTGAAGGCACTGGCGAGTTGGAAAGTGTTTCATTTGATGTAGAAGAGAAGGAGGGCAAGTAACATGAAGAAGCAGATAGTTTTTGTATTGACTGAACTCTATGGAAACGATAGTGACACAGAGGTAAACGTTTTGGGAGTCTATACCACCAAGACCAAGGCAAAGGAAATGCTGGCAGAGAAAAAACAGAAGGTGCTGGAATCATACGAGCAAGCCTTTTGCGGTGAGTATGAGGTTTCCGAGGACCACCCGACACTCTTCGAGATTACTCACAAGAATGAGTATATTTGGGAGCAGTTATTAATAACAGAGAAGGAGGTAGCATGAGCAAGCGTTTTAAGTTCAATGAGCACGGTGTTTGCATCAATCCCGACCAGTCGGCAAAGGTTGGCAAGGATACAGCCTTTATCGAAATCACTACAGCATTGGTTAGAGGTAAGTGGACGTACGGAATCAGATACATGCTGGTAGACCGAGGGGGATGCTGGGGCAACAATCTCAGCAACAAGGATTGGTTCAAGACGCAGGAAGCAGCCGTGAAGCATGTCCTTGAATGGGCAAAGAAGTATCTGTTACGACAGATAGAATCAGAAGATAGTAACAATACAGTCTGCAAGAAAGCAGGAAAGCTGCTTGATGAAATCAACAAGCTTCTCCCGAAGCAGACTTATACACAGTTGGAATTATTTGAATTTTAGAGATTATGAAAAAGAGATTTTACAGTATTGACGAAGGGATGAAGAAGGAACTTCTATCCCGATTGTTCGGAAAGAACTACGCAAGCACAGATTCAGACAGATTGCAGGAGCTGTATTGCGGTTATTTCGGTATTACACCCTTGCAGGTGAAATTCCTAAGTTTTGCAGCTTATGTTGACAGACTGGGAAAAGTAGCTCCCAGTACTTCGGCATCTATCAACAATGAGATACTTTGCCAGCTTCTGAATAAAGAAGAATTTGACAGCAAGAGTACCGAGGTATCAGATTTCAATGACAAGTTGTTTGCGAACATCGAAAGTGATAATCATGGAGTAGCATTGTTTTTTCATTATAAGGAGAATTAACATGAACAAGCAAGAGTTTATTTTCATCTTCCCTCAGTCAGGGGAGACGATTACAAAGGAAATGAATCCTTTGGCAGTGAAGGACGCTGCAATCAAGTATCTGAAAACTCAGAACGAAGTGAGAGGGGATATTTGCATCATCAAGGATAGCAAGGAGAACGTGATTGCCATGGGATACGTGAGTGACAACATGAAAATCTCCTTCTTTACCGAGGATGAGACCGTCAACGACATTAAGCCGATAGGAGTAATCGAGGAAGGAGGTAAGTAATGAGTAAGCAGGAATGGTTTGTGCTGTTCATCTTTCTGTTCACAATATTGATGGCAGTACTGGGATAAAAGAAAACGAGTATGGAAAAGGCAAGAATCGTTTTGTATGATGATTTGGTAATCATTGACGAGACGGAAACCTTCTTCACGGACGCAAAGAATCTTGAATCAATCGTTATCTCATGCTTGCGCACCACTCCAGGCGCATTGATAGCTGAGGTATATGTGAAGGATAAGTTGAAGTCGAAAATGACCCTTACCAACAAGGGCAAGCCAAAGAAGATGAGTATCCACCCTAATTGGGGAGGAAGGCGAGCAGGAGCAGGAGGGAAGCGAAAGGGCGAAGAAGTCCTATCCAGCAAGGTATGCTTTCGGGTTGACGAGGAAACCTTGGAGTTCCTCAAGAAGCTTCTAGACAAGAAGGGCGAGTATATCCGCAAGGCGATACAAGAGAAAAGAGAACGAGACAAGGAAAAGGGTAGTCAGTAATGGCTACCCTTTATTCGTTTATTACATCTTGCCTTCCAGCGCATCAAAGGCAGACTGTACGTCCTTGCTCAGAGTTCGGGCGTATCTTGTGGTTTGGCGCAAGGTAGTGTGACCGAGCACCCTTGCCACGATATTGATAGACATACCCTTTGAAAGGAAGAGCGTAGCAGCCGTAGCACGACCCATGTGAGAGTGGAGACGGTCAACCCCAACCATCTGTCCGATAACTTTGAGATAGTCGTTATATTTCTGATTGGAAATCTTAGGCAGTGAGAAATCGTATTTTTCAAGAATCTCTACAGCAGGGGAGAGTAGTTGGAACACGAAATCCGTATCAGTCTTCGTTCTCTTGGCATGATAGAACATCTTTCCATCCTTCTCAACGCAGTTGGCATAATCGAATGAAGCAAGGTCAGAGTAAGCCAGTCCGGTGTAGCATTGGAAGAGGAACAAATCTCTAGCCGCCTGCAAATGAGGAGTGGAAAGGTCAAGCCTTTTGATGTCATTGAACTGCTCTTCGGTGCAGCAGTCAACATACTGCTTTTCTCCCTTGCCAATATGGAATGGCAGAAACTTGTAAGGATTCTGCTCCAGCAAGCCGTCTATCATCGCATCATTGATGAACAGCTTGAGATACTTGTGGTAGTCGTAGATGGTGCATTGAGCCTTGCCCTGCTTGTGAAGATACTCATCCATGGCACGCACCTTAGACACGTTGCAGTCAGAGAATGAGATAATCTTTCCCCAGTCCTGCAGGAATCTGATAAACACAGCGTAGCGCTTCTTGGTATGATCATGTACCTTGCGTTCATTCATTCTCTTCTTGCAGTAGTCAATGAATGAAATGTTCTTGTCTTGCTCGCCATTGAAAAGCGCAGGAATCAGAGACAAATCCGTGATACCTTCCTTCAACATTTTGTTCAAGACGATGCGACCACGCTCCTCAAAGGCTTCCAGCTGCTCGTTGAGTACAGCAGCATCCTTGTGCTTGATGATGCGATTTTGGTTGGAAGACCACTGGCTTGGAGTGACCTTGATACCGGTTGAAATGTACTTGCGTTCAGATTTGTAACTGAACCGCAATTCGATGGAAACTGGCTTCTGTGACGTCCCTCTTTTCAACCGATTGTGAACGAAGCTTAAATTAATACTAGCCATTTTGATAACATAATTTTACGGAGTTGATAACATTTTGATAACACACCCCAAATTTAACATTCATTATCGTGACAGCTAATTTGGCTGGTTTTCAGAGTGTTAAGGTGTTTTTAGACGTAGACCAGTCAACGACCAGTAAATATCTGCCTATTCTAGCACCTAGAACACCCCTAAACGAAAAATACGGAGATAAGTACTTGTTTATAAGTGACTTACATCCGTATTCCTTTTAGATAAAATTCTATTTCTAACGTTATTTGATAACGACTGAGTGATTCCGTTGGGGTCTCACCGAAAAATATCTTACTGTCTAACTAGCAGTCACTTACTTTTTGACTGCAAAGATAATGATAACTTTTTTATAACACAAATTTTTTGGTAATTTTCTTTGATATTTATACTGTTTTAAAATAAGAAAAGTGTTATAAGTAATTTAGTATCAGATAGTTATAAGCTTTCTTTAGGTTTTGTTGGTTAAAGTGTGTATAAATGCTTGGATATGTGTACATGAAGTTGTAATTTTGCACTCGTCAATGTGACGATTGATGTTGAGAACTTCGATATATAAACCTGCTTCAATAGGTTCAATATATACAATCACGAAATCCCTAGGTCGGCGTCACACGACTTGGGGATTTTTATTTTCCCCGAGTTTTTGGCAAAACATACGAGGTTTCATCAGTATCGTCCTCTTCGGTTTACCTGCCGATATATAAAACGACCCTAACTTAGAAAGATATATCCCTCTAGTCCTGCTCTGAGCGACCAACCTCAACAGGCAACGCACGAACCGAAAGGTTTCCACTGGGAAGAAGAAGGCTTGCGGAATGGCTTTTCTATATCTAGGTAAGATTTTGATATTTGGTACTCTTTGAGTAGGTAAATATATAATTATATAAAACCAAATTTCAAGTCGGTCAATCCTCGCTCCCTAGTGGTGTGCGGAAAAGGTTGGGGTGTACCCTTAAATGAAAGTCGAACTAAAAATTATAGATTATGAACAAGAAATTGAGATTGCTGGTGACTGCAAAGTGTCACAACAAGTGTCCTATGTGCTGTAACAACCAGTTCGATATTGAGAAGATTCCGGTAGTTGACAGATTGGACTATGATGAGATTAGTATCACTGGAGGGGAACCTCTTCTGCCGGATTGCAACGGAAAGACAATTTGGCTTGCTCACGGAATCAGAAACGTATTCCGTACGCTCGGAATTCCTGCACCAAGACTTTTCCTCTATACGGCATGGGTTGATTACAGAACACTCCGCAATCGCAGCTATGACTTCGACGGAATCTGTCTCACGCTCCACAGCAAGCTCGATGTGGTAAAGTTCGTTGAAATGAACGATGTGATGCTCAGACATAAGAAATACAGATGGAACGACAATGGTTTCAATCCTGACTGCTCCCTCCGTCTCAACCTCTTTGCAGACATGAAGGCTCTCCTGCCTAAGGACATCGACCTTTCTCTATGGAAGGTGAAGGATATGGAATGGGTAAAGGATTGTCCGGTACCCGAAGGAGAGGATTTCAGACGTATAGCTAATTTGTTCTAAATTATGTTCAAGGTATTAATTGTAATCTTCCTTTTCGTAATCATATTGCAACTGGACGAGATAAAAGATAAATTATAGGCTTATGAAGAAAATTAAATGGAAAGCTGTAGCGTTTGTGAGCTGGGTGCTCATGTCGTTCCTTGTGGTAGATGCTTGCTTTGAAGCAATGAATAAGGCTAATACAATAGTGAACCTTATGGGTGTTTTTGGTATTAACCTTTGGATATTGATTTCAATTGCGACAAATTGTTTAACGTTCAAAAATAAGAAAGACAATGAAAAGAAAGATTAATCAGTTGTGTTTGTTTATGCTGCTCGGTTCAGCATTGTTTTCAACAACCTCTTGTAGTGAGCGTGTAGATGCTGGTTCTGAGGGCATCTTGGTCAACCTCTATGGTTCTGAGAAGGGTGTGGATGATGTGAGTCTTGTCACTGGTCGTGTGTGGTACAATCCTTTCACTGAAGAGGTGTATGAGTATCCTACCTATGTTCAGACAATCGACTATCCTGCGTTCACCATCAACGCCAAGGATGGCTCAGAGTTTACTGTGGATCCTACCGTTTCTCTGAAAATGGTAGATGGCAATGCGCCAAAGGTATTCAAGAAATACCGCAAGGGGTTGAATGATATTGTGAATGGTACGCTGTTCAACTATGTGAAGGATGCCTTCCGCATTCAGCTGAACAAATACACAACCGACCAAATCGTCAGCAATCGTGATTTGGTGGAGAAAGCCATCGAAGCTCAGCTCAGCAAGGCTCTCGCCAAGGAACATTTCCACCTAGAGCAGCTTACTTCTGGATTGAAATATCCAAGCTCGATTGTTGAAGCTGTCAATCAGAAGAATAAAGCCATTCAGGAAGCGCAGCGTGCTCTCAACGAGGTTGCCGTGAAGAAAGCAGAAGCAGAGAAGATGCTTGTGCAGGCAAAGGCTGAGCGTGAAGCGAATGAGTTGAAGACTGCTTCTCTTACTCCTGCTATCTTGCAGAAGATGTGGATAGAGAAGTGGGATGGCAAGTTGCCGGTATATGGCAATGTTCCTCAGATGATGATGGTAAAGTAAACTAATTGCCCCCTTTTTCGGAGGGGGGCTTTTAAATTATAGCGTATGAAAGAAGAAGTTTTAAAGAAAGCTATTGAGCTGAAGAAAATCCTTGATGATAAAAGAGGATTTTTGCAGTTTGCAAATAGCCATTATGTGGATTTAAGAGTTAATCTTGAAGAAAGATGCAACAACAAGATTTGCAATGTAGATTACCTTCTCGATAGGGATGTTATCAAAGGACTGAGAGCGATGGTTATCGCCAACACCGAGAAGAGTATTAATGACTTACAAGAAGAATTAGAAAAATTGTAGGCTTATGGGAAGTTTTATAAAAGAGCGTCTTATTTTTGCATACTGCTGGACGCATTCGACTGGTAGATGTAAGGATTGTACTTGTTGTTACACCTTCAGTAAATGTAAGAATTTCGTAAATTCTTTTTGGAAGATACACCGCTATAGGCATTATCACAAGACAAAAGCGAAATATCCTACTACGCTTGCTGAGTTCAGAAAAAGAGTTAATCGTTAAAATTTATAGCTTATGGAAGTTGAAAGATATTATTATGCAGTAACATCCTTCATGCGTAAGGATGGCAAAATTAGCGTCAGTTCGGTTACGTGTAGTGTTAGAGGGGAAAAGGAGAATACTAAGTTCTATCCGCTCATGAACATCATCACTAGTGTGGAAGAGAAATTCAAGGATGATATGGTTAGTGGAACAGTAGTCGTACAGAGTGTTATTGAGATTAGTAAACAAGACTATGATGCTTTTAATTGAACGCATCGCTAAGATGAATAAGACAAAAGAGGGTTAGCGTATGACAGAAATGGATGAAATAAAGCTTGGAGCATACAACAGCTACAAGCGGCACATGAGAGTGTTCGGAAAGAGCAAGGAAATCTTGCCTTTCGAAGAGTGGAAAAAGAAATTTGGAAAGAAGGACTAGCGTATGGACAGACTAACAAAGGTAATGGATAAGTATTTGTCCGAAGCCAAGAAGAATGTTCTGAATCTCGTAGTCTCCAAGCAATGGTTCGATATGATTGCTGCTGGCGAGAAGACTGAGGAATACAGAGCTATCAAATCGTATTGGATAAACCGCTTAGTCCAAGCAAAATACGGAGGAAGTGATGAATATCGCAAGGTTACAATGCACTCAGAGTTTGATATACTTATAAGCAATTCAAAGCTCAAAGAGTTGCTTGAAAAGAAAACCGCTAGGTTCATCCCTTACGCCTACGTCCGATTCTTCTGCGGTTATGCAAAAAATCGTCCGATGATAGAAAAGGAAATCGAAGGTATCACCATTGGAAAGCCGAAAAAAGGTCTTTGTCCCGACAAGTGGCTTGATACCGAGTTTTTTATTATTAAATTTAAGTGATATGATTACACAAGAGACTTACGAAGCATTGAAGGATGCTAGAAAGAAACTCAAAAACCGGAAGGGTGATATAAAGAAGATTCTTTTCGAGGGGGAAGCAGAAGACCTATACGACCTCCTAGATACCACCATCCGAGAGTTTGAGGGTGAGAACGAAATGACCAACGTTCCTGATCGTATCTTCCTCATCATAGGAGAAGACGTACCCGATGGTTCCGACTTTGAAGAGTTGGACGAGGTAACATGGTGCAAGGAGCGGTTATCATACAAGGATATTGAATACGTGAGAAAGGAGGTGAAGAATGACTAGTATTAGAAAATATAAGAAGTGGTGGAAGTCCTTCATGGTAAGAGGATGGTATGATGTTCGATTCCCCAAAAAGCTCAAAACTATACGTCAGTCCAATAGGTTTCATATTTACATTTGGAATAGCCGTGATACAAGTATGTATCTCACTCTAACAATATTTACCAAGTCAAGAAGAAAGCGAGGTAAGTATGAGAAGAAGATTCTTTAGAGGTTTTAAGGTTCGCATTCCTCGCAAGCTAAAGAAGGCTGCGAAGTTTGGTATAGAAAGACGTGTATATCCGAATAAAATAAGAATATATATCCGTGACTATAAATCCGTCTACGAAGAGAATGTTGAGTATGTAATAGTAGGAAGACGTACTAAATGGAAAGCAAGGGCACGTTTAGCTGCCATTAAAGAATATAAGAGACACCTTGCTTATATGTGGCATAGTCAATACGACCGAATGATAACATGGTAACAGAAAAAGCAGAGCCTAGTGCCCTGCTTTTTTCGTATATAATAGGTATCATCCGACAACGCTCTTTCTATCATCCGGAATCACGCCACCGTTCTTCTCCAGGAGCATGTCACGGAGTTCCTTGACTACACCTTCCTTCACCAGCAGCTTAACCTTGGTCTCAGCCAGTTCCTTCAACAAGGCTTCGTCTGTAGGCTTGTCTTCCTTAAACATTGAGCCTTCACCTCGAAGAAGCCATTCTGCAGAAATGTCTACATAGGTAGACAATATTCTGTCTACAAACTCTAGAGAAGGTTCCTTTGTACCGTTCAGATAGTTGTTTGTGGCAGCAGGTTTGCCACCTACAGCTTCTGCAAACCCTCTGTTAGACAGTCTGTAATAGTCTTTTATTTCATTAATTCTATCCCTTAATCCTTCCATATCTCTTAGTGTTTATAAATGTGTAAATAGATAAATATAATATAAAATATTGCCTATACCCTTGGTAGTTTGCCTACAAATGTGTATCTTTGCACTCGTGATTTGGTCAACGAATCTTCGTTTCCCTATCATTGAGTAGTTTACGTGTGCAAAGATAATAAAAAAGTATGGATAAAATAGTTTTTAAGCCGAAAATTTTGATAAGAAAATCAAAAATAGGTAAAATAGCAAAGACGGTAGGCTGCTGCAATGCGGCAGTTTATGCTGCAATAGCATTCAAAACTAACAGCGAGTTGGCAGTTAATATACGTGATGTTGCAACCAACCGATATGGGGGAATCCTCGTAAAGAAGTACCCCGAACTGGTAGAAGAGCAATGATGACAGCCGTTAGGCTTTTAGATAAAAATTCTAAGCGTTATTTTCCTTCACTCTGCGTGAGCAGGGTGGAGGTTTTGAAAGAGTGGGTTCAAAGCATAATATACAATTTTATTTCATTCTTAAAAAATGTTTTTTAGTTATTACGCTTCACTCTGGTTCGTGAGAATAGGAGTGATCTTGGCGCCTTAGCTCAGTGGTAGAGCGCTGCAAGGAGGTTTGCAGAGGTCGGCGGTTCAATTCCGCTTGGCGCCTCCATAGTTTTGAAATATTGTTATTATATTAAATCCGAATGAAACGGTGACAAAAGAGCGGTAAAGACCAGTGGCGAAATATAGTTGTTTGCGTTGATACTTTTCAGGCGCCACGAACCATAAGGAAATGTTGCGGTCGAGCATTCTACCAACACCTTCATTTTAAATATGTAACAGATTCTCAAACAATCCCATTGCCAGTTTGTGGGCATAAGTTCTTTGACATATTGGAAAAAGTTGAATATATTTGAGTTCTTATGTTAGAAATGCAACAAGCTTAAATGATGTTGATTAGCCATAATTGATATATAAAACAGATTCGAGTTGCATTTCTCAAACGGTGAGCATGGCTCTTAAATTCATGGTAGCGCATGATGCCGTATATTGCAGAATAGCTCAGTTGGTTAGAGCAAGCACGTAACAGATGTGTAAATCCTTAGCATATTCTTATCAAACCGTGCAACTGGTCGTGGGTTCAAGTCCCACTTCTGCAACTCTATTATGTTTTTAGTTAGTTTAATACAACAATTTGTTTTGTCCAGTTGCAGCGGCAACATAATGGGTGGAAATATGAGTTAATAATCTACTCCCTGCTGGTCCGTGAGGATAGGCAGGATTTAATCTTAACTTCAAAAACAGAAGCGTATGCTGAAATTATTCTCAACCCGGTCCTATCAAGATAGGGTGAACGAAATATACAAAGAACTTGCGCATAATCCGTGGTGCCCCATCCGGCACTTCGAACTGTGCCTGAGGAAAATCAATATGCTTAACTCTCGAATCAAGAATCTCTCAGCAGATATGGGAAGAGAGGAAGGCGAGTATGATACATTATAAATAATAAGGTATGGTTCTGAAAAGAAAAACTCCTCTCAAGAGGACACCTATAAAGAAAACTCCTTGGGATAAAGCCAAGAAAGAACAGGAAAGGAAGAAGGCAAAGGCCGGACTTAGCAAGCCAGCACTCATCAAGAAGCTCGATAGGTGGTTTTCTCTCTATATACGACTTCGTGATGTAAACGATGAAGGTGTGTTTCAGTGCCCAACTTGCAGGCGTATCTTACCTTTCTCTAAAGGCGATGCAAGCCACTATTGGGGACGTATTCACATGGCAACGAGATTTGATCCGGACAACGTGACAATCGAATGTCAATATGATAACAGATTCAACAGCTCTCATCTGATATACTTGGGTAAGTATCTAGAAAAGAAACTTGGCTCAAAGAAGATGGAACTGCTAGAATGGAAACATCGCCAAGCCAAGAACTGGTCTCTGTTCGAGCTGCAAGAGCTTATAGAGTTCTACAGGAAGGAAGTTGAACGACTAAAAAAAGAGAAGCATTATGACGAATGGGCTAAGAGTCTGTAAAATTTGCGGTGAAGCTAAGCCGATAACAGATTTTTATGGTAAAATATATACTTGCAAAAGATGTGTTTGCCGTAAGAATAATCAGAAAGTAGTGAGCCGGAATTTGGAGAAGCAACCAGACCTGCAGGGTGAGGTCTGGATGGATGTTGTTGGCTTTGAAGGTTTGTATAAGGTTAGCAATATTGGGCGTGTTCGTTCAAGCAGAAGTGGTACAATTATGATTCCTCATCCTCTTAAAGATGGCTATTTGAGAATTCGTTTAAGAAAAGAAGGAAAAGACTTTTCTTTCTTAGTTCATCGTCTTGTTGCTATGGCATTCATTCCTAACCCCAACAACTACGATACGATAAATCACAAGGATTTCAATACGCAGAATAATTGTGTAGCCAATTTGGAGTGGTGTACTCAAAAGTACAATAACAAGTATAGTCGTGATGCTGGTCATTATCATTATTCGGAAAAGGCAAGGGAAGCAGCAAAGCGGAATAGAAAAATTTCTGATGAGTTAGCGGTAAAAATCTTTGAGGACTATAAGAAAGGAATGAAGCAAGCTGATTTAGCATCAAAGTATGATGTAACAAGAGCCTTTGTTTGTAGATTGGTACATGGTAGGTGCAGAACCGAGTACACCAACCAATCCTTAGAGAAAGACTTAAAGATAAAGTTTTCTGATGATGAAATAATATCAATGAATGAGTCTTTCAAGAAAGGTATTTCTTTAAAGAGTATAGCCGAAAGGTTCAACACATCAAGTACTTATGTCGGTTCTCTTGTGTTCGGAAGAACCGAACGTTCTAGAAAACTTATTGAAAAGGCTTTAATGACAACACCTAAAGTAGAAAAGCCAATCCCGCAGAAAGAACTTTATAAGGATGAAATACTAAGATTGCATTCTGAAGGGATGAGCCTTCGGAAAATCAGATTAGTTTTAGGAATTAAAGGACACAGTGTTGTGGCAGAAGTAATAAAAGAATTTAAAGATAAAAATAATGAGTAAATTAGGCACAAGAATTAATGTGGATGCAGAACTTTACTGCTTCCCGACAAAAGCGCATCCTACAGATGCAGCTTATGATCTCTTTGTTCGACAGAGTGTTGAGGTCTATCCTCACAGCCGTTTCTTTGTTCCGCTTGGTTTCAGAATACAGCTTCCTTCCAACATGAAAATGCTGATTCAACCAAGAAGCGGACAGTCGGGCAAGGGAATGCTACTGGAAGTATATTTCCCGAAATGGCTAGGGCATGATTACTTAGGCAAGGTAAGAGAAAACCTTGATGTAATTCTCGGTTTGATTGATTGCGGCTATGGCGAAGAAGCCCATGCCATTGTCAAGTCGGGCAGATGGAAATTGAAGCACCGCATCATGCGACTGCTTGGCTTCAAGTTCTATATTGCTTCTGGTTCACGCATCTGCCAAGGCGCTTTCACTTATGTCCCCGACACTAACCTGGAAGCAGGACCAGTCAACGGAACTCGCAGCGGTCTAGGCTCTACCGATTAGCTTATGGACGAGCAGTATATCATCGGTAAAATCAGAGAAATGATGCCCGATGAACACCACAAACCCAGCGGAGTGCTTTATACAAGGTTGAAGCTGGCAATACAGCAGGACGTGTCTTCTATTCTTTCCCGTCTGTTCAAGGCAGGAAAGATAAAGTACAACAGAACGCTAAATGATATTTTAATAAACATAAACGACAATGAGCAACAAGAACATCAGACAGAATCACTTCAACAGAATCAAGAAGGAACTTGATGAAGTTGATAAGGCAGGAGACAACTCCAAGCACTTCCGGTGCATTGTCTTGATGGGTGACAGAAACGTTCCGAAGGCTTACTCCTTCCTTCATGCGTCACCCGAAGACCTGAAAAACCTTATCTTGAACGCCATGCGCAACAGCGACCAGTTCACTTACGCTACAGCAATGGCATTTGAACAGTACGATAAGGAGTTAAGAGAAAAAGAAACTATAAAAGAAAATAAAGATGAAGAAAATCCAGTTCAAGAAGCTTAGACTTCTCAACTTTTGCGGAATCCGCAATGCGGAATATGAGTTCTGTGAAGACATCACCGTCATATCGGGCAAAAACGGATTAGGAAAGAGTACGATAGTCAACGCTATCATGTATGCGCTCTTCGGCAAGGACATCAGCGGCAATTCGCTCGACATCAAGACATTCGACAAGGACCACAACATCATCAAGGAGATTCCTCATGAGGTGGAGCTTACGGTTAGAATCTTCTACACTGGCACGGAGCCAGCAGGGCAGGACAATATTGTCTTGAAGCGTACACTCACGGATTCATGGAAGGGCGACGAGTGCAGAAACACCTTCAAGTATTATTTGAATGATGAAGTTGTTACTGCTGGCGAGTATAAGAAAACGGTGGATACTATCTGTCCGGAAGACGTTTTCCGTCTCTGCTCGTCAACAAAGGATTTCGTTTACCGCACATGGCAGGAGCAGCGCAATAAGTTGCAGGCACTTGTAGGCGATATTACCACCGAGGATATTACGGAAGGCAACAGCAAATATGATTTTGTTGTTGAAGCCTTGAAGAAGCAGGATATTGACAAGCTGGTCCACCACATCAAGTACAAGCGAAAGGAGGTGCAGGAGCAGTTGGATGCCGTGCCTATCCGCTTGGAAGAGCTGAATAAGTCACTGCCCGAAGCGCATGATTGGGAAGCCCTAACCACCGAGAGGGTTCAGCTCAACGAGAAGCTGCTGAACCTTGCCGGCAAGATTCAGGACATTCGTACTGGTGGAGCTGACAAGGTAAGACTTGATGGAATTCGTAAGAAGATAGAATTTGCCGAGAAGCGCAAGCGAAACATGGAGACGAGCGCCATGAATCTCGCCACCGAGCAGGCAACCAAGCATCAGAGTGACGTGATCACATCGGACGTTGCCGTCAAGAAGGCTCAGAGCACAGTGGACGAGCTGAAACAGAAGATGAGCGGTTACAGCGAGACCGATATACACGCCAAGCAGCAGAAGGAAGAATGCGAGAAGAAGGCAGATGAAATCAACGACAAGATAGATGAAGCTACAAAACGCTCATGGGTTTGGAACGCAGAAGACGGAATCTGTCCTCATTGCGGTCAGACTCTCCCTGCAGAAGACGTTGAGAGAATCAAGAATGAATCAGAGAAGCGCTTCAATGACAGAAAGGCTGACGATTTGAAGGCTCTTGATGAAGACTTCACCAAGCTTCAGCACACCTACACGGAGTTGAAGAATCTGCTGGAGAAGACCGACGAGGAGCGCAAGATAACTACCAACCAGTTAGTGGAAGCTCACAAGGTTCTCAAAGAAGCTGAATATCACAAGCTGGAGGTTGATGCTGAGGTTCCGGATACCTACGAGCAGATTCTTGCCAAGAAGGAAGAATATCAGCAGGTCGTGAAGGAACTTGCAGACTTGCAGGCTGAACTCGACAAGCCATCCGAGACCAGTTCGGAAGAAACCGCAAAGATGCTAGCCGAACTCGAAAAGGAGCGTGAGCCTATCGGAATCAGATACAATGAGGTGTTGGAACTCCTTGCAACAAAGGAAACGTTTGACCGTATCAGCACCCGCATTGAGGATATAAACAAGGATAAGGAGACCTATCAGACTCAGCTTGACGCACTCGATGAGGAACTTGACATCGCAAACGAATACAATCAGAAATCTTGTCAGTTGCTCGAAGACCGGGTAAACGGACATTTCGCTTATGTGAAGTGGAGTCTGTTCAAGACTACGCTTGATGGAGAGAAGAAGCCGTTCTGTGAGTGCTACCATGTTGGTGTACCTTACAGCCGACTCAACACCGCTGCAAAGGTAAACTCTGGAATCGACATCGCCTACACCTTCGCAAGATACAATGAAATCTCAGTTCCAATGCTGCTCGATGAATGCGAGAGCGTGAACAGACCACTGTATCATGGAGGTCAGCAGATTCGGTTGAACGTGACAACAGACGAAGAGTTAAAGTTTGAATATCCATCCATTGCGGTTATGGAATAATACTTTAGTAAATAATGTGTAATACTTTAGTAAATAAAAAATAAATTTACAATCATGGCAGATAAAATTAAGTTGATAGTAGAGGTCGATAAAGACCTTGTAAAGGGTTTGCTCGCATTGGGCGGTGGTCTGAAAGACGACACATCATCAGATGTTGTAAAAGAGTGGATTAACGAGCATGATAACGTTGAGCTTTCTGCTAGCGTAATTAACGACATTCCGGAAATGGGAGCAGCAATGGCAACGCTTGTGCTTTTAGGAATTTCAAAGGATATTAAAAAAGATAAGGAGAAGTAATCATGGCAGAAACAGCAGTAGCAAAGCAGCCTTCACAGAAGGCGCTGGCAGTAAAGAACTTTCAGGCGGTAATGAACAACAGTTATTACCAGACCTTGTTGCAGAATACAATGAAGGAGAATAAGGGAGCATTCACCACAAGCTTGATGGAGTTGTTCACTTCCGACCCTCAGTTGATACAGTGTGACCCTAATGCACTCATGAGCGAGGCTGTAAAGGCTGCAGGATTACGCTTGCCTATCAACAAGCAGTTGGGGCAGGCATACATCGTAGTCTTCAACAACAAAGATAAGAAGACTGGTCAGATTATCCCAACTCCAACCCTCATCATCGGAACAAAGGGTTACATCAATCTCGCCCTTCGTACAAACAAGTATGAAAACATCAATAAGGGAACTGTATATGAAGGTGAACTCCAAGGTTTTAACAAGGTAACTGGTGCGCTCGATATCAGCGGAGAAAAGACTTCCGACGTGCCAGTTGGATATTTCGCATATTTCAAGCAGAAGTCTGGCTTTGAGAAGATTATGTACATGTCTCTTGATGAGGTATGTAAGTTTGCTAAGACCTACGCTCCAACCGTCAAGTACTCAAAGATTACATGGCAGGAATTGAGAGATTTGGCTATCAAGCAATCCGTTGAAGACACCGGTGGAGGTCTTGGATGGTTTGCAGGTTTTCAGGACATGGCAGAAAAAACGGTTCTTCGACAACTTCTTTCATCATGGGGTGAGCTTTCTGTTGATGCCGAGCAGATTATCAATGCCGATGAGCGACCTACAGCCATTCAGCAGCGAGACGAGGAGTTTGCCGAAGCAAAGGAAGTAATCGTGGTTAATGATGAGACTGGTGAGATTAACCAGCCGGCAAATGATGCCAGTGCTGCATCAGCAGACCTTCAGCCTGCTACACCTCGTAAAAAGTTAGTCTAGTATGAAGCTAATCATTATCGGTTCTTCATCGCAAGGCAATTCGTATGCCCTTCAATCAGATTCGGGAGAAATCCTGCTGATTGAAGCAGGCGTACCCTTGAAAGAGGTGAAAAAGGCTATCGGGTACAAGACGAGCAAGGTGGTAGGGTGCATTATAAGCCACGTTCATGGCGATCATGCCAAGCACATTCCCGAATATCTGAGGGCAGGAATCAATGTTTCTTCAAACGATGACGTGGCAGAGAAATATCCGGGTGTTGATACGATGTATGAGAACATCACATTCAGGTTCGGAAACTTCGGTGTAACCCCATTCCCAGTAGAGCACGATGCAAAAAACTTCGGGTATCTGATTCATGAACCATCCTATGGCACCATCTTCTTCGCTACGGATTGCTACAATCTGAATTTTGTTATCCAAGGTTGTAAAGTCTATCTTGCAGAATGCAACTATTCTGATGCAATCCTAGACAAGGCAGTAACAGATGGCTTAACTCCAAGAAGACAAGCGGACCGCATTCGGTTATCCCACATGAGCATGGAGCACGCAATTTCTTGGCTGCATGACTGTGACGTAGAGCACTGTGCCCGCAAAATCATTCTCATCCACGGTTCTGCCCGCCACCTCATCCCGAATGCAGCAGTAAGTAAATTCCAGCAAGTTCTAGGCGTACCAACCTATTACGCCAAGGCAGGACTTGTAGTAAATCTAACGTAATTATAAGAATAAATATGAGTGTATACAATCTCAACAATCCAAACGACTATCTGCGTTTCTTCAAGGACATTGAAAGATACAAGGACAACAAGCAGGTTATCGAAGTAAAGAAGTTCCATCCTCAGCAATCTGACAAACAAGCCCGATACATTCACTTCATGATCAGCTATTGGGCATGGAAGAATGGGGAAACCTTCTATGATACTTTGCATAAGATTCAGCTTCACATAGCGCCAGTACCTTTCTATACCGGAGAGAAAGACAAGCAGGGCAATGATGTCTTCAAGCCGCTTTCTGCCCTTACTACAGCAGAAGCCAGCAGTGTTATCCGCAACTTTCTCGACTTTGCTGGCATGAACGGAACACCTATTCCGGAAATTGACGACAAGGTTAGCTTGGCTTACTGCAAGAAGGAACTGGAAAGTGCAGATGGTTGGGTATAATTAATTTAAACTTGAAAGCTTATGAAAACATTTAAGGAAATAATCAAAGCGGCGAAAGAATATTCTGACCAAGAACCGCTGCAAGATGCTTTCCGAGAAGGTGCACGTTATGCTGTTACTGGGAAGTATTACAAGCCTTCCGAACTGTTTAATGAATCAAAGAAGGCTCTTACAGAAGCCGAGCCTATTTTTGAGGGATATAACGATTCCTTTGAAGATTGGTGGAACATGTATAACAAAAAGCGTGGCAAGAAGAAAGCAAAGCAGAAATGGGGTAGACTCACCGTAGCCCAACAGACCGCTTGTTTGAACGCAACTCCTAACTACGTAGCATCTACTCCCGACCCAGTTTACAGAAAAGACCCACTCACTTATCTCAATGGTGAGTGCTGGAATGACGAAATAATCCAAAAGCAGAACAATGAGCAACAACGAGCTATCAACCTCACAGCCAAGGCAGCAAGAATCCTTGGTTCCGATTATCAAGGATAAGCCGGGTTACGTTCGCCCAGTCTCCTACACAGATGCTATCACAAAGAGTAAAACCACCTTGCTTGACATTCAGAAGCAGGGTGGGCTACGCTCTCTGGTCGGATGGGTCAAGGGCAGACTGATAGAACTCTTCACGTTCCTTGGAGTCTTCGACATCGTTACTGAGTTCCAAATACAGATGCTTGCTACAAGAATCTGCGCCAAATACTTCTATTGGACCACCGCCGAACTCGACTACGCTTTTATCTCCTTCATGCAGGGTGATTATGGCAAGATCTATCAGCACAAGCACGGAGAAAACAACACTACCGTCAATCCACAGGAGATAATCATTGCGCTCGATTCCTACCAAAAAGACCTGCTGGCAGAGCGTGGCAGGATAGAGGACGAGCGCAAGAAGCAGGAAGAGGCAAGGAAGGCAGCCGAAGACTCCAAGAAGCCGCATGGCATGGAAGCTTGGAAGATTTATTGCGAGAAGAACAACCTTGACCAATCCACTCATCGCATTCACACCGTAGATATGAGCAAGCATGATGTTAATCAGGTGCTCTACAAGGATGAAGAAGAGAGAAAGGTGGCAGAAAAGAAGTTCTATCGCAAGGACCTACGTAAACAACAATAGAATAGTTAAACAGAAAAACGAAGAAATCATGAATGCAAATAACATCACAGTTATCACGCTGGCAGTCTTGTGGCTGGCAGCAATAGCAGTCGTAGTCTACGACCGTATCAAGTATAATAAATATTATTCAAGCCAAGGTAAGCTGATTGTCCTTCGCTTCAACGACTCTACCGCAAGAAAGGCATTGGAAGAGCAAGGCTTTAATCTTTGCCAGTGCGCCTACTTCAACACAAACCGTTATCTCTTCACCACCGAAGGTGACCGTATCTGCGGTTTCACGGAAGAATGCACTCATCTTATCGAGGATGCCCTCATGCATCATCAGGAAGTGATAGAGTGTGATAATATCGGTATGTTTATTAGTGAAGTTAAGAAACTCCAGAAGGAGTTTGGAATTAATGAGGAGGACTAAGTATGATAGACGATAAGGATATAGAAGTTGCTGCACGACTTGACGATAAAGAATACTACGATAGTTTATCGGATAATGATAGATGCTTCTTCGAGTATGGTTTTAGACGTGGGTATAATCGGGCTTTGAAGGATTTGTGGCATCCTGCTAGCGAAAAGCCAAACATTAAGCAAGAAGAATGTTGCGTTACATGTTTGGTTAAGTTCAAAAATGGAAGTACGGAATTATGTGTATATTTCCGTAATCCAGAAGGATGGGTATGTGATGATATGAGTCCTAAAGATTTTAAAAGAAATTTTAAGGGATGGCTTTATATTGATGATTTATTCCCAAAGGAAGGAGGCAACCAATGAAAACATTTGTCTTTGATGTTATGCTCAACGGAAGATTCATCTGCACATTAAAGTATAAATATAGTGCGCTCTTCCCGATAGATTTTGAAGATTTAGAGAAGTTTGTCCTCAAAAAGAGACCTACTTTGAAAGGTAAGGATTTTAGAATAGCGTTTTGATTATGAAACAGAAATTATTAAATGTCAAGTACAAGTTAATCGCTTTATGGTGGTTCTTAACAAGAAAGAACTACTATCTTCTGTCATACAATGGCGGAAAAAGTGGAGTTTTGGAAAGCAGTAATGTTGTAATTCCCGAGTTCATCGAATGGGTAAGAAAGAAACACGGTGTGCCTACCAACCATGAGATAATCATGGAGTTGAAGAGTATTGCCAACCTATGTAGAAGCACAGATATTCTTGCCTATAATGAGATTAAGGCATTGATTGAGAAACTTGAAAAGTAAAGCGTATGGCACAGACATATATAGTTGGTGATATTGTTATGTATAAAAACAGAATACATACAATTATAGATACACTTGGGTTAAATAACTATGAGTTATCTTATATAAGACATCGAGTAAACCGAGCAGAGTTATCTGGTGTTCCTCTTACTCCTGAGATTCTAGAAAAGAATGGATGGGTGAAAGATAAAGAAGGTTACATAAACGATAGCTATCATCTACATCTATGTGAAAAGAATAATAGATATTCTGTTTACAAAGTTGTAAACGATAATATAGTTTGGTTAACAGACGTAAGAAATGTGTCAGATTTACAGCACCTTCTCTTCGGTCTAGGTATTAATCACGAAATGGAGGTGTAGGTATGAAAAGAATAATAGCAATTATAAAGTTTCCTATATACGCAATGGTTGTATTATTGTTTATTCTATCAATACTGACAGCAAAAGGTATATTGTGTATCGTAAGATTAAAGCCTTCTGATTTCGATAATCTTCCTAAGTTCTTGCAAGACAAAGCAAGGAAGCTGTCAAATGTGGTTGAAAATTTAATGAATTGATTGTTTAACGCCTTCGGGCATAAAAGATATATTATGAGTGAAAATGTGATTAAATCGTACAAAGGATTCGACAAAAATATGCAATGCCGTGGATTCCAGTACGAAGTAGGAAAAGAGTACGAAATGGACGGAGAAATCAAGTGTTGTAACCGAGGTTTTCACGCTTGCAAATCTCCTTTGGAAGTATGGGACTACTACGATATGCTTAACTCTCGCTTTGCAGAGGTAGAGCAGTCTGGCAAGATTGATGAAGAAGAAAAGTCAACAAAGGTATGTTCTTCACATATCAAGATTAAGGCTGAGTTGAAGCTGGCAGACATCATTAATATCGGTGTCGAGTGGCTGAAAGATATTACTTCACCGTCAAAGGTTAAAACGGATGGAGCGTTGAACGACAACGGAGACAGAAAAAAACAGATTGGCTCATCGGGCGACTATGCTAAGATTGGCTCATCGGGCTACTATGCTAAGATTGGCTCATCGGGCGACTATGCTCAGATTGGCTCATCGGGC
>ERZ1034687.481-NODE-481-length-25226-cov-30.452227_pt1 | contig 25226 bp, 18 predicted proteins | sample MGYA00520704_ERZ1034687 | MGnify/ENA primary metagenome ERZ1034687 (study PRJEB33766, sample SAMN09781762) | gut metagenome | biome: gut microbiome | host: Homo sapiens | place: Madagascar | study: EMG produced TPA metagenomics assembly of the PRJNA485056 data... | reverse complement strand
GCTTACCAAAAGCCAAGAGACTGATGGTTGGGGCAAGAAGACTCTACAGCGCCTAGCTGTAGATCTTAAGAATGAGTATCCTGAAAGGAAAGGGTTCTCCGTAAGAAACATGCAGTGCATGATGCAGTTCTATAATGAGTACAACAAGGAGTTGACCATGGCTAAAGTTGGAAACATCCCAATTACGCAATCAATGATTGCGCAATTAGGAAACGCCCCGATCGAGCTACCTATCAAGCACTTATCTTGGACTCACAATATCATTCTCATACAGCAAGTAAAAAATATTCAAGCAAGATATTGGTACATGATACAATGCATTATAGGGCATTGGCAGACAAGATACTTAACAGAAGCCATCAAGCTCGATTATTATGGCAAGCATGGCGCTCTCGCCAATAACTTCGACACAACGCTCCCTGCTACAGAAGCAATAGAGGTAAAATCATTGTTGAAAGACCCTTATATTTTCGACATGCTCACTTTCACCAACCAATATGACGAAAGAGACATCGAGATTGGGCTCATCAAACATATCGAAAAATTCTTGGTCGAAATGGGAGCTGGCTTCGCTTTTATGGGAAGACAATATCACATTGAGGTCTCAGGTGATGACTATTATATCGATATGCTGATGTATAACACCTTTATGCACAGGTATTTAGTTATAGAATTGAAAGCCACAGACTTCATGCCCGAATACATCGGTAAGCTCAATTTCTATTGCTCTGCCATAGATGACACGCTTTGCAGAGAAGGCGACAACAAGACTATCGGCCTGCTTCTCTGCAAGACCAAAGACAGAATAAAAGCAGAATATGCACTTCGTGATATACATAAGCCAATTGGTGTATCCGACTATGAATTAGGTCAAGCTCTGCCGAAAGATTTTCGCAGCAACCTTCCTTCCATTGAAGAAATCGAAAAGGGACTCAACGAATGGAATCAAGAATAACATCCAATAGGCGGTTCTCGAACATATCGGGAGCCGCCTTTTTTCGTTTTCTCCTCCAGTATTTCATCGTAAACCATCGGCAGAAAGAACTATATGTTCTGTGGAAACCCTCATTTTGTGCTTTATTATCCTTTTGCCAGCCATTTCGCAAAGAAGCGGTCGCTGACAAAGAAGCCTTTTGGGGTCTTGCTGATCAGTTGCTTGTCCACTAAAGCCTTCAGGGCAGTCTTTACGCTGCTGGTGGCAGGTAGGTGGTGGGTGATGATGAACTGTTGGCTAAGTGGGGAGGAAACTATTTGCTCCTTGGCAATTGCTAACAAGAGTAACTGCTGGTTTTCGGTCAGCCATGCACAATAGTTTTGGTATGCCATGGCTTGCTCCTCTATCAACTCTTGAATCACTTCATCCACTAAGTCCTTATTGATCTGCTCATCACGATGTTCGTAAATACCATGTAGGATGGCTTGTACATACCAAGTTACGCTGTCGGCTTGCGAGTAGATATAGGTGAATGTGTCTACATCCACTTCTCGTTTTTGTGATGACAAAAAACGATTGGCAAATGATAGATATTTTGACTCGGCGATACATGGTAGTGACATGACAAGAGAACTCTGGAAGAATGGGCGATTCGCCGACAAAAACATCTCTTCCATCATGTGCTGTTGACTGCCAGAAAATACGAAATATACATTGGGCAGGAATTGGATGTAGGAGCGTATCAATGCTTCCACTCCATCCTCTGGATAGTTCATGATTTGTTGAAACTCATCTATTGCCACGTAGCATCGCTTTCCAGATTGCTTCATATACTCGAAGATTCGCTTCAAGCTTTCTCGTCCCTCGTTTGGCTTCAAATCCAAAGAAAATGTTGCTATTTTTGAAGCCATGAGTTGCACCATCTGCTCCAAGTTCTTGGTGGCAAATATGTCTAAGTAGAAGCATTTCACATCATCATATTGCTTTTCCAACAGTTGGAAGACATGATGGATTAATCCAGTTTTGCCCATACGGCGAGGTGCGACAAGCGTGATATTTCGCTCGTTATGGAGCGAAGTCATCATCTTCTCAGTTTCTTTCTCACGGTCACAAAAGTACTCTGCTCCTTTGTATCCATACATCACGAAAGGGTTGTTAATTGTTGCCATAATCTTATTGCGCTTTTTACGTTGCGCAAATTACGCAATAATTATCGAGACAACCAAATGTTTTCAAGTTTTTTAATAATTATCCCATATCATCAAACAAGTCATCCATTGTCAGTTGCACTTGTGCAATTGCTGAATGGGCATTGGGGCGGATGCCGAATGTAGTTATTAGTGTAGGCAAGATGCCATGCCGAACACCTGTCTCTTCTACAAAATCACCCATACGGGTGCGAATATTTAACTCTTCTTCCTTCGTAATCGTATAAGGAGATTGTGAATACTTGATCTCGCAAAGATTGATGAGATGATCTGCTCGTTCTATCAACAAGTCTATCTGTGCTGCTGGAGTAGAGCACTTGCTACGCCATGAGTAATACTCCGTATATATCTGCTCTATGCCCAACCTCTTTTTGATTTGGGGAATATGTAGCATGCAGATACGCTCGAAAGCTAAACCATACCAAGTATTTTGACGTGGCTTTCCCATCTGATGCGTCCAATATGCAGTGTCTGTAGTGCCCGAATGACAGAACGACATATAAAATAAGGTGTATAAATCTGTCAGTTGATAGATTTGTTCTTTGAGTTTGATTTTCTTCTCACGGGTATTGTAACCTCTTACGAAATCACAATTGATCAATTCTCGAAGAACTTTGGACAAGGTTCCGCCAGACTGCATTTTCAGGTGAGTGGCAATTTCCTTGCGAGTCATACCTTGCTTGCATTTCGTCAAGGTTTCAATGACTCGCATGTAGGATTCTGAGTTTTTGAACAAGGAAGAATACAGCCTGTTGTATTCTCTTTTCAATTCGCCTCTTTCCGAAAAAAACAGTCTATCTACATTAGCTTCTACACCTTGTGTCTTGTCTAATAAACTCAAATAATAAGGCACTCCACCCATTACGCTATATATTTGCAAAAAGGAAAGGCGTGGCCAAGCGAAGCCATTTACTTGAAGGTACTTTTCTGTTTCCCCCAGTGTAAAAGGAGCCAAGTATATCTCATGTGTGATGCGATTATGGAGCCCTCCGTGGCTATCTATCAAATTGGAAATCATCCATGAGGTGGCACTGCCACAAACTATGAGCATGATTTCACTCTGATTTGCAGCCCAACTGTTCCAAAAATGTTCAAAGGCTTGTTGAAAATTGGACTTTGGGGTATCCAAACAAGGTAATTCATCTATGAATATCAATAATCGTTTTCCGCACAATTTTGGCTTTAGCATCTGTTTCAGTGCCTCAAAGGCCTCTGTCCAATTCGTGGGTAAAGGCTGTTGGGCGTCGCCAAATTCACGTAGCGCATAGCCAAAGTTAGACAACTGAGCCTCTGTTGGTGCGTCAATGGAACCTGACATTTCAAAGGAAAACCTGTCTTTGAAGAGGTTGTGTACAAGAAATGTTTTACCCACACGTCTTCTTCCATATACTGCCACAAACTCTGCTTTGCCAGAATTAAAATATTCTGTCAACTGTGTGATTTCTGTCTTTCTGCCTACTATTTGCTCCATAACTGATATTCTTTAGCTGTTTATTGTGTTGCAAATTTAAGGAAAATATTTGAGAAAGCAAGCGATTCTTTAGCCAAATCGAAGAAAAAACGCTCGATTTGGCTAAGGAATAGGTGATATGATAGCCAAATCGAAGAAAAAACGCTCGATTTGGCTATTGTTTGCTCATATTCCTCACCAGCATTTGGTTGTTTAGAGATTTTGTTGTACTTTTGCTTTTATTGTGCAAACGTTTGCATGTAATTTTCTTGATTTAAGTCAAGCAAAAGGCGCTACTTTGGCAAGATTTGCATAATTTTGCACACAACACTAACAACCTATGAATGAGAAAACAATCATAACAATGAAAGATATTGCTCGCGAGCTGGGCGTTTCTATCGCAACGGTGAGCAGAGCTTTGAAGGACAGCCCTCGTATCAGTGCTGCCCAGAAGGAACGTATACAGACGTTTGCCAGGGCGCATAACTTCTGTCCCAATGTAATTGGTGAGGCTCTCAGATACAGTAGGACACAGCCCATGAAGGTCATCGGTGTTATCATTCCTGAGTTTGCCCATTATTTCTTTTCTTCTGTGCTTTCGGGTATCGAGGAGGAGGCAAGTGCGCGTGGCTATCGTGTGATGGTGGCGCAGAGCAATGAGCGATATGACAAGGAAGTGACAATCTGCGAGGACTTCTATAAGAATAAAGTGTGCGGCATTATCGTTTCACAGGCGAAGGATACCATGCGCTATACGCATTTCCAAAGATTGATGGACAATGGCGTGCCATTGGTGTTCTATGACAGAATCTGTACTGGTGTGAACTGTTCGCGCGTAGTGGTGGACGACTACATGGGTGCCTTTACGGCTGTAACCCATCTCATTGACTCAGGCTGCAAGAAGATAGCTTTCTATGGCTCGCCCATGAACCTTGAAATATCCAAGAACAGATATAATGGTTATCATGATGCCTTGGTGAAGCATGGCTTGGAAGAAATACCCTCCCACGTACAAATCTGTGACAACAGGGGACAGGCAGAGGCGATTACGCCTGCACTCTTGGAGATGGAAAACAGACCGGATGCTTTCTTTGCGGTGAATGATGATACTGCCATCGGTATTCTCTATACCGCGAAACGTATGGGATTCCGAGTGCCTGAGGAAGTCAGCGTCTGTGGATTCACCAACGGCCAGCGAGCCATGGCTTGCGATCCTATGTTGACCACTGTCGACCAGCGAGGAGTGGCAGTAGGAGAGGAGGCTGTCAACATCCTTATCGGACAGGTGGAAGGTTCTATCCCGATGAATGAGGTGGAGAAGAGAGTGGTAAGAACCAAACTCGTGGTTCGTGGTACGACAAGATAAAGAAAATCAATAAAACAATAAAAAATATGATGACAAAACCTAATCTGAGTTTCTGGAAGCTCTGGAACTTGAGTTTCGGATTCTTCGGGGTACAGATAGCCTACGCTCTTCAGAGCGCCAACATCTCCCGAATCTTTGCAACGTTGGGTGCTGACCCACACAATCTGAGTTATTTCTGGATTCTCCCTCCACTGATGGGAATCCTGGTGCAACCCATTGTCGGAACCTTGAGCGACAAGACATGGTGCCGTTTCGGCCGACGAATTCCTTATCTCTTTGTGGGAGCTACGCTGGCTGTCTTGGTGATGTGTCTTTTGCCTAATGCCGGTTCGTTTGGCCTGACGGTTGGCGGTGCGATGATTTTTGGATTGATAGCCCTGATGTTTCTTGATACGAGCATCAATATGGCGATGCAGCCTTTCAAGATGTTGGTGGGCGACATGGTGAATGGGGAACAGAAGACGAAGGCTTACTCCATTCAGAGTTTCCTCTGCAATGCGGGTTCGATAGCCGGTTATATATTCCCCTTCCTTTTTGCCTTCTTGGGCATCAAAAACTATGCGGAGAAAGGTGTTGTGCCCGACTCTGTGATCTGGTCGTTCTATGTGGGCGCAGCCATCCTTATCCTCTGTGTCATCTATACCACGATGAAGGTGAAGGAGTGGAATCCGCAGGAATACGCCAAGTATAATGGAGTTACCGAAGATGCCGAGATGAAGGAAGAAGGCAAGGCCGACTGGATAAGCCTTCTGAAGAACGCTCCCTCTACCTTCTGGAAGGTGGGACTGGTGCAGTTCTTCTGCTGGGCAGGCTTCCTCTATCTGTGGAACTATTCTACGGGTGCCATTGCCGAGACCGTATGGAATACTACCGATGCCAGCACTAAGGCATTCCAGGATGCCGGCGACTGGGTGGGCATTCTCTTTGCCGTTCAGGCAGTGGGCAGTGTGCTGTGGGTGGTAGTGCTTCCCCAGTTCAAGAGTTCCAAGATGGCTTATGCGGTCAGCCTGATTATCGGTGGTGTGGGCTTTGCTCTTATCCCATTCCTGCACGACAAGTACCTGCAGTTCATTCCGTTCCTGATGATTGGTGCTGGCTGGGCAGCTATGTTGGCGATGCCTTTCACCTTTGTCACCAATGCTTTGCAGGGTTATGGACACATGGGTGCTTACCTCGGACTCTTCAACGGCACTATCTGTATTCCTCAGATCGTGGCAGCCCTTTGTGGTGGACACGTATTGTGGGTGGTAGGCTCTCACCAGAGTGACATGATGATAGTGGCAGGTGTGCTGCTGATATGTGGAGCTTTGGCTGTTTCCATCATCAAGGAAAAGCATGTGACGCAAAAAGCATAATAAGCGCAACCGATTGCGCAACATTTTGACATCTTTTGTGCAAGAAATTAATTGTATGTAGTAAGAAATGACTAATTTTGTACCATAAATAACAATCTTATAATTCCTTATGGTGTTTCGGTTTAATATAGAATACAAAACGGTTTATGGCGAGAATCTCGTCTTGAACCTGAACATGGACAACGAAGAGGTTCATAACAGCTTGGGAACTACAGACGGGCTTCACTGGTCGTGCAATCTGGATGTGACTCCCAAGACTAAAAACATTACCTATTATTATAGTGTAGAACGTGATGGCGTTTGTATCAAGAAGGAATGGCAGGTGGTGAAGCATCAGCTGAATGTGACAGCCGAGCGTGCCAATGATTATACCATCTATGATCACTGGCGTGACATTCCTGAGGATTCTTACCTCTACAGCAGCGCCTTCACCGACTGCGTCAACCATCAGCAGCCTGCAGAGGTGAAGGATAATACCTTTGCCAAGACCATCAGACTGATAGTCCGTGCTCCACAGTTGAGAGAAGGTGAGCGCCTGGTACTGATAGGTTCAGATCCTCTTGTAGGAGCCTGGGACGTAAAGCGTGCTGTGCCTATGGTGGAACAGGCGTACAATGAATGGACGGTGGATATCAATGCCGAGGCTTTGGCTGTCAATTACTTGGAGTTTAAATTTGTAGCACTGAACGACAAGAAGAGCACCGAAGCATGGGAAACAGGTTACAACCGTAGTGTGGAAATCCCTGAGATGAAGGCCGGTTCGGTTGTATCTTACGAGTTGAGCCAGTCGTTCTTGGAGCGCTGGAACCGTAAGTTTGCCGGAACATTGGTTCCTGTTTTCTCACTTCGCAGCAAGAAGAGTGCGGGTATAGGCGACTTCGGAGACCTGAAGAGTATGATCGACCTGGTGGCAAAGACTGGACAGAAGGTGCTTCAGTTGTTGCCTATCAACGATACGACCATCACTCACACCTGGACAGACTCTTATCCCTACAGCTGTATCAGCGTGTTTGCCATTCATCCACAGTATGCCGACCTGCAGGCTCTGCCCGAGCTTGAGGATGCCAAGGCTCGTGCTGAGGCTGAGAAGACAAGAGCAGAGCTCAATGCCCTGCCCCAGATAGATTATGAAAAGGTAAATGATTTCAAGATAACGTACCTGCACCAAATCTTCAATCAGGAAGGTGAAAAGATGATGAAGAGTGCCGAATATCAGGCATTCTTCCAGGAAACAGAACAGTGGCTGGTGCCTTATGCACAATATTCTTGTCTGCGCGACAAGTATGGCACTGCTGATTTCTCGAAGTGGCCCGACCACAATGCTTGGGACGAGAAAGACCGCAAGGCACTGGCCAACCCAAGAACAAAGGCCTACAAGGAGGTGGAGTTCTTCTACTTTGTACAGTTTGTGCTGAACACACAGATGAAGGCTGCTCACGAGCATGCCATGGCCAAGGGAGTCATCCTGAAGGGTGATATTCCTATCGGTGTGAACCGTTTTGGATGTGATGTATGGACAGAGCCTAAGTACTTCAACCTCGACGGACAAGCAGGAGCTCCACCTGACGATTTCTCTGTGAATGGTCAGAACTGGGGATTCCCTACCTACAACTGGTATGAGATGCTGAAAGACGACTGTCAGTGGTGGACACGTCGATTCCAGAATATGTCGAAGTTCTTTGATGCTTATCGTATCGACCACGTGCTGGGCTTCTTCCGTATATGGGAGATTCCTATTGACTCTGTTCATGGTCTGCTCGGACAGTTTGCTCCTGCACTCGGCATGACAGCTGACGAGATTCGCTCGTATGGTCTTAACTTCCAGCAGGACAGATTCACCCGTCCATTTATCACCGACTGGGTGCTCGACCGTGTGTTCCATGAGCGTGCTGACGAGGTGAAACAAAAGTATCTGGACCGTTTGGATGATGAGCGTTATCAGTTGAAGGCAGAGGTGGATACCCAGATAAAGGTGGAGGCTCTCTTTGAGGGAGTGACCGATGAGAAGGAAATATGGCTTCGCGACGGACTCTATGCTCTGATCAGCGATGTACTCTTTGTTCGCGACCATCGTAATCCGGGATTGTATCACCCACGTATCTCTGCTCAGTTCGACTTTATCTTCGAATCACTTTATGACAATGACAAGGCTGCGTTCAATCGTCTTTATAACGATTACTTCTATCGTCGCAACAACCAGTTCTGGTACGAGGAGGCGATGAAGAAGTTGCCTAAGTTGGTTCAGGCTACTCGTATGTTGGTTTGTGCCGAAGACCTTGGTATGGTGCCAGATTGTGTGCCATGGGTGATGAACGAATTGAAGATGTTGGGCCTTGAGTTGCAGAGTATGCCTAAGGATCCAAGTGTGAAGTTTGGGCATCTGAGCCGCAATCCTTATCGTTCGGTTTGTACCATCTCAAGTCACGATATGCCTACGCTTCGCCAGTGGTGGGACGAGGACATTCAGCGCACGCAAGAGTATTATAATACGATGCTCTATCGCCAAGGACCAGCACCTCATCCGCTGCCAGGATGGCTCGCGCAGGATATCATCTCGCGCCATCTCACATCGCCCTCTATGCTCTGTATTCTGAGCATTCAGGACTGGCTTGCCATCAACGAGCATCTTCGTTTGCCCGATGCCAATGCCGAGCGTATCAATATCCCTGCCAATCCTAAGCATTACTGGCGCTATCGCATGCACCTCAGCATAGAGGACCTGGCGGCTAACAAGGAATTTATGGACAGTGTGACAGAGCTTGTTGCGCAGTCAGGAAGAAACTAATGCAAACGTTTGCACGTTATGCAAAAAAAAATACCCTCCAAATTTTAGGAGGGTATTTTTCTTTTTTGTATATTTGCAATGTCTAACCAAAAGACTTACTTTTACTGACAAACAATAGCAGAACAAAGCAAACTGCAGAACAAGGCAAGCAACAACTGAAAAAGACAAAATAACACTGGACAATATGAAGAAATTGAATGTTTTAGTAGTTGGTCTGCTGCTGCCACTCTTGGCGGCAGCGCAGACCGTTAAATCGCCCAATGGCAATGTATCGGTAACATTCTCTCTGACTGGTAATGGACAGCCTACCTACGAGATGAGTTATAAGGGCAAGACAGTATGTAAACCCTCACACCTCGGACTGGAGCTTGCCAAGGACAAGCATGCCAGCAAGGGTATGGAGGAAACCAATCTGATGGACGGATTCACCGAAACAGGAAGCAAGACCTCTTCTTTTGATGAGACATGGAAGCCTGTATGGGGTGAGACTGCTACCATTCGCAACAATTATAACGAAATGGAGGTAAACCTGAATCAGGCTTCTTCCAACCGTAACATCACCATTCGCTTCCGCGTATATGATTATGGTATGGGTCTGCGCTATGAGTTCCCACAGCAGGAATCGCTCAACTATTTCGTCATTCAGGAAGAGCATACCCAGTTTGCCATGGCAGGCGACCATACTGCCTATTGGATTCCAGGCGACTACGACACTCAAGAGTATGAATATCAGATTACTCCTCTGACAGGCATCCGTCCTGTTATCGCCAAGAACCGCGAATCATACAAAAGCAACTCTTCCACCACCGTCTTCTCTGACACAGGTGTGCAGACCTCTCTCCAGATGAAGACCAAGGACGGACTTTATATCAATATCCATGAGGCTGCCTGTCTGGATTATCCTACGATGCACCTCAATCTGGATGAAAAGACACTGACCTTTGAGTCATGGTTGACACCTGATGCGGTAGGCAGAAAGGGATTCATCCAGACTCCTTTCAACACACCATGGCGTACCGTGCTGGTGAGTGATGATGCACGCGATATGCTTTCCTGCAAACTGACACTCAACCTCAACGAGCCTTGCAAGATAGAGGATACTTCATGGATTCATCCTACTAAGTACTGCGGTGTGTGGTGGAACATGATTGTAGGCACTAAAACATGGAGCTACACCAACGACCTGCCTTCTGTTCGCCTTGGTGTGACCGACTATAGCAAGTGCAAGCCTAATGGAACACACGGGGCTACCAATGAAGAAGTGAAGCGCTATATCGACTTTGCTGCAAAGAATGGTTTGCAGGAAGTGTTGGTGGAAGGATGGAACGAAGGTTGGGAAGACTGGTTTGGTCATCAGAAACTTGATGTCTTCGACTTTGTGACTCCTTATCCTGATTTCGATATCAAGATGCTCAACGAATATGCTCATTCCAAGGGCGTGAAGCTGATGATGCATCATGAGACTTCTGCCGCAGCTCTTAACTATGAGCGTCACTTGGAGAATGCCTTCCAGCTGATGAACAAGTATGGTTATGATGCCGTGAAGACCGGTTATGTGGGCGATATCATCCCAAGAGGCGAATATCACTACAGCCAGTTGATGAACAATCACTACCAGCGTGTCGTTGAGACGGCTGCAAAACATCACATCATGGTGAATGCTCACGAGGCTACACGTCCTACAGGCATCTGCCGTACATGGCCAAACCTGGTGGGCAACGAGAGCGCAAGAGGTACTGAGTATGAGGCTTTTGGTGGAAGTGTAAGCTATCACACCGTGATGCTGCCATTCACCCGTCTGCAGGGAGGACCTATGGACTATACTCCAGGTATCTTCGAGACCAAACTGTCGGAGTGGAGCAACAACTCAAGTTATGTGCACACCACTCTCTGTGGTCAGCTCTCACTCTATCTTGTGATGTACAGTCCTTTGCAGATGGCAGCCGACCTGCCTGAGCACTATGAGAAGTACGACGATGCCTTCCAGTTTATCCGCGATGTGGCTTGCGACTGGGATGACTCCAAGTATATAGAGGCAGAACCTGCCAAGTATATCACCGTAGCCCGCAAGGCAAAAGGAACCGACAACTGGTTTGTTGGTGGCAAGACTGACGCAGCCCGTACATCGGTAGTGAAGCTCGACTTCCTCGACAAGGGTAAGAAGTATGCCTGCGCCATCTATCAGGACGGCAAGAATGCCGACTATGAGAAGAACCCTAAATCTTACCAGATTATTCACAAGACTGTGAAGAAGGGTGATGTCTTGAAGATCAAAGAGGCACGTGGTGGTGGCTTTGCCATCTCATTGCTTGCCAAATAAGACTTATATAGATGGAGATAAGGAGGCTGAAACTTCTGTATTTCCGCCCAATCGCCAAGGTGGAATTAAATACGCTAAAAATGAGCGTGTTTGGTTCTGCCTATTTCTGCATAAAATACGCTCTTATAGGTATTTTATGCAAGAAAAAGATAGTATAATAGCTATAGCTTAGTTAAAAGTCTATATTTATACGTAAAATAGAAAATGATTCTTGTTTGGATTTTCTCTCAATCTAGCAAAAACTTAATCGTATGAGCATTAAAAATCAATTTTTAGTAGCCTTGACTGCTGTTTTAGTTCCCCATTCATTGATGGCACAAGGTGCTTTCAATGAAATGTCCTATTCTAAGGATAAAACTACTTTCTCTTTGAATTCACCTACAGCTTCTGTTGAAGTAGATGGTGTAACTGGTGCAACTCCACAGGTTTCTTCCAGTAGTGCAAAACCGAGTGTAAAAATCCGTATTTATAAAGACGGACTGATAGGAAAACCTGTTAAGACCATCAAGATGAAAAGTGTAGGTAAGGACCGATGGAAAGCTACCGTAAAGGGTGACTTGAAGGGAAAGTTCTATACTTTTGATATGGGAAAGGGCGAATGTCCCGGTACTTTTGCCAAGGCTGTCGGTGTGAATGGCAATCGGGGTGCCATCATCGATATGGCTTCTACCAATCCTGAGGGATGGAAGGATGACAAGCGACCAGAACTGAAGTCGCCTGCCGACTTGGTGATTTATGAGCTCCACGTGCGTGATTTCTCGGTGTCACCTACCTCAGGACTGAAGTATAAAGGCAAGTATCTGGCACTGACAGAACCTAAGGCGATAGAATATCTCAAGCGCCTCGGTGTCAATGCGATACACTTCCAGCCTTTGTTCGATTTTGCTTCGGTAGATGAGACACGCCTTGATACGCCACAGTTTAACTGGGGGTATGATCCTAAGAACTATAATGTGCCTGATGGCAGCTATAGTACCGATCCTTTTTCGCCTGCAGTCAGAGTGAGAGAGTTCAAACAGATGGTACAGGCGCTGCATCAAGCAGGCATCCGTGTCATCTTCGATGCTGTCTATAATCATACTTTCAATATTGACGGAAGCAATTTCCAGCGTACTTATCCTGATTATTATTATCGCAAGACAGCCGATGGTAAGTATTCAGACGGTTCGGGCTGTGGCAACGAGACGGCCTCAGAGAAACCTTTGATGCGCGACTATATGATAGAGAGTGTGCTTTACTGGGTGAATGAATATCATATCGACGGATTCCGTTTCGACCTGATGGGAGTGCACGATATTGAGACGATGAAGCTCATCAGAGCTGCTGTTGACAAGATAGATCCTTCTATTTATATATATGGTGAGGGTTGGAGCGCAGGAAGTTGCGCTTATCCAAACGACCAGTTGGCGATGAAGGCCAACACCTTCAAACTCAATGGTATCGGAGCCTTCAGCGATGATATGCGAGATGCCCTTCGTGGTCCTTTCTCTGACAATACCAAAGGCGCTTTCCTGGCTGGCATTCCCGGCGAGGAAGAGAGTCTGAAGTTTGGTATAGTGGGAGGCATTGCCCATCCGCAGGTAGATATGAATTTGGTCAACTATGACAAGAAGCCTTGGACAGCAGAGCCTACCCAGCAGATCAGCTATGTGAGCTGTCACGACGATATGTGTCTTGTTGACCGACTGAAGGCAACCGTGCCTGGCATCAAAGATGCTTCCAGAACGGAGAGCGAACGTATAGCAGAGTTGATTCGCCTCGACTTGTTGGCTCAGACTGCAGTGTTCACATCGCAGGGTGTGCCTTTCTTCTTGGCAGGAGAGGAGATGTTGCGTGACAAGAAGGGTGTGCACAACAGTTATTGCTCACCCGATAGTATCAATGAGTTTAACTGGGAGAATCTGAAGAAATATCCACAGGTGTTTGAATATTATCGCAACCTGATTCAGCTTCGAAAGAATCATCCGGCTTTCCGTCTTGCCAAGGCTGAGGCTGTGAGAGAACATTTGGAGTTCTTGCCAACAGCCCCTGTTGCAGAGCAGAAGAAAGATGGCGCTCAGGTGGAGAAGAATGGTTGCCTGCTTGCCTTCAGACTCAAGAATCTGGAAGGCATAGACAGCTGGAAGAACATTATTGTCATCTTCAATGCCAACAAGGAAGCCCGCACCGTAGCGATACCTCAGGGCGAGTATCATGTGGCTTGCTGCAATGGGGTTATCAATCAAGACGGAATCGGGATGCCATTGGTGGGTAACGAAACCATCATAGATGGCCAGTCGGCATTGATACTGTATCAGAAATAAGTTTCGAAAGTCAATACAATAACTTAAACATAGATCTATAATGAAGAAGAAATTTGTTTCATTCATGTTGCTTATGAGTAGCGTAATGAGTATGACGGCGGCAGTCAACGTGAGCCGCATAGAACCTACCGACTGGTTTGTAGGTATGAAAGACGCCTCGTTGCAGTTGATGGTGTATGGTAAGGACATCAAGAATGCTGAGGTGACAGTCAATTATCCTGGCGTGAAAATCGATAGCGTTGCCCGTCTCGAATCACCCAATTATCTCTTGGTTTATCTTAATCTGAAGGATGCCAAGGCAGGCGAGATGGTTCTCAATTTTAAGCAGGGAAAGCAGAGCAAGAAGGTGAAGTATCAGTTGAAAGACAGAGAGATGGCTGGCGAAAAGCGCATGGGCTTCACCAACGAAGACGTGCTCTATATGTTGATGCCGGATCGCTTTGCCAATGGAAATCCTAAGAATGATGTTCTCAAGACGATGCGCGACAAGAATTGCGACCGTCATGCTCCAAGTCTGCGTCATGGTGGAGACCTGGAAGGAATCCGTCAGCACTTGGATTACTTCACCCAGTTGGGTGTCACGGCCCTTTGGTTTACTCCCGTTTTAGAGAATGACAGTCCAGGCGACGGCAAGAGCAGCAGCTATCATGGTTATGCCACAACTAATTATTACAAGGTTGACCCTCGTTTCGGAACCAATGCTGAGTACAAGCGACTCATTGACGAGGCACATCAGAAAGGCTTGAAGATTGTGATGGATATGATTTTCAATCACTGTGGTTTCGAGCATCCCTGGATTGCCGACATGCCTTCAAAAGACTGGTTCAACTGTCCAGAATGGCTTCTTCCTGAGTATCAGACTCCTGAGCATGTGAAGAAGATTGGTACTGTGGACGGAGCAAGAACTGTGAACGATATGTATCGACAGACCAGTTATAAGTTGACTCCTGTCCTCGACCCATACGCCAGCAAGGTGGATATGGAAGAGACGGTAGACGGATGGTTTGTACCTTCTATGCCCGACCTCAATCAGCGCAACCCTCATGTCATCAAGTACCTTATCCAGAATAGCGAATGGTGGATAGAGACCGTGGGAATTGATGGCATCCGTATGGACACTTATCCTTATGCCGACCGTGATGCGATGGCTTTGTGGATGAAGACGCTCAACAACGAATATCCTAACTTCAATACCGTAGGCGAGACATGGGTTACTGAGCCAGCCTATACTGCTGCATGGCAGAAAGACAGCAAGCTCTCAGAGAAGAACAGCTATCTGAAAACAGTGATGGACTTTGCCTTCTTCGACCGTATCAACAGTGCCAAGAACGAGGAAACCGATGACTGGTGGAACGGAATGAACCGTCTCTATAATGTGTTCTGCTACGATTATCTCTATCCTAACCCAAAGAGCGTGATGGCATTCATTGAAAATCACGATACCGACAGATTCCTCGGCGAGGGCAAGGATACCGTGGCATTGAAGCAGGCTTTGGCGCTCTTGCTTACCATCAACCGTACACCGCAGCTCTATTATGGTACAGAAGTGTTGATGAATGGCACCAAGAGTGTAACCGACGGCAACGTGCGTAAAGACTTCCCTGGTGGATGGGCTGGCGACAAGCATAATGCCTTCACCGAAGAAGGAAGAACACAGGATGAGAACCGGATGTTCAAGTGGCTCAGCAACTTGCTGCATTGGCGCCAGGGTAACAAGGTGGTTACCAAAGGCAAGCAGACTCAGTTCTGTCCTTATAAGGGTGTGTATGTCATCGCACGCCAGTATCAGGGTAAAACAGTCATGACCATCATCAATGGCAAGAAGGAAGCCAATGAGCTGGATGTGACACGTTATGCAGAGATTATCGGTTCGCATGAAAAGGCTACTGATGTTACGAATGGCTGCACTGTTCTTATCAACAAGAACGTAAAACTTCGTCCTCGTCAGGCAATGATACTTGAATTCTGATAAATTGACTTTCGTAGGCGTTAGAAGTTATAGAAGTTAAAGAAGTTATCACTCCCTTCGGGCGTTAGAAGTTATAGCCAACAGTCTTTTTAGTTGAAGATTTAGATGTAAAGTATATGGCTCTAACTTCTCTAATTTCTTTAACTTCTTTAACTTTCCCATTTTCGAAAGTTGAGTTCAATATTTATTTAAGATTGTTTGTTTCTTATTATAGTTTTTATTAACTTTGCAAACGATTAGAGAGCAGGAGGCTTTCTTGTACATATTTAAAACTATAATAAGAAACAATGATTTTAAACCAACTCCGACATTTGCGATTAGTTATGGCTTTGCTGATTCTTTGGGCTTGCAGCTCAGTGGCAAAGGCACAGACCAACGCTCAGATTTTGTATGATTTCGGTTCCGACCGTAAGTTTGTTACCCTTACCCTCGAAATGTTCAAGCAGGACAAGTGGGGTAGTACTTATTTCTTTGTTGACCACGACTTCAACTACGACAAAATGGTAGTGGGCGAGAAGAATATTGCCCAGGGAGGAACCTATACAGAGATTTCACGTGCACTCAACTTCTGGCAGAAAACTCAGTTCAAGAACTGGAGCCTTCATGTGGAGTACAATGGTGGTATCACCAAGAATTATCCTATCAACAATGCATGGCTCTTCGGTGTGGAATACCTCGTGCACGACAAGAATTACAAGAACACTTTGACTCTGGATGCTTTATACAAGACCATCCGTCAGACTGATCAGAATGTACCCTTGCAGTTTACTGCTGTCTGGACCTGTAACGACATCTTTGGTGTAAAGGGTTTGAAGTTCGACGGCTTTGCCGATTTCTGGTGGGAGACTCATGCTGTCGACTTTCAGGAGGATGGTTCTGCTACAACCAAGCACACTGTCTTCATCACCGAGCCACAGCTCTGGTACAATGTAGGTCAGCACTTCGGTTGCGAGAACCTCAGTGTAGGAGGCGAGGTAGAGTTGAGCAACAACTTTGGCTCAACAGGTGGCTTCAAATGCCGTCCCTGCTTAGGTGTGAAATGGGACTTTTAGTAAAAAGTAAAAATAATAATCTGTTGTCATGAATAGAGTCTATTGTTTGTTGGTTTGTCTGTTTTGTGCTTGTCAGGTTTCTTTATGCAAGGAACTCGATGAGAAAGTATCTAAACGAATACACGCATAAGATAGGTAATCTGACAATTACTGGCTATAACAGCACTTTGGGTAACAAGTCTTTCTTAGAGAAGCGTGACCGTCAGAGCAAAGATGGCAAGCGGTTTATTGGTTACAAGAATGGACTTGACATTAACAACGAAATAGCCAAGTTAGACACATGGACTATCGAAAATATTAAGCATAGATCCGAAACTTTAATACAACAACTAATGGATATGTTTAAATTTCCAGGTCTATAGGTGTGGAAATGTGGAGAACTCAATCTATGAGATTTAAACTAAAGGACATTCTGTATGGGTGATATCAAACAACATTACACCGACTTCGATGAATACATCTGTCAAGGCGAGCCAAGTCAGAAGGAGAAAGCCTCCATTTGGCAGACGGCAATCGGATTGCAGGCTGTGGATGGGTTGCAGACTTCTGATTATCTGAAGGCTACGGCATGTAAGCACATAGAGGGCAAGATCGATATTGATGAGGCTCGTGAACTGATAAATAGTTATTATCAGTCGAAAACTCTGCGTGAACCTGATGATGACGAGAAGCAAGAGGCGGATAAGGTCTCGGCTAATATCACTAAGATTCTTTCGACGCAGACATTGGATTTTAGCACAGGTGGTTATATCTCTGTTCATCGGAGAGTCTTTGATGGTGTATTCAGGCATGCAGGAAAACTGCGTGACTATGATATAACCAAGCGTGAATGGGTACTTGACGGTGATACCGTAAACTACCTGAACTGGGAGGATTTGAGAAGGGCCATTGACTATGATATCAATCAAGAGAAGGAGTTTAGCTATAATGGTATATCACTTGACGCCATGGTGGAACACATCACACAATCTGTCTCTGGTCTGTGGCAGATTCACGCTTTCTGCGAAGGCAATACTCGCACAACGGCTGTATTCACGATACTCTATCTCCGTTCTATAGGCTTCAAGGTGGACAATAGTCTTTTTGCCCGACACTCATGGTATTTCCGTAATGCCTTGGTACGTGCAAATTACAAGAACGCTCTAAAAGGAATTGATTACACTCCTGTGTATCTGGAGCGTTTCTTCCGAAATCTTTTGTTAGGAGAAAAGTGGGATTTGCGCAATCGCTACCTTCATATCCATGCAACAGATGAATGGAAAGTGCAGCTTAAACTTGCAGGAGGGACAAGTACCCTGCAAGAAGAGTATAAGTACAGGACAAGTACGGGACAAGTGCAGGATAAGTTGCACACGGATAATGCAAACACCAAACGACTGATCTTTGTAATAGGAAATCAGGAGTTGTCAGTGAAGAATATGATGGATGCTTTAGAATTAAAGGGAAGAGATAATTTTCTTAACCTTTATCTGAAGCCGGCTATCAGTGAGGGGTATGTACGTTTGCTTTATCCAAACTCGCCACGTCATCCTCGCCAGAAATATCTTCTGACCGTGAAAGGGTTAGCGGTGTATGATGAGTGTGTCAAATCAATGTGAAAAATCTGCCAGAGCTTGCTCCCCGAAGGTGCTCAGCCGAGGAACTCCGAAGATGCTTGACTTGTACAAGAACTCCTTTTGGAGTGGCAGCCTGATGCGGTTTTCAAAAACCGGTAATTATGTGAGGTGCGCATTGAGCATTGGCTTGACATTTATGAACAATTATTGTTTTTTAGTCTCTGTATGAGCCATTCAAGAAAGGGACAATCTCGGTTGTCTCTTTCAATCGGTCTCCGATACGCTTGCCGTACACCTCTGAGATTTGTTGAGGGGTGAGGTTGGAGGTGATGATAGTCGGCATTTGACTTTAAAACGGTTGCTATGGCATTTCTTGGTTAAAAAAAGGATGGGGGCTTGGATATTCGTCAGAAAAAGTGTACCTTTGCGTCTGGTAATTGTAGGGATGAGAGTCCTTATATGTTGAATCGAGTAAACGCAAGAAATAAACAAAACAATGGAAATCATCATTATCATAGCCATTATTATCGGCATCATCGTAGGCTTCTTTCTTGGCAAGCTGATGGCTGCGAAAATTGCAAGCGAGGAGAAAACACAGCTTGTGGCAAAGGCTCAAGTGTTGGCGGCAGAGATGGAACAGGTTAAGAGCCTGACCGACCAGGTGCGCCAGCAGGCAGAGAAGGAAAAAGAAGTATTATGTAAGCAGGCAGAGAAGGAGAAAGAAAATCTGAAGGAACATTATGATGTTATCCTGAAGAATGAGAGAGCCCATCATGCCGAAGAGATGCAGGCTTTGAGGGAAGCACATGCTTCGGAGATGCAGTCGCTGAAGGGACAGATGGAGAACGAACGCCAGTATGCAGCCAAGTTGCGTGCTGAGAGCGACCAGCAATGGGCGCAGAAGATGGAAACGCTAAAGCAAGACATGCAGCGCATGAATGCAGAACATCAGAAAGTGGCTGCAGAGCAACTGGCTGCCAAGCAGTCGGCTTTGCAGGAGAATAACCGTCTGCAGATGGATGAACTATTGAAGCCTATCAAGGAACAGTTTGCAGACTTCAAAAAGTCGGTTGAGGAAAGCAAGACTCAGAACGAAGTGAACAAGAAAGAACTGCAGAATACCTTTGAGGCAACGATGAAACTCTTTCAGCAGGAGCAGCAGCAAGCAGTTTCTTTGTTGAAGGAGCAGACTTCGAAGATAGGTTCGGATGCAGCTAATCTAACCCGTGCCCTGAAGGGAGATAGTAAGATGCAGGGCGACTGGGGTGAGATGGTGCTTGAAACCATTCTCGAGAACAGTGGATTGCGAAAGGACGAGGAGTTCTTTATCCAGGAGAACACTAAGGATGAAGAGGGCAAGAACTTCCGCCCTGATGTCATCGTGAGGTTCCCAGAAGGCAGAAGTGTAGTCATCGACTCGAAGGTTTCGCTTACTGCCTATTCTGATGCCATAGCGGCAGAAGATGATGGCGAGCGCGAACGGCTGATGAAACTGCATGCGGCAAGTGTGCGCAGACATATCGACGAACTGGCAGAAAAAGACTATTCCAAGCTGGTGGATGATGCCATTGGCTTTGTTCTGATGTTTATTCCCAACGAAACCAGCTATATTGCAGCCATGAAGCAGCAACCTGAGCTTAGTCGTTATGCTTATCAAAAGAAAATTATCATCATTTCGCCCAGCAATCTTCTGATGGCTCTTCAGTTGGCTTACAACCTGTGGCAGTACGATAGACAGAATAAGAATGTGGAGAAAATCGTGAAGACTGCAGCAGACTTGTATGATAAGGTGGCAGGTTTTGAGGACACCTTTATGGGTGTGGGCGACTTGATAACCCGTCTGTCTGGAACCTTTGACAAGGCTAAAAAGCAACTTTACGATGGCTCTGGTAATGTGATGAGAAGGGTAGAGAGTCTGAAGAAACTGGGTGTTACACCTAAGAAGCAGATTAAAGAACTCTCCGACGAATAGGCTTTTAAGGGTAAAAAGGTAAAAGGGTAAAAAGGTAAAAGAGTAAAAAGGTAAAAATGCACCGCTTTTTTGTCAAGAATGAGAGAATGTTGTCTTTCTCTTATTCTTGACTCATCTTTCGTAGATGGGGAAGTTAAAGAATTTAAAGAAGTTAGAGAAGTTAGAGCCATATGTTTTGTAGCTAAGTATACATCCAAAAGGCTATTGGCTATAACTTCTAACGACCGAGTGAAGTGATAACTTCTTTAACTTCCATACATGCTAAACTTCAGTTCTTGACAATATATTTGAAGACTTATTTGGGAATAAACGGGCTTGTTTTTGAAAACGAGGGATGGTTATTGCTGTGTGATTTCTTCGACGGCTTTCACGAGCGAGTCTTTGCCATTGAGGAGATAGAAATCGACACGTACCACGTGGTTGATATCAGCGCAACCCTTAACCTTGATGCGGCGAGTCTTTCCGTATTCAAAGGTGTCTCGTCTTGAAGGATAGGAAACCAATTGTAGTTTTTCCTTAGAAGATCCGCTTCCGATATAGTATATTCCCACACTGTCGGTCATGGCCTTCTGAGCCTTTATTCGTGCCATCTTTTTGGCATGAAGTGCCGAAGTGTCTTCTGGATAGAATTCGCTGGCAGCCACTGTGTCTCCATCATTCTGCGATGGGGCAAACTTGCAGCTGGTGGCTGTTGCGACAGATGCGGTGGCAGCAATTACAACTGCAGCAAAATATAATAGTTTTTTCATTCCTTCGTAGATATATTGAATGTTCGTTCAGTTTCGGAGAAATTAATCTCTTTTAATACAGCAACAGCAATCCGGCAAAAGCAGAGTAGCATATCATGCGGATGGGGTTGATGCCGACAAACTTGACACCAAAGAAGGTGGCAAGGAAGAGCGCGATAGAGATGTAGAATCGCCAAGGATCGGCAGGTGATGAAAAGTTTTCTTGGTTCATCAAGAGCAGGGCGGCAGCTCCTACGAGCCCAACTATGGCGGGGCGAAGACCGATGAAAATACTCTGTACGGCTGTGGTGTTCATATATTTGTACAGCATCTTGCTGATAAGAATCATCAAAATAAAGGAGGGAAGAACCAAGGCAAATGTAGCTACAGCACTTCCCAATATGGCCATTGTTTCGCTCAAACCTGCATTGTGTACAGCAGTATAGCCACAATAAGTAGCAGCATTGATGCCAATGGGACCTGGTGTCATCTGCGAAATCGCAACGACATCAGTAAACTCTTGCATCGTCATCCAGTGGTATTGTGTTACTACTTGTCCCTGTATGAGGGAAATCATAGAGTAGCCACCTCCGAAACCGAAGATGCCAATCTGGATAAAAACGAGGAAAAGTTGAAGAAAAATCATATCAATAGATAATTAAGAATCGATAATAGACAAATCTATACCTTGGAAGATTCATCTTTTCTGAAGACTTACACCTTATTATATATAAGCAGAGGCTTCATTCTGTAGGCAGTATGAACTTGCCGTAAATGTAGCCAGCTGCGGCTGCGGAAATGATGACCCAGATGGGGTTGACGTGCAGAAGCCAGATAAGCATGGCAGACAGAATGGGAATCCAGCAGTTGGCAAAAGTGATGTGTGCACTTTTGGCAAGTGAGAATGTAGGGACGGCTATCAGGGCAACGACTGCAGGACGAATGCCGGCAAACAAAGCTGCCACAACCTTGTTGTCCTTGAACAGATGGAAGAACATGGCGATGGCCAATATGATAAGGAAAGAGGGAAGTGAGGCTCCGAGAGTGCAGATGATGGCTCCTGGAGTTTTTGCCAACTTATATCCAAGCATGGAACTCATGTTGATGGCCAGGGCTCCCGGACAAGTCTGTGTCACAGCGATGGCATCGAGAAACTCTTCCTTCGTCATCCAATGGTTCTTGTCGACCACTTCGTGCTCTATAATAGGAATCATGGCATAGCCACCCCCAAAGGTGACTATGCCAATCTTCATAAATGTTTTGAATAATGTGGAATATTGAACTTTCATTCAATGATCAATTATACATTATTAATTATACATTGTAAATTACTTTACTCTTTCTTCAATCCACTGACGTGCATTGACAAATGCCTCAATCCAAGGAGTTACCTCGTCGTTGCGGCGATCAGCTGGATACCAAGCGTTCTGCCATGGGAAGATGGCACGCTCCAAGTGTGGCATCATAGCCAAGTGGCGGCCATCTGCAGAGCAGATACCTGCTACATTGTAGTCACTGCCGTTTGGATTGCCTGGATACTCAGCATAGTTGTACTTCGCAATCACATTGTAGTGATCCTCTGGCTCAGGAAGGTAGAAACGACCCTCACCGTGAGCTACCCAGATACCAAGCTTATTACCGCTGAGGCTGCCAAACATTACGCTGTCGTTCTGAGGAATGGTCAGCCCCAGGAATGTACTCTCAAACTTCTTGCTGGTATTGTGGCAGAGGTGTGAGCGATGTTTGTGCTCAGGATTGATGAGGTTGAGTTCTACCATCAGCTGGCAACCGTTACAGATGCCGAGTGAAAGAGTGTCCTCACGGGCATAGAACTTGTCGAGTGCCTCCTTAGCCTTAGGATTGTAGAGGAATGCACCAGCCCAACCCTTGGCAGAACCGAGAACGTCGGAGTTAGAGAAACCACCGCAGAATACGATGAAGTTCACATCCTCCAAAGTTTCACGACCACTGATAAGGTCGGTCATCATCACGTCCTTCACGTCGAAGCCGGCGAGGTACATAGAGTAAGCCATTTCGCGCTCACCATTGGTTCCCTTCTCACGAATGATTGCTGCCTTGATACCAGATGGCTTGCGGCGGTTGGCATCGAGACCATAACTTGCCAGTGTGCCTTTGAAGCTATAGCTGAACTTCATCTCGATAGGCTGCTTCTTATAGTTGGTGTAGCGCTTCTTAGCCATGCCGTTCATGCTCTGCTTGCGGTCGAGGAGGTAAGAAGTCTTGTACCAGTTGTCGCGCAGGGCGTCAATATCGAATTCGTGCTCGAAGCCATCCTTCTTGATGATGATCTTGCGGAGCTCTGGAGCTGGATAACCAATCTTGGCATAGCCGATGCCATTGTCCTCGAGGAATGCCTTGAGTTCATCTTTATGAGCATCGCTTACCTGGATGACAACACCTGGGTTCTCTGCGAAGAGAGTCTTGATGATGTCTTTGTCGGCTATGTCATGGAGGTTGATCTTCATACCGCCCTCTACGTTGGCGAATGTCATCTCGAGGAGAGTTGTAATCAAACCGCCGGCGCTGATATCGTGACCAGCCATTACCCAACCACGGTTGATGAGCTCCTGTACGGCGTTGAAGCAGTCAACGAAGTACTCTGGGTTCTTCACGGTAGGAACATCGCTGCCCACCTTGCCCAGGCTCTGAGCGAAGGCTGAACCACCGAGGCGCTGCTCGTCGAAGCTGAAGTCGATATGATAGAGGCTTGAGTTCTTGTCGTTAACGAGAACTGGGCTAACCACCTTCTTGACATCTGAAACCTCACCACCAGCACTTACGATAACGGTACCAGGAGCGATGATCTTCTCGCCGTTAGGATACTGCTGGGTCAATGAGAGAGAGTCCTTACCTGTTGGTACGTTTACGTGGATGGCGCAGCAGAAGTCTGACAATGCCTTCACACCCTCGTACAGACGGGCATCCTCACCCTTCTGGCTGCGGCAAGGCCACATCCAGTTAGCAGAGAGGCTGATGCTGTCCATACCATCTGCCAATGGGGCCCAAACGATATTGGTCAATGACTCTGCAACAGAGAGTACAGAACCAGCCTTAGGATCAGCCAAACCAGCTTGAGGAGCATGACCCATTGCTGTTACGATACCCTTTTCGCCACGGTAGTCGAGAGCTACAACACCGCAGTCGGAGAGTGGCAACTGAATCTGACCCTGGCACTGCTGACGGGCGATCTTACCCGTTACGGAGCGGTCCACCTTGTTGGTCAACCAGTCCTTACAAGCCACAGCCTCCATCTGGAGAACACGCTGCAAGTACTCGTCGAGGTTATCTGCAGAATAAGTTACATCTTCATATTTGCGCTCTACGGTCTCATCTACCATTACAGTCTTAGGAGTATGACCGAACATCTGAGCTACATCGAGGTCGAATGGCTTCACGCCGTCAGCCTGCTTGAAGCTGAAGTGAGCATCGCCAGTAGTCTCACCAACCACGTACATTGGAGCACGCTCACGGTCGGCAATCTTCTGAACCTCGCTGATATACTTCTCGTCGATGAGCAAGCCCATACGCTCCTGACTCTCGTTGGCGATGATTTCCTTGGCGCTCAAAGTCTTGTCGCCGATAGGCAACTTAGACATGTCGATTTCGCCACCGCACTCTTCTACCAACTCAGAGAGACAGTTCAAGTGACCTGCAGAACCGTGGTCGTGGATGCTGACTACAGGGTTCTCGTCGTTCTCAACGAGTGCACGAACCAAGTTGTAAGCACGCTTCTGCATCTCAGGGTTGGCACGCTGAACCGCATTCAACTCGATACCGTTGCTGTAGCGACCAGTATCTACAGAAGAAACAGAACCGCCACCGAGACCGATGCGATAGTTGTCGCCACCTACAACGACCACCTTGTTGCCCTTCTGTGGCTCTCCCTTCTTGTAATCACGCTTTTTGCCGTAGCCTACACCACCAGCAAGCATGATAACCTTGTCATAAGCATACTTCTCACCATTCTCCTCGTGCTCGAAGGTGAGCACAGAACCGGTGATAAGAGGCTGACCGAACTTGTTACCGAAGTCGGAAGCACCATTAGATGCCTTGATAAGAATCTGCTCTGGAGTCTGATAGAGCCATTTGCGCACTGGCATGATGTCTTCCCAGTCGCGCTCGATGTCGCTCTTGCCGTTGTCGTCCTTCAGACGAGGATAAGCAGTCATGTAGCAGGCAGTACCTGCGATAGGCCATGAACCTACAC
>ERZ1034687.473-NODE-473-length-25425-cov-3.992708_pt1 | contig 25425 bp, 20 predicted proteins | sample MGYA00520704_ERZ1034687 | MGnify/ENA primary metagenome ERZ1034687 (study PRJEB33766, sample SAMN09781762) | gut metagenome | biome: gut microbiome | host: Homo sapiens | place: Madagascar | study: EMG produced TPA metagenomics assembly of the PRJNA485056 data set... | reverse complement strand
CGGCTGGTGCGTGCCGTGACGCGAGGCGACGGCGTGCATGGCGACGACGTGACGGTCAATGTGAAGACGATACGGAGCGTGCCGCTGACGCTTGCCGGCGGCGGTTGGCCCGACAAGTTTGAGGTGAGGGGCGAGATTGTGATGCCGTGGAAATCGTTTGACGCGCTCAACAAGGAGAGGGCTTTCAACGAGGAACCGCTGCTCGCAAATCCGCGCAACGCTGCCGCGGGTACGCTGAAGACGCTTAACCCGGCGGAGGTGGCGCGCCGCGGACTGGACGCTTATTTCTACTTCCTGCTGGGCGACAACCTGCCATACACCACTCACTATGAGTCGCTTCAGGCTTTGAGAAAGTGGGGCTTCAAGGTGTCGGACGCTACAGAGCTGCTGCGCGACGTCACCGAAGCGAAACGGTTTATCGACCATTGGGCGGAGGCGCGCAAGCAGCTCGAGGTGGCTACCGACGGACTGGTGTTCAAGGTCAACAACCTTCAGCAGCAGCGTTTGCTCGGAAGCACGGCGAAGTCGCCACGGTGGGCTATCGCCTATAAATTCCAGGCGGAGAGAGAGTTGACTCGGCTTAAGTCGGTGTCGTTCGAAACCGGACGCCTCGGCACGATAACGCCTGTCGCCAACCTTGAGCCGGTGCTGCTGTCAGGCACAATCGTGAAGCGCGCCTCGCTTCACAACGAGGACATCATACGCCAGCTCGACATCCACGACGGCGACTACGTATATGTGGAGAAGGGCGGCGAAATCATACCGAAAATCGTGGGGGTCGAACTCTCGCGACGCCAACCCAGAAGCCTGCCGCTGCAGTTCGTGAAGAATTGCCCGGTCTGCGGCACGCCGTTGGTGCGCAACGAGGGCGAGGCGGCATGGGTGTGTCCGAACCGCGACGGATGCCGTCCACAGATCACGGGGCGCATAGAGCATTTCGTGGGACGGCGGATGATGAACATCGACGGAATCGGAGAGGAAACTGCCGAACAGCTGTTTGCGGTGGGGCTGGTGAAGAATGTGGCCGACATCTACGACCTTACCGACGACAAACTGACAATTGTGGGGCGTTGCGGCGAGCTCACGGCGCGGCGCATACTCCGCGGCATCGAGGCGTCGAAGCAAGTGCCGTTCGAACGGGTGGTATTTGCGCTCTCGATTCCGAATGTGGGCGAGACAATGGCTAAGAAACTGGCGTTCGCTTTCGGCTCTATCGATGCGCTGATGCTCGCCACGGTCGACGACCTTGTGGCTATCGACGACGTGGGGCAGGTGATTGCCGAGAGCGTTGTGGCTTTCTTCAAGAACCCGCAGAATGCCGCAATCGTGGAGCGTCTGCGCGCTGCGGGGCTGCAGATGGGCGTGGCGAAGGAGGCGATGGAGAAAACCGACAAGCTCGCCGGAAAGACAATCGTGATAAGCGGTGTGTTCGAGCATCACTCGCGCGACGAGTACAAGGCGATGATTGAGCGCAACGGGGGCAAAAACTCCGGCTCGATTTCAAAGAAGACCGACTTCGTGTTTGCCGGCGCGAATATGGGTCCGGCGAAGCTGGAGAAAGCGCGCTCGCTCGGCATTCCGATTATCGGCGAGGATGAATTTTTAAAGATGATAGAATAAGAATATGATGCTTGGCGATACAAACAATCGTTTCTCTGCCTCAAAGGCTGTCGTGGTGCTCGCTTCTGGTCTGCTGGTCGGACTGTTTCTGGTGGCATTGCTGTCGCAGATGCTCGCTCGCATCGACGCGCTCGACGCGCTGACGCAGATGCGGCTTGCCACGACGTTGCAGAATCTGATTATGTTCATGCTCCCCGCCGTGGCGGTGGGCACTCTCTGCGGTGGCGGAACCCCGCTGCGCTTCCTGCGGCTCGACAAGGCGCCGTCGGCAATGGCGGTGGCGGGCATTGTGCTGATTTCGTTGGTGATGACGCCGGCGATGAACTGGCTTGTGGCGTGGAACGCGTCGCTGTCGCTGCCCGAGGCGATGAAGCCGGTGGAGCAATGGATGCGCGCGCAGGAGAACGCCGCGCAGCAGGCCACCGACATGCTGCTCAGCGGCTCGTCGTTGTGGGATTTGATTGCTTCGGTGGTGTGCGTCGGACTGCTGACCGGACTTGGCGAGGAGATGTTTTTCCGAGGCGCGCTGCAGCGCATCTGCTGCGACGGCATGCGGCCCCGACACTTGGCGGTGTGGACGGCGGCGTTTTTCAGCACGTTCCCCTTCCAGTTTTTCGGCTTTGTGTCGCGTCTTGTGCTGGGTGCCTTCTTCGGCTACGACGGCATGCGGCGCCGACACTTGGCGGTGTGGACTGCCGCTTTCGTGTTCAGCGCGCTCCACTTCCAGTTTTTCGGCTTTGTGCCACGTCTTGTGCTGGGTGCCTTCTTCGGCTACGCCTATCTGTGGAGCGGTTCGCTGTGGGTGCCTGTCATAGGCCATGCGCTCAACAATTCCGCTGTCGTGGCGTTTATGTGGATGGGCAACAACTCAATCGATGCAGCCGCAATGGGCGAGGCTGGAAGCCAGTCGCCGGTCGTGGTGGTTCTCAGCGCGGCTGCAGCCGTGGCGTTGATGGTTGCTTACAAAAAAATATTGGCGAATGGAAAAAAGACGCATTGAGAACCATCCGTTCGAACCGTTTATGCCCGGCAACGCCAAAGTGCTGATGCTCGGATCGTTCCCGCCGCCCGAACGACGGTGGTCGATGCGCTTCTATTACCCAAACCGCACCAACGACATGTGGCGCATAATGGGCATAGTGTTTTTTGGCGACAAGAACCATTTTGTGCGTCCCGGGGGCTACGACGAGCAGGCGATACGCCGTTTCGCCGCCGAGAGGGGAATCGCGATGTTTGACGCGGCGGTGCGTGTGGTGCGTCAGAAAGACAACGCTTCCGACAAATTCCTTGAAGTGGTGGAGCCAATCGACCTTGACGGGTTTCTCGACCGTCTGCCTGACTGCCGCACGGTGGTGACGGCTGGCGAGAAGTCGTCGGCGATAATAGCCGCAATCAACGGCACGGCGGTGCCGAAGACGGGCGAATATGTTGAATTCACACATCGTGGCAACCTCTGCCGGCACTACCGCATGGTGTCGTCGTCGCGCGCTTATCCGCTCGCCGTGGAGAAAAAAGCGGAGAAATATGCCGAAATGTTCCGCGAGATAGGAGTTGAATGAAATTAGAGTATTAATTTTGCGGAATAATTAACAGAAAATATTGATTTATGGTTGTAGAAATATACAATTGGTTTGTAGCGATGATAAGCGACCCGTTTACGGCTTATCTGCTCATTGTAGCGCTTATGGCGGTTGAAAGCTCGTTTATCCCTTTCCCTTCTGAAATCGTTGTGCCTCCGGCTGCCTACTTCGCCGTGGCGCAAGGGCATATAAACATCTACGTGGTTGTGGCATTGGCAACGATGGGTGCGCTCATCGGCGCGTTGGTCAACTACTATCTGGCGGTGTGGCTCGGAAGGCCCATCGTCTACCGGTTCGCAAACAGCCGTTTCGGCCACATCTGCCTGATCGACGAGGCTAAAGTGGCGAATGCCGAAGCCTATTTCGACAAGCACGGGGCGGTGTCGACGTTCGTTGGACGACTGATTCCTGCTGTGCGCCAGCTCATCTCGATTCCTGCCGGTCTGGCGGGGATGAACATCGGAAAATTCGTTGTGTTCACAGCCCTCGGAGCGGGGGCGTGGAACGCGGTGCTTGCAGCTCTCGGAGCATGGCTCTCTACGTTTGTTGCGCCTGCCGACCTGCTGGCGCAGATTGAGCACTACAATTCCTACCTCTCATACGGCGGCTATGCGCTGCTTGCGGTAATCGTTGTGTTTATTGCCCATAACTTGCTGAAAAAGAAAAAATAGAAACAGATATGATAGTATCACCATCACTGCTCTCTGCCGACTTCTGCAACTTGCAGAAAGACGTGGAGATGATCAACCGAAGCGAGGCGGAATTGCTCCACCTCGACATTATGGACGGCGTTTTCGTGCCCAACATCTCTTTCGGTTTCCCTGTGCTCAAAAACATTTGCGACAAGCCGCTCGATGTGCATCTGATGATTGTGGAGCCGCAGAAGTTTATCAAGGAAGTGAAGGACCTCGGCGCAACCTATATGAACGTGCATCTCGAGGCTTGCACGCATCTGTCGCGCGTGGTGCAGCAGATAAAGGAGGCTGGAATGAAAGCCGGTGTGACCATCAATCCTGCCACTCCGGTGTCGATGCTCGCCGACATTATCGACGACATCGACCTGGCTCTGATCATGTCGGTTAACCCTGGCTTCGGAGGCCAGAAATTCATCCAGAACTCGGTGAAGAAAGTGCACGAGCTGCGCGACCTGATTTCGCTGCGCGGCTCAAAGGCGCTGATTGAGGTCGACGGCGGGGTGAATGAGGAAACCGGACGGCTGCTGAAAGACGCCGGCGCCGACATCCTCGTGGCGGGCAACTACGTCTTCGGCGCGGAAAATCCGCTCGAGCGCATCTCTACGCTGAAAAACCTGTAGGAAAACGCGGCGGTAATGCCGGCATCATAAAAAAACGGGGCGGCGCTGTAAAACAGATTACGGCGCCGCCCCGATGTCTATAGGGTGGTTCCCATGCTATTTGCTCTGCAGGGGAGTGAAATCAAAAGCGGTTACGTCAACCAGACCTTTGTCGGTCAGTTTAAGCTCGGGTATCACAGGAAGAGCCATAAACGACATTGTGATGAACGGCGACCGGAATGTGCAGCCAAGTGCGTGCGATTTGACAATAAGCGACATGTAATCATTGGCAATATCTTCTCCCGGCTTGTCCGACATCAGTCCGGCAATCGGCAGTGGCATCAAATCCGTATTCTTGCCGTTGACAACTACCACACCGCCCTTTGCTTCGATCAGCGCGTTTATCGCGGCTACAATCGATTCGTCTGACGCTCCGATGGCTACAATGTTGTGGCTGTCGTGTGCGATGGTCGCTCCGATGGCGCCTTTGCCTATGTTGAAGCCTTCGATGAATGCCGTCTGAGGTCTGCCGTTGCCATAGCGGTTGTAGACAACGATTTTCTGTATCTTGGGTGAGGAAAGCTCAGCAACGGGGACTATTTTTGTCTTTGTGAGCAGTTCGCCGTCGAACGCTTCGATTACCTTGACTTTCTCAAACCCGGTCAGGTCGACTGCGATGTCGGATTCGGTGATTTTTGCTGCTTTGAAATTGTTGGGTGTCGCGGCTGGAGCGCTGATGCCTGTGGCAAGAGCTGCATTGTCGACGCCATGCGTGCGGTCGTAAACCTTTCGGCCGTCGATGTAGGTGGCCACAACGTTAAGTGCTTCAAGATTGTCAACGGCGATGAAGTCGGCATTGTCGCCTTTGCGCATCAGACCGCAGTCAATACCATAATGCTTCACGGGATTCACGCATGCCGCTGTCAGCAGATTCCACACAGGGATGCCTTTCGCCAACCCTTGACGCACCATTCCGTCGATGTGCCCGTCGATCAGGTCGTCGGGATGCTTGTCGTCAGAGCAGAGCATCACCTTTTCAGGTGCATACGCAATCACTTGTGCAAGCGCGTCGAAGTTGCGGGCTGAACTGCCTTCCCTGACTATGACCATCATTCCCTTGTCCACTCTCTCGCGCGCCTCCTCGAGGGTGGAGCATTCGTGGTCGGTGGAAATGCCTGCGGCGATATACTTGTCGAGGTTCGCTCCTGTCAGACCCGGGGCATGCCCGTCGATGGGCTTGTTGTGTTTCCGTGCGGCGGCGAGTTTCGCCATCACCTCGGCGTTTTCGTATATGACACCGGGGTAATTCATCATCTCAGCAAGAAAATGAATGTCGGGATTCTGAATCAGACGCTCGGTCGCTACCGCGTCGATCACGGCGCCTGCCGTTTCAAGATGCGACGACGGGACGCACGAGGGCAGCCCGAAGTGGAATTTCAGACGGCTTGAGGCTGCATTGTCGATCATGAAGTTGATTCCTGCCTCTCCAAGCACGTTGGTGATTTCGTGAGGGTCGGCCACAACGCCAACTGTGCCGTGAGCCACGGCGAGGCGTGCGAAATTCTCTGGGGTGAGCATTGAACTCTCAATGTGGATGTGTCCGTCGATGAAGCCGGGCAGATAGTACGGCGCGGAAGCGTCGACATCGGAAAGGCGCACAATGTCGGCTATCTTTCCGTCGGCTATCTTGATTTCTCCGGGGTAGACGGTTTGGTGCTCGATGTCGACGATGTGGCCTTGCAATGAAGACTCCACAGCATTGCTTTCATGCGCCGACAGGCAGCTCGCTGCCATCAGCAGGCACAATGCGGAGAGAATGAGAGAGATGTTGTTCTTTCTCTTGGTCCTGAAAATGTTTGTAAATTTTCTCATTTGTTGTGACGTTGTTTTTGTTAGGTCATACGTATTTTTCACAAAACGCGGATTGAATATAATGTGATAAGTTGCAACCACGTGAGTCATTTGTAAGCAAATTTACAAACAGTTGTCGATATTGGCAAAAAAATGGTGCTTTTTTTGCCAATATGGGTGTTGTTCAGTTGGATTTCAATCGTTGTCGTCGGAGGACTGGTTGCGGTCGGCAGTGACGGTGTGGCGCGCCAGATAGTCGGAAAACGCCTTCTTGTAGGTGTCGGAAATTGGTATGTACTTTTTGCCGAACACTATGCGGTTGCGCTCGATGACGTTGATTTTCGACATCTGCACGATAAACGACCGGTGCACGCGGATGAAGCGGTCGGCAGGAAGATGCTGCTCGATGGTCTTCATGTTCATCAGCGACAGGATGCAGGTGGGGGAGTCCTCAGTGTAGATTTTCACATAGTCTTTGAGACCCTCGATGTAGAGAATCTTCGACACGTCAATCTGTATGAGTTTGTACTCGCTCTTGACGATGATGTGCTGGCTGTCGGCAACGGGCTGTGGCTGCGACGCGGCTTCCGCACGGGCTTTCAGCTCCGCCCACTGCAGCGCGCGGTTGGCGGCGGTGAGAAACTCCGGATAGCTTACGGGCTTCAGCAGATAGTCGATGGCGTTGTTGCGGAATCCGTCGAGAGCATATTTCTCGAAGGCGGTGACAAAGATGATGCGGCATTCCGGAGGAATGATTTTTGCAAACTCGATGCCGTTGAGCTCCGGCATCTGAATGTCGAGAAAAAGCAGGTCTACCTTCTTCTCCAGTACGCATTTTATTGCCTCCGAGGCGGATGCGAACGATGCCTCAAGCGACAGAAACGGTGTCTTTTCAACAAACGAGCATATCAGCCCGCGTGCGAGCGGTTCGTCGTCGACGACGCAGCATTTCAAAGTAATGTCCATAAGCGTTTGTCTATTAGTCTTTTGTTGCGTTAAGTGTTATCGATAGCTCTGCCACGTAGCGGTCGCCGATGGCGGCGGCGCTGTAGTCGTGGCTTTCGGGGTAGAGCAGCTCCAGCTGGCGCTGCAGGTTGGCAAGTCCGATGCCCGAGCCGCTTTTGTCTGACTCTTGCTTCGGAAACAGGCTGTTTTCAACGTGGCAGCAGATGCGGTTGCCGTCAAGCGTGATGCGGATGTCGATAAACGACTCCGAGCCGGCGCTCACTCCGTGCTTGAAGGCGTTTTCCACCAGTGAGATGAACATCATCGGGGCGATTTCCAAGCCGTTTGTGCCGCCGTCGTGGATGCTTACCGTCAGGCGGGTGTTGTCGCTGAGACGCAACGCCATCAGGTTGATGTAGCTTCTGATGAATTGCAGCTCCTTGTCGAGCGTCACCTGCGTGCCGTCGCTTTCGTAGAGCGTGTAGCGCAGCAGCTTGCTCAGCTGGTGTATGGCGTTCTGCGCCTTCTCCGTGTCAAACGCCGTCAGCGCATAGATGTTGTTGAGCGTGTTGAACAGGAAGTGGGGGTTGAGCTGGTTTTTGAGGTTGCGCAGCTCCATGTCCTTGCGCTCGGTGATTATCCGCTCGTTGAGCTTCTCTATCCTTGTCCAGCGCAAGCCCATCTTCAACGCCACGCTCAAGCCGATGGTGAGAATAAGCATCACGTAGTCGCGCATCATAATGCTGACGATAAACAGTCCTCCGCCGTGGTGTCCGCGACGGTGTGGCGGCGGCGCAACTCCCAGCAGCTTGTCGATGACGATGTGGGAGTAGCTGCCCGCCACAACCATCAGCGCGGCAAACAGCGCCGCCACGACAAGGTAGAGCCACGTGCGCTTTTTGAACAGCAGCCGGTCAATGAGGATAAAGTAGTTGACGTAGAACGTGATGATGTACATCACCGTGTGGATGTAGATGTCGAAACGGCGCGGCCCGAATTTAGCCCGTTGTCCCATGGCGGCGGTGAAAATCACCTCCGGAAGGATAAACACGATGGTCAGCACGATGACGTGTGTCATCAGGCCGAGTATCGTGCTGCGCTTTGTGGTGGGAATGCTATTCATATCTCAATGCTTCTATAGGGTCAAGATTCGCCGCCTTGCGCGCCGGATACCATCCGAAAAACACTCCAGTGACCGTGCACACAAGGAATGACAAAACTACAGAATAAATTTGAATTGTCACAGGCCAGTTCAATAAAAATTTCACCGACAGCGACGCTGCCGCGCCAAGCACCACGCCGATGACGCCTCCGGCTACGCTGATGATTATCGACTCGATGAGAAACTGTGTCATGATGTCGCGTCCGCGTGCGCCGATGCTCATGCGCAGGCCAATCTCGCGCGTGCGCTCGGTCACCGACACGAGCATGATGTTCATAATGCCGATGCCGCCCACGAGCAGCGAGATGCCTGCCACGCAGGCGAGCAGCAGCGTCATCATGTCGCTGGTGGAGTTGAGCATCTCGCTCAATTCCTGCTGTGAACGGATGTCGTAGTCCTCATCCTCCACACTCTTGATTTTGTGGTTGCGGTTGAGGATTTTCTCAATCTCATCGGTAGCCTGGTCGGTGGCCGCCTCGGTGAGGGCGGAGGCAAAGATGCCTTGTATGTAGTCGATGGCGAGGATGCGCTTCATTACGGTGGTGTAGGGCGCAAGCACAATGTCGTCCTGGTCCTGACCCATGCTGTTGTAGCCTTTCGACTCCAGCACACCGATTATTGTCAGCGGTATGGAGTTGAACCTGATTACGCGGCCCATGGGGTTGCCTCCGTTGGGAAACAGCTTGTCGACCACCGTTTTGCCCACCACGCACACCTTGGAGGCGCGCTTGATGTCGAGGTCGGAAAACACCGTGCCGTCCTTCACCTTCAGCTTGCGGATTTCAAGATAGTCGGCATTGACGCCCTCCACCTTCGACGGGTAGTTGTTGGCGCCGCAGATAAACTGTCCCTGGCTGCTTACCATCGGCGACACCGCGGCAACGAATTTTGCCTCGTCGCGGATGTTCTCGAAGTCGACGGGCTTCATCGACTGCATGTCGTCGCTGCTCTGCTGCACGCCGCCGCGCTCCATGTTGCCGGGAAAAATCATTATCATGTTGCTTCCCATCTCTGAAATCTGCTTCTTGATGCTGTCTTTTGAGCCTTGGCCGATGGCGAGCATTGTGATTACGGAAGCCACTCCGATGATGATGCCGAGCATCGTCAGAAAGCACCGCATCTTGTTGTTGTTTAACGCTTTGAGCGCTATTTTGAATAGATTTCCAATCTTCATCTTGTCAGTCGTTGATTACGGGTAATGATTTATAGACTTCTTCTGCCGATTTAGGGTTGGGGTTGCGCTCGTCGGAGATGATCTTGCCGTCGCGAAGCACGATGTTGCGGCTGCTGTAGTCGGAAAGCTCCGGGTTGTGGGTCACGAAAATGATGGTGCGACCCATGCTGTGCAACTGCTGAAACAGCGTCAGAATGCTGAACGACGTGCGCGTGTCGAGGTTGCCGGTAGCCTCGTCGGCAAGAATCAGCACCGGGTCGTTGACCAGCGCGCGGGCGATTGCCACACGCTGCTGCTGTCCGCCCGACATCTGGTTCGACTTGTGCATCATGCGGTCGTGCAGCCCCACGGCGTCGAGGGCTTCCTCGGCGCGGCGTCGGCGCTCTTTGGCTCCGATTGCGGAGTTGTAGAAAAGCGGCAGCTCGACGTTCTCCACCGAAGTGGTTTTTGGCAGCAGGTTGTAGTTCTGAAACACGAATCCGATTTTACGGTTGCGTATGTAGGCGCGCTCGTTTTTGCTCATTTTCTGCACCTCCGCTCCGTCGATGAAGTAGCTTCCGGAGGTAGGGGTGTCGAGGCATCCGAGAATGTTGAGCAGCGTTGACTTTCCGGAGCCCGATGTGCCCATGATTGTGACAAACTCGCCCTCGTTGATTGTGAACGACACTCCGCGCAGCGCATGGACGGTCTCCCCGCCCACAACGAAATTGCGGTGGATGCCGTCGAGTCGGATTATCTCTTTCATTTTTGTCCCTCCTTCTTTTTCTGTCCTGGGTGTTTGGGCGCGAACGGACTGCTTTCCTCGCTGCCGCCGGCTTGCTGTGCCGTCATGTCGGCTGAGTAGTCGACAGCCACCACGTCGCCCTTCTTGAGTCCCGACAGAATCTCCACGCTGACACCGTTGTTTGTGCCGATGGTCACTGCCATGGGATAGAGCTTGTTGTCGCGCACTGTCCACACCACCGCCTTCGCTTCTTTTGGCGCGTCCTGTGCTTTTTTAGGAAGCGACTCGTCGTCAATGTCTTTAGGTGAGAATTTCAGTGCCGAGGCGGGCACTATGAGCGCATTCTGCGACTCGGCGGTATAGATGGTGATGTTGGCTGTCAGTCCGGGAATCAGTTTATGGTCGGAATTGTCGGCAGAGACCACCACCTCATAGGTAATCACGTTCGATTCCTCTGTGGGGTTCAGGCGCACCTGCGTCACCTTGCCGTTGAACACATCGTCGGGGTAGGCGTCGACGGTGAACGTAACCCGTTGTCCCACCTTCACCTGACCTATGTCGGCCTCGTCGACGTCGGCTATCACCTGCATGTTGTCAAGGTCGGCGATGGTGAAGATGTTGGCAACCGTCATGTTGGCAACGACGGTCTGCCCGATTTCCACCTCGCGTGATATCACGATGCCGTCGATAGGAGCGTAGATTTCGGCATAGCCGAGATTCTCCGTGGCCTTCACGCGGTCGGCCTTGCTCTTCTGGTAGGAGAGGCGCGCCACGTCGTATTCGTTTCGCGAAGTCTCATAGTCGTAGTCGCTTATCAGTTTCTTGTCGTGCAGCTTGCGGTCGCGCTCATAGTTTGTCTTGCGGTATTCGTAGGTGGAGCGCGCGCTCTCAAGATTGGCGTTGGCAGCCTCCACCTCGCTCTCGAGCAAGGTCTTGTCGATTTCGGCTATCAGTTCGCCTTTCTTGACCACCGAGTTGTAGTCGGCAAACAGTTTGGTGATTTTACCCGTCACCTGCGTACCCACATCCACCTGAGTCACGCTTTCAAGCGTTCCGGTGGCGGTTACGGTTTCGCTGATGGCGCCGGCAGACACCGTTGCCGTCTCGAGTTGTATCTTCTCTTTGTCGGCACACGAAGCCAATGTCAGTGCGGCAGACAGAATCAGTGTTGATAACTTGTTGGGATTCATATTATTGCTAAAGTGATATTTGTTGTGTTTGATAGAAGTTGAGCAATCGCTTGTTGAGGATTGTGAGATATTTTGCCTGAAGCAACTCCTGCTGCGCCGTCAGCAGCGAGGAATGGGCGTTGAGAAGGTCGAGCGTGTTGACCAGTCCGAGCGCGAACTGCTCGTTGACCAGCTCGTCGGTCAGCGATGCGCTCTTCAGTTTCTCAGCGCAGCTCTCATATTTGGACTGTGCGTTCTCGGCGTCAATATAGATGCCCTCGATTGTCTGCGACAGCGATGTCATGGCCTCTTGATAGTCGAGGTCGGCGTTGAGTCGGGCAATCCGTGCTTTCGCAACCGCCGTCTTGTTCTTTTTCTGGTCGAGGATAGGCACACTGACAGTCACCGAAATCTGCTCGTTGAGACGCTCCTTCAGCTGCATGCCGAGATTTCCGCTGCCCGATGTGTTTGACGTGCCGACACCGGCGTTGAGCGACACGGTAGGGTAGTAGCCGCCACGGGCAATGTCGATGCTGTACTGCTCCGCCTCGCCTGCCAGTTTGTAGCGCTGCAGCGCCGGCATCCATGAGCAAGCCGTGTCAAACACGGTGGTCTTGCGCGGCAGCTCGGCTGCGATTTCCGCATCGTCGAAGTCGATGTCGGCAACGTCGAAGTCGGTTGTGATGTCGAGTTCCAGAAGCGTTTTCAGAGCTACTTTTGCAGATGCCAGATTGGTCTCGGCTGTGGTGAGCGAATAGCGGTCGGTGTGCCATTGCGACTCAATCTGCGAATAGTCGACCCGCGACAGCTTGCCTGAATTCATCAGTGCCTCGGCGCGCTTCATCTGATACTTGCTCACCTCCACATTCTTGCGTGCTATGGCGATAGCCTCCTTTGCATACAGGATGTTGAGATATTTCGACAGAATCTCCGTCTGAAGCGTGTAGCGCTGCTCGTCGACACCGAGAGCGGAGATGCGCTGCTGCATTTCGTCATATTTTATCTGATTGCGGCGGATATTGCCGTTAAACACTGTCCACGAGGCGTTGAGGTCGTAGGCGCCCGAATAGACATTGGCTGTCTGGTTTTCCGACGGCGAGGCGTAGTTGATGTAGCCCTGCGTGGTGGAGAAGCCGAGCGTTGGCTGCCACTGCGCTTTCGACTGCTCAAGCGTGGCGTCGTCGCTTTGGTTGTCAAGAACAAGTCTCTGCAGGCTGATGTTGTTGCTGTAGGCATAGTCCAGACATTGGCTGAACGTCCATGCCGCAGCTGAGTTGTCGGACTCTGCCGCCTGCATCAACGCAGACGGACAGGCCAACAAACCAAAAACAAAAATTTTCACGTGTAATTGCATAAAACTATGTATTAATCCAATGCAAAATTATGGTCGAAAAACGGCAAGAAAAAACACAATAGATTAAAGCGGCTGCATCGGGGTACGCTTCATTGATTTTGATAGATGAACACTGAAAACGCGCTCTGGCGTTAACTTAAATTTACCAATCCATAGCCTGTAAGGCAGAAAAACCCGACAAATGGTCGGGAATCGTTTGTACATTCGGTTTTTATAGTTATTTTTGCAGAAATGATAAAGAAAAAAATCATTATGCAACATATTAATGAAATACTCCAAAATTCAATAAAAAAGAATTGGGAAGAACTGGCGTTCACCGATTTTGGCGGCATATCGTTGCAATATCGCGACGTGGCGCGGAAAGTGGCTAAACTGCATCTGCTTTTTGAACATGCGGGCATAGCGGAGGGCGACAAGATTGCCCTCTGCGGAAAAAACAGCACCCAATGGGCGGTGGCGTTTATCGCAGGAATGACCTACGGCGCGGTGCCGGTGCCTATCCTGCACGAATTCAAGGCCGACTCAATCCATCACATCCTCAACCATTCGGATGCGCGCATCCTGTTTTGCGACACAACCGTGTGGGGGCAGATCGACATCGCCAACGCTCCGAAGGTGGAGGCGGCGTTCAACATCGCCGACTACAGCCTCTTTGAGTCAAACAACGAAAAGATAATATATGCGCGCGCACACCTGAACGAGATTTTCGGTCAGCGCTATCCTGAACGCTTCACGGCTGACGACGTGGTCTACAAGACCCCCGACATGGACCGTCTGGCAATAATCAACTACACGTCGGGCTCAACTGGCTTCTCGAAAGGTGTGATGGTGCCTTACCGCGCCATCTCGTCAAACATAGCCTTCGCCCTAACCAAACTGTCGTGGCTCGGCCCGGGACATGACACAATCTGCATGCTCCCGCTGGCACACATGTTCGGCCTCTCGATCGAGATGCTGCACCCGCTGTCGAAAGGATGCCATCTGCATTTCCTGACGCGTGTGCCGTCGCCTAAAATCATCATGGACGCTTTCGCCAAGACGCATCCGCGTCTGATTGTGACAGTGCCGTTGGTGCTGGAGAAAATCATCAAGACAAAAGTGTTCCCGCTGCTTGACAAGCCGGTGATGAAGCTGCTGATGACTGTGCCCTTTGTCAACGACCGTCTGCTCGGCAAAATCAAAGCCAAACTCAACGAGGCGTTCGGCGGAGATCTGTTTGAAATCATCGTGGGCGGTGCGGCTCTCAACGCCGACGTGGAGAAATTCCTGCGCCGCATCAACTTCCCTTACACCGTGGGCTACGGAATGACGGAATGCGCGCCGCTGATTTCGTATGCCGGACACGAGGAAAACCGTCCAGGCTCCTGCGGACGTCCTACCGACAACGTGGAGATAATGGTCGACTCTCCCGACCCTGAGAATGTGGCTGGAGAGCTGCTCGTGAGAGGCGCGAACGTGATGCTCGGATACTATAAGAACCCTGAGGAGACTGAAATGGCGCTGCGCGATGGCTGGCTGCATACCGGCGACATCTGCAACGTGGACAGCGACGGATTCATATATATCCGCGGACGCAACAAAAACATGATTCTCGGCCCGTCGGGGCAGAACATATATCCTGAGGAAATCGAGCAGAAACTCAACAACTTGCCATACGTCAACGAGTCGATTGTGATTGAACGCGACGGAAAAATCATCGCTCTGGTGCATCCTGACTACGACTTGGCACAGTCGCAGGGATTGACCGACGGCGACATCAAAAAGCAGATGGACGACAACATCACGGCGCTCAACAAGGAGATTCCTGCCTACTCGCAGGTGGCTGCTGTGGAAATCCACGAGGAAGAATTCGAGAAAACACCGAAACGGTCAATACGCCGTTTCCTTTACAAATAAAAAACAAGACTGATGAAACGGATAAATACGGTAATGGCAATGTTTGCCATCGGTGTGGCTGCCGCAACGGCACAGGTCGCCACGATGAATCTGTCGGGCTCGGTGCCCGCGGAGCTGAACGGCAAAAAAATGTATATAATAAATCTCGACACGCGTGAACGCATCGACAGCGCGGTGGTGAAAAACGGCAAGCTGGTGTTTGCAACGGAGGTTGGTGCCGGGGAGGCTGTCCCTGCTGCTATTGCCGAAGGAAGCAAAAGACGGCTGAGCTTCATCCTTGAGCCGGGCACTGCGACAATAAATGACCGCGGTCAGGTGAAAGGCACACGGCTGAACAACATCGTGGAGGGTGTAGGCGATATGCTCGACAGCCTTACGGTGGACTACAAAGCCCGCCAGAAGCAAATCATGCAGTCGCAGATGAGCAACGACGAGAAAATGAAGGCCGCCGAGACGCTTTACAACGATGTGGCGCAGAAGAGCGGCGACATCCTTGTGGAAACATATAAGGCAAACAAGACAAACGCCGCGGGATACATGTTGTTCCTGCAGATTGCCGACGGTATGACGGTGGCTGAGATGGACGAGCTGCTCGACGGCGCCGTGCAATGGATAAAGGAATCGAATGCGGTGGCGTCATACAAGCAAAAGGCTCTAAGCATGGAAAAAACCGCTCCCGGACAGATGTTTACCGACTTCAGCGTGAAAATGAGCAACGGCAAGACTGTGAAACTGTCTGACTACGTCGGCAAAGGCGACTATGTGGTGCTCGACTTCTTTGCAAGCTGGTGCGGTCCGTGCCGCCGTGAAATGCCTACGCTGAAGGGAATCTACGAAAAATATAACGGCAAGGGGCTGAAAGTGGTAGGCCTTGCCGTCTGGGACGAGCCTGCCGATACCAAAAAGTGTGTCAAGGAGCTGGCTTTGCCGTGGACAATCATCGACAACGCTCAGTCGGAGGCTACAGAAATCTATGGCGTGAGCGGAATCCCGCATATCATCGTGTTCGCTCCCGACGGAACAATCCTGGCGCGCGACTTGCGCGGCAACGACTTGGCTGCAAAGGTCGACGAACTGCTTGCAAAATAACACTATAAGGCGATGGCTTATTTCTCTATAATAATACCCGTCTACAACCGTCTTGACGAGGTGCGCGACCTGCTCGACAGCCTGTCGAAACAAACCGACAAGGACTTTGAGGTGGTGCTTGTCGAAGACGGCTCGACGCTGCGGTGCGACGCTGCGGTGAAGGAGTTTGAAGACAGGGTCGACGTGAAGTACTTCTACAAGGAGAACGAGGGACGGAGTATTGCGCGCAACTACGGAATGGAGCGTGCATCGGGCGAGTATTTCCTCTTTTTTGATTCCGACTGCGTGATTCCGGAACACTACATCGCAACGCTGCGCAAGGCGTTGGAGGAGAGGCCTACAGACTGCTTCGGCGGTCCCGATGCCGCCCATTCGTCGTTCAGCGACACGCAGAAGGCAATCAACTATTCGATGACGTCATTCCTTACCACCGGAGGAATCCGCGGCGGCAAGGTGCAGCTGGAGAAATTCGTGCCGCGCACGTTCAACATGGGCTTCTCACGCCGGGTGTGGGAGAAGGTGGGCGGATTCCGCGAGATGTTTTCCGAAGACATCGACATGAGCACGCGCATACGCCAGGCTGGATTCGCGATATCGCTGATTCGCGAGGCCTACGTCTATCACAAGCGGCGCGTAAACATGCGGCTGTTCTGCCGTCAGGTCTATGTGTTCGGCATGTCGCGCATCACGCTTTATCTGCTCTATCCCGACTCGCTGAAACTCGTGCATTGGCTTCCTGCCGTGTTTGTGACAGGTGTGGCGGCCATGGCTGTGCTGGCGGTGGTTGTGTCGTGGATGTGGCTGCTGCCGCTGGCGGCATATCTGCTTGCCGTGTTCGGCTGTGCCCTTGCGATGACCAAGAGCCTTAAAATCGCCGCCCTGTCGATTGTGGCGAGCGTGGTGCAGCTCGGCGGCTACGGTTGCGGTTTCCTCAAAGCGTTCTTCACGAAAATCATTCTCCGCCGCGGACGCAACATCGAGGAAGAGATAGCCATCAGAAAAGGAAAATAAACACACACAGACATCACTGCGATGGAAACACCTTACAGGTCAAGCCGGATTGCCGACCTATCGGCGGAGGACCGTCCGAGGGAGAAGGCGTTGGCTATTGGTGTGGAGGCACTGACCACCACCGAACTTGTCGCGCTGCTGCTCGGAAGCGGCACTCCCGGCGAGTCGGTGATAAACCTGTCGCAACGCATTCTTGCCGATTCGGGCAACAGCCTTCAGGAGTTGTCGAGGCGCACTATACGCAACCTCGTGCGCTCATTCAAGGGCGTGGGCGACGCAAAGGCGGTGACGCTGCTTGCCGCCATTGAGCTGGGCAAGCGATATGCGCAGGAGGGTCCGGTGGAGAAACCGGTGATCAATATGCCGTCGAAGGCATACGACTTGATGCTCGACAAGCTGACGGGACTCGACCATGAGGAGTTCTGGGTAATCTATCTGAACACTGCCAAACGCGTCATCACGCGTGCCAGGATAAGCCAGGGAGGGGTGGCGGCGACGGTGGTCGACGTGAAGATTGTGTTGCGCCACGCCATCGACAACCTTGCCTCTGCAATAATTCTTGTACACAACCATCCGTCAGGCTCGTTGCGCCCAAGCGCGCACGACGACGCTCTGACCGACAAACTCAAAAATGCCGCCAAGCTGATCGACGTCTGCGTGGTGGACCATATCATCTTCTCATCAAGGGGATTCTACAGCTACAGCGACGAGGGACGGCTTTAGTCGAGGCGTTTCAGCCAATCGTAGCGAAGCATGTAGTCCGACACGGTGTGAGCCTCCTTCAGACGCTCCACCTCCTTGTCGCTTCCCGTGCCTTCCACATTCATCACCGAGCCTACGGCAACGCCCTGCTTGCACGGGTCGAGGATGCTTTGTCCCAGACCGTGCCAGCGGTAGGCGTCGAGCTGCATGAGATTGAGTAGTGTGGGGTAGATGTCAATCTGTCCCATAAACTTGTCGTAGCGCATCCCAACGGGCGAGTTGAGCACGATAAACGGCGTGAGCTGCTTGTCTGACACCAGTCCGCGGCAGGCTGGGTTGCCGACGAGTTCCTGACGGTAGGACGCCAGTCCCTCATGGTCGCCGACAATCACCACAATGGTTTCTTTGTATTGCGGCAGCGTCTTCAGATAAGCCACGAAGTCGCCGATGGCCTTGTCGGTGTAGTGGGCGGTGGTCATATAGTCGGCGGCCTTCTCCGGGATAGACGCTGGAAACGTGATGGTGCGCAGATGGTCGGGCAGCTTGAACGGCGCATGGCCGGAGTATGTGACAAACTGCATATAGACCGACTCGCCCGGCTTCCACACCTCGCCGCGCTCAATCTTCTCCCGGCATTGCTGGAAAAACGAGGCGTCGCCGATGCGCTTGTGGGTGCCGAATGCCTCGGTCATCTTGAAGTCGTGGTAGGAGATTATGGTGTCGGTTCCGAAGCTGCGTGCCACCGCGCCCTGATTCCATGTCGACACCTTGTCTATGGTCAGCAGGTAGCTCCGGGAGTGCTTCAGCCCGCGCATCGCTTTCTGAAGCGTGTAGAATGTGTTGTCGTAGTAGAGGCTGCTGTACGTGCCGCTCATCAGCGGCAGCAGTCCGCTGCAAATCATCAGCTGCGCGTCGATTGAACGTCCGCCCTTCACCTGTGTCAGCACATTGGGCGCGTAGAGCGTCGACTTCTCTTTCAGCAGTCTGTTCAGGCAAGGCGTGATTTCCTTGCCGTCGACTTTCTTCTCAAGCACCCAGCTTTCAAGCGACTCGGCGAAGACAATCAGCAGGTTGCTGCGTTTTTCAGTGACGCTGTCGGCAGGCTGGTGTTTCGGTTGCGACGCCAGCCATCGCTCAATCTCCACCTGTTTCTCGGGTGTGATTGGCTCGGCGGCGTCGGTGATGTCATACCAGATGCATCCGAAGACCGAGAAGATAGGCGCGTCGGCAGAACAGAGATAAGCCGATTGGCGCACGGAGCGCAACGACTTGTGGAAGCCTCCTTTGCACAGATTGACGCCCGTGAGCAGCAGGGCGAAGCCTGCAAGCGGCGCTGCCCACCATTTCAGCACGGCTGTCAGCGGCTGACGCTTGGTGGTTTTGTAACGAAATGCCATGACGGCTGTCGCTATGGTGATGAGCGGCAGGACAATGTCTGCCCACCGCAGCGAGTCGGTCACACTTGCCTTGAAGTCGGCAAGATTGCCCGCCTCGAGATATGAGCTTGCCGGGATGGCGGAGTAGTAGGTGCGGAAATACATCAAGTTGGCAACCAGCAGCACGTCGAGCAGAGCCATGACCACAATCTGCGCCCATCGGCAGCGCGTCAGGGCATAGATGCCTGCCAGCGCCAGCGTTGCGATGATTTTAGTTGCGTATGTCTCAAAGAAAGAGAACGATGCAAAGGTGGTGTCCATACACCAGATCACGTCGAAAGCCACAAACGTCAGAAAGATTCCGACGGCGAAGATTATGGCGGTTTTGTCCCAAAGTTGTTGTCTCATAACCAATGCTGAAAAAAAGTTTTTGCAAAAGTAGTCAGATTCTGCCTAATGTCGCTAATTTATTTCTGAGATTTTGAGGTCTGCGAAGTTCAGAAGGTTGCCAAGGAAAAGCAAAATCAAACAAGTTTGTTTTGCATTTCGCTCGCCTTGCACTATCTTTGCACAAAAATTGATAAACAGTTATTCTAATGAAGAATAAATTTAAGGAATATAATGGATTCAACCTCTCCGACGTCAATAAGGAGGTTCTGGAAAAATGGGACGCAGAACAGGTTTTTGCGGAAAGTATGAAAATCCGCGAGGGACATCCTTCGTTTGTGTTTTATGAGGGTCCGCCTTCGGCAAACGGTATGCCGGGCATCCACCACGTGATGGCACGCACCATAAAGGATTTGTTCTGCCGCTACAAGACGATGAAGGGTTTCCATGTGAAGCGCAAGGCTGGATGGGACACTCACGGTCTGCCCGTGGAGCTCGGAGTGGAGAAGTCGCTCGGCATCACCAAGGAGGACATCGGCAAGAAAATCTCTGTCGACGACTACAATATGGCTTGCCGACGCGAGGTGATGAAATACACCAAGGAATGGGAAGACCTTACCCACAAGATGGGATACTGGGTCGACACAAAAGATCCGTATATCACTTACGACAACCGCTATATGGAGTCGGTCTGGTGGCTGCTCCAGCAACTCTATAAAAAAGGATACCTCTACAAAGGCTACACAATCCAGCCTTATTCGCCGGCTGCCGGAACAGGATTGAGCTCGCACGAGCTTAACCAGCCGGGATGCTACCGCGACGTGAAGGACACAACTTGCGTGGCTCAGTTCCGCATCAAGAATCCGCGTCCGGAAATGGCTGAATGGGGTACGCCGTATTTCCTCGCATGGACCACTACTCCGTGGACATTGCCTTCAAACACGGCGCTCTGCGTGGGCCCGAAAATCGACTATCTCGCTGTGCAGTCATACAATGGATATAACGGCGAGAAAATCACGGCAATCGTGGCAAAACCGCTGCTTTACCACCACTTCAACCAGAAGGCCGAGGGGCTGGCGCTCGAAGACTATAAGCCGGGCGACAAGCTGGTGCCGTTCAAGGTGGTGGCTGAATATAAGGGTCCCGACTTGGTGGGTATGCACTATGAGCAGTTGTTCCCATGGGTGAAGCCTGTGGAGATGGATGCCGACGGCAATTTCAAGAATGCAGCCGACAAGGCTTTCCGCGTAATCGCTGGCGACTACGTGACCACCGACGACGGTACGGGCATCGTGCATATCGCACCGACATTCGGTGCCGACGACGCCTTTGTGGCACGTGCGGCAGGCATCCCGTCGCTGTTCATGATCAACAAGAAGGGCGAGACGCGTCCGATGGTCGACCTTACGGGCAAATTCTATATGCTCGACGAGCTCGACGAGCGTTTCGTGGCGGAGTGTGTCGATGTCGACGTGTATAAGAACTATCAGGGGGCTTGGGTGAAGAATGCCTACGACCCGCAGTTCAACGTCGACGGAAAATATGACGACAAAGCAGCCGCTGCCGCTGAAAGTCTCGACATCCGCTTGTGTATGGAGATGAAGCAGGAGAACAAGGTGTTCAAGATTGAGAAGCATGTGCACAACTATCCTCACTGCTGGCGCACCGACAAACCTGTGCTCTACTATCCGCTCGACAGCTGGTTTATCCGCACAACGGCGTCGCGCGACCGTCTGATTGAACTCAACAACACTATAAACTGGAAGCCGCAGTCGACAGGCTCCGGACGTTTCGGCAAATGGCTTGAAAATCTTAACGACTGGAACCTCTCGCGCAGCCGCTATTGGGGCACTCCGCTGCCTATCTGGCGCACCGAAGACGGTGACGAGGAGAAGTGTATCGGCAGCGTTGAGGAGCTCTATAACGAAATCGAAAAGGCTGTGGCTGCCGGCGTGATGAAGAGCAACCCTTACAAGGACAAAGGCTTCGTCCCTGGTGTATACACGGCTGAGAACTACGATAAAATCGACCTGCACCGTCCGTATGTCGACGACATCAAGCTGGTTTCCGACAGCGGAAAGCCAATGCGTCGCGAGCTCGACTTGATCGACGTGTGGTTTGACTCGGGCTCGATGCCTTACGCTCAGATTCACTATCCGTTTGAAAACAAAGAGGCGTTTGACAAGCGTGAGGTGTATCCAGCCGATTTCATCGCCGAGGGAGTGGACCAGACTCGTGGCTGGTTCTTCACCCTGCACGCCATCGCCGGAATGGTGTTTGACACGAAAGCATACAAATCGGTAATCTCCAACGGACTTGTCCTCGACAAGAACGGCAACAAGATGAGCAAGCGTCTTGGAAATGCCGTAGATCCGTTTGGCGCGATTGAAAAATATGGCACTGACCCGCTGCGTTGGTACATGATTTCAAACTCTTCGCCATGGGACAACCTGAAATTCGATACGGCTGGAGTAGAGGAGGTGAGCCGCAAGTTCTTCGGCACGCTCTACAACACATATTCATTCTTCGCTCTTTATGCCAACGTCGACGGATTTGACAATTCCGCGGAACAGATTCCTGTGGAGAAACGCCCGGAAATCGACCGCTGGATCATATCTCTGCTCAACACGCTGGTTAAGGAAGTGTCGGCCGACCTCGACGACTATGAGCCTACAAAGGCTGCACGCGCCATCTCGGATTTAGTGGGCGACAACCTGAGCAACTGGTATGTGCGCCTCAACCGCAAGCGTTTCTGGGGCGGCGAGATGAACGACGACAAACTGTCGGCTTATCAGACTCTGTTCACATGTCTGAAGACGGTGGCTCTGCTGATTGCTCCCGTATCGCCGTTCTTTGCCGACCGTCTGTACACCGACCTGACCGCCGCTACTACCGGCGAGTCGACATCGGTTCACTTGGCCGACTTCCCTGTTGCCGACGAAAGCGTAATCAACAAGGCGCTTGAGGAGGAGATGAAGATGGCTCAGGACATCACGTCGATGGTGCTCGCTTTGCGCCGCAAGGCCAACCTGAAAGTGCGTCAGCCGCTGGCAATGATCATGGTGCCGGTGATGAGCGAGGCGCAGAAAAACAGCGTAGAGGCAATGAGCGCGCTTATCAAGAACGAGGTCAACGTAAAGGAAATCAAGTTTGTGGGCAACGACGAGGGCGTGCTCGTGAAGAAGGTGAAACCCGACTTCAAGAAGCTCGGTCCGAAGTTTGGCAAGATAATGAAACTCCTTGCCGCGCAGATTACGGCAATGTCGCAGCACGACATTATCGAATTCGAGAAGCAGGGCAAGTTTGCGTTTACCGTTAACGGTGAAGAGGCTGTGGTTGAGCTTTCCGACGTGGAAGTGATTTCGGAGGACATCCCGGGCTGGCTTGTTGCCAACGAGGGCTCGCTCACTGTGGCGCTCGACATCACTGTCAGCGACGAGCTGCGCCGCGAGGGCATCGCCCGCGAACTCGTGAACCGCATCCAGAACATCCGCAAGAGTCAGGGATTTGAGATAACTGACAAAATCGATGTTGTGGTCACCCCGAATGCCGCCACTGATGAGGCTGTGCGCGAATATGCCGACTATATCGGCCGTCAGGTGCTCGCAGAGAGCGTCACCATCGCCGAAATCGCCGACGCCGACCGCACTCCGCTCGACATGGACGAGTATCCTGATTTGTCGGCATCTGTAAAGATTCATAAATAGGGAAATGATATAACTTTTATAACTATGGCAGAAAAAACGAGATATTCAGACGCCGAGTTGCAGGAATTCAAGGAGATTATCCTTGCCAAACTCGACAAGGCATATAAAGACTATGAGCAGCTTAAGAATGAGGTGACAAACTCTGACGGTAACGACACCGCCGACACGTCGCCTACATTCAAAGTGCTGGAGGAAGGCGCAAACACTCTCAACAAAGAGGAGTCGGGACGCCTGGCTCAGCGCCAGATGAAGTTTATCCAGCATCTGAAAGCGGCTCTTGTCAGGATAGAGAACAAAACCTACGGTATTTGCCGCGAGACGGGAAAACTGATTCCCAAGGAGCGCTTGAAGGCTGTGCCTCACGCCACTCTGAGCATCGAGGGCAAACAGCAGGAAAGTTTAAAAAAGAAGTAAACTTCATTGATGCAGAAAAAGAAAATTTCTAATGGAACCTTGGCGGCAATTATAGTCCTTGCGATTATAATTGCCGACCAAGTTATTAAAATTTGGGTGAAAACGTCGTTCCGCCTCGGCGAGTCGATGCCTTTCACCAACTGGGCTGAACTGTATTTCATCGAGAACCCGGGCATGGCGTTTGGAATAGAATTGGGCGGAAAGCTGTTCCTGTCGATATTCAGAATCCTTGCGTCGGTGGCTCTCGTGTATTTCCTGTTCAAGATACGCAAGAACGAGGCATACCCGAAAAGTTTCGTGGTCTGCCTGTCGATGGTCACCGCCGGAGCCATAGGCAACGTTATCGACGGAATGTTTTATGGATTGATTTTCAGTGAGTCGACGTGGTATTCCGTTGCAACGCTTTTCCCCGAAGGCGGCGGCTACGGAACGTTTCTTCACGGCTTGGTGGTCGACATGTTCCACTTCCCCCTTGTGCAGGGCACATGGCCCGACTGGATGCCGTGGGTGGGTGGCACCGATTTCGAGTTCTTCCGTCCGGTGTTCAATCTTGCCGACGCGGCGATATCTGTGGGTATCGTGTGGCTGATACTCTTCAATTCAAAGTATTTGTCGTTCTCCGGAATCGAGAAAAGCGAAGCCGGACAACATGACGGAGACCAGGATGCAAAACAATAAGATGAGAACCTGTCTGTGCATATTGTGTGTGGCTGCAGCGGCGCTGCTGTCGTCTTGCTCCAAGACTCCCAAAGGGGTGATTCCGGAGAAAGATATGGCAGTACTGCTTGCCGACATGGCTGAAGGCGACGCCGTGGTGGAGCTGAACAGGTCTGACTATGGAAGCGATGAGTCGCGCAAGGCTTTGAAGCAGTCAATACTGATTAAAAACGGATACACGCAAGCCGACTTCGACAAGTCGCTGATGTGGTACGGGCACAATCTTGACATCTATGGCGACGTCTACGACGATGTGGTGTCTATCCTTGAAGACCGACAGCGGGACGCACGCAACGAGGCAAAGAAGGTTGGAGAGAGGCTTGTGGCGGCTGGCGACAGCGTTGACGTGTGGCAGCAGTCGCACTCTTTGCTCTTCGACAGGCGTCAGTGCGGCGGTCTGGTGCAGCTGGCTTTCTCTTATCCCGCTGACAGCGAGATGCGCACAGGCGACCGCTATGAATGGCGGATGCAGATGGTCAACGCGAAAAACGCCGCAACGCTGTTTGTAGGAGTGGACTATGCCGACGGCTCTTCTGAATTTCAGTCGCAGAGTCTGATGCCGGAAGAAACGGCATCGATTGTGCTGCAGACCGACTCCACGCGCACCACAAAGCGTGTATACGGATATATGAACTACAAAATGGTGATGGAGAACGCTGTCTTTGTCGACAAAATCTCGCTTTCGCGCTCGCGCCTGCGTCAGGACATCTACAACGCCCATCCATATCAGCGCGGGCTGCGCAACTGACAAGATGCGTTTCCTTGCGCCATATACGGTCTATGAAGGTGCGGTCTGTCGGCTGCACCTTTTTGACATAAGCTCCGACGGCAGCGTCAACCACCGTGCTGTCGAGGAGGAAACTGCCTATACGCTCTATGTGCAGGGCATCGCTGTTGTGGCGGCGGCTGGCATCGACACCGCGCTCATCTCGGAGAGAATAAGAGAGTTGGAAGGGCAGGGTGTGCCGTTGGCTGAAATCAGCCGTGCCATTGCCGGAATGAACCTGCCCGCAGGCACCGATGTCTATGTGGCCACATTCCCGTTTCAAACTCTGCAGCGTATTGGCTGAGGCGTGGCAAACCGCAAAAAAATGGATAATTTAGAGCCGAAAAGAAGGAAAGATAGATTTTCTGATAAAAAAACTTCGGAATGTCCTTACTTTATTGTTGTTGCTCAGCTTCGTCTAATAATTTGTCGAGTTGCGCTTGCAGTTCTTCACGCTTTGGCAAATAGAGTTGGTAACGTGCCACAA
>ERZ1034687.471-NODE-471-length-25504-cov-22.036190_pt1 | contig 25504 bp, 44 predicted proteins | sample MGYA00520704_ERZ1034687 | MGnify/ENA primary metagenome ERZ1034687 (study PRJEB33766, sample SAMN09781762) | gut metagenome | biome: gut microbiome | host: Homo sapiens | place: Madagascar | study: EMG produced TPA metagenomics assembly of the PRJNA485056 data... | reverse complement strand
AATAAATTATTTAAAGTTGACCGTCATTTGGTACTTCTTTCCATTTATTAACTTCTCCTTCTGGAATTATTACACTAATTTTATATTCAATTCCATTAGTAAGAAGTTTATCTTTTCCAGCTAATAACTAAATTTTTTTTACACAATAAGCTCCTTCTAAAAAAACAGGAGAAAGAATTGTGCCATTAGTTCCTAAATACTAATATAAGATACTTTTTTCCATTATTTTTCCTCCTTCTTTTATTAAAGAACATCTAACTACTTACAAGTTGGACCAAAATAATATTTAACTGTATTACTACTATTTCCAACAAGATCGTTCTATGAAGAATATAATTCACTGTAGAATATAACTGAAATTTTAACATCATTATTTTGTTCAAATTTAGTTACTGATATTTCAGAATCAGGTAAAGCTAAATTCAATTTACTCTTTTTAGTAGAACTGCCAATAGTAATTGAGAGGTTATTTCCAACATTATTCTGATAATTGAATGCAGAGCTTCCGATTAAAACAACAGAATATGGAATAAAAATACCTGATGAATTATTTTTATTAGTCAAGCTATTTGTAAACGCATTGAGGGCAATAGCTTCAAGAGTTTCACATTCATGCAATCGTAATTGACTTATATCTAAAGAGCATCGCATAAAACCTTCATTATCAATTCTAATAAGATTTGTATTACTGAAATCAAAATATACTAAACTTTCAATTTCTTTAAAACATCCAGAACTAATTTGATATACAGGATTTTCTCCGCTACCTTGCTATATGAAGACATGCGTAATCTTTTGGGAATTTTCTGTGCCAGGAATTTTACTAAAGTTAGATAATCTAACAACTGGGATATCATTTATCATTCTTGGAATAGTAATTTTTCCTACCAAACCTAATTTAGGACTAATTTCACACCCTTTAGCCACAATTTTTCCAGCAGAAGGCGTTCCGCTATACCCTTCTACTATAGCGTTAGTTGTTATTACATTAAACCATTCAGGATGAACAATCTCTCTGATATCAGACTATTCACTAAAAATAGCATAGAAAACTCTATCACTCTGGGAAGTCATAGATTCAACATCAACTTTTCCTCCTTTAATAGTAGTGCTATAGCCTAAAAAGTTATAAGCTTTATATAAGTCTTCCACTCTGTCACTTTCATAGGGCCGATAAGGAATTGTTGAAGGAGTAACTAATTTAGCATTATATGGAATATGCATAGTTTCAATAATCTCTTCTCCATCATAATTTCTAAATTCAATTTTATAGCTATGAATTTTAAAAATGGCATAATATACATAATCGTATTGCCCCTACTTAACAGTTCCAGTCCAATTGGAAGAAATCAAATCATCACTATTTTCATCTGCATTTTTATTCAAACTCCATCCTATTAAATCATAATGTGACTTTATAGGATTATATAAAGTAAAAGGACTTTCAAAAAACTTTGGAGATTCAGCATTTTCAATTTCTTCAATTTTAATGCGCTAAACAGATGGTTTAGTAATATTTTCATCTTTATACTTAACGTAATTTTCTTGCCCCGTAGAGTTATCACAATAGACAAATTTCATAGTATAGCAATCTTTCTCAACGTTTGCAAAGAAAAGTGATAAATCCTAATAGCTATTTTGTAAAGTGTAAATCTCGCTTTCTTTAATAGGATTTTCATTTTTTATATAAATAATACCACTAATATAGGGATTCGTTCTATTATTAATTCCAGTAAAATTATTTGGTTCTTTTAATTTCTATAATATTTCATAAGCATAATCATCTACATCTTCATAAATTAAAGTGAAATCACCAGTATCTAAATAAATTTTTCCACTTAAAACATCTGCTTTGAACGAAGTCTCATCATATGTATAACGATCGAATCCATAATGTCCATTATCTATATAATACAAAGATTCTTTATCATTTTCATAAATAGCACCTTCAGTTAATTGGGTATAAGGACACCAATTAACTCCAGCCATATTTAAGGTAGCTGTTGAACTAACGTCTTTTTTCATATTATAGAATCTTTTTAATAATTGATAACTGCCATATCCTAATGCATCATTAGATAAGTTAATAGTATTAATGCTACTAGAAGATGAACCTGTATAGATATCTTCTCCCGTTTCATTAAAGAAATTCTACAAATATAACCCAGGAGTTGCAGTTAATTTTCCACTAGAGTCCTCAGTAATAGTAATATCTTTCTAAGAAGTAATAAGATTTGTTAATAAACTTGGCTCAACTAATTCTAATCGCCTTACAGAAGGAGGAAAATATAAAGTATTTAAAGCTACTGCCTCAGCGAAATCGACTTGATTAATATTACTAGAGTTTAAAGCTCTAAAATTCTCAAGTTTTTGAGAAGAAGTTAAATCTATTGGACTCTCAGTAGTTAAACTAATATTTGAAAGATTAATTTCTTTTAATAATGGCATTGCTGCAAGAGAAAGAGTTCTTAAACCTTTATTATACCAAGAAATATTCGGGTCACTCTCACCATTTGGACCATCATACCCAAGCTTTAAACTTGTTAATTTTGGGAAAAGTCCTTCCATAAAGAATTCTGCCCAATATAAATTACTTATATTGCCTATATCGCGCATATTTTTCATACCATAAATATACAACAACTATTCAGGATAATCTGCGGCATTTAAAAAGCCTTGCTTAATTTCAGAAATTTCAAAATTAACAGGATTAATACCATCATATTTTTGAGAAGGATAAACAAAATCAGCATCTGCCCCAAGAGTTGTATAAGTACTGTAAATAGGAGATAACTTTACCCAATACTCAGCGTCAAATTTATGTTTCTTACTACTCTCAAATTCTTTACCTGTCCAATAGTCTGAAGCTGTTGAAGAATCTGCCCAATGGTCAGATAACCTAGTTCCTTTAATATCATTCGAAGCAATACGTCCACGAATACGATTTTTACCATTTCGAGCATATTCGCCTTGGTTAAGCCAAGAATCAATATATTGCATTCTATTTGTTAAAAACTAGCGTCTTGACTATTGTCTATCTCCTTGTAAAGCATAAAAATATGTACCATTATCAGGCGTTGCCCAAGAATCATCTGCTTCAGTAAACCCAAATCCCTAATCAAAAGCTGCGCTATTACAAATTGTAATATATTTAAAATACATATCTAGATTTGTAACAATTAAAGGTCTGGCTCCCTTACAAGTAATATTTAACGCTTTAGAGCCTAAAGCATTTGGATCAAATTCATACCATTTCTCAATTGTATCAATATCTCTAAGAGGAGGATGAGATAAGGAAGTATAGCTAGAAGTTTCACCTTTTAAGTTCTAATATTTTGAAAGAATAGCCGATGTTTTAAAGAAAGCATAAAAATTATTCCATAAAATACTATCAGAAGTTGAGAAATTATTAGCTTCGGTAGCATCAACATTAAATTCAAAAGAAGGAATACCTGAATTATTAATGCCTAACTAAGTATCGATATCATAGAAGATAGGATACCAGATATAATCTCCTCCCTCTTCTTTAGGACCCCAAGAAGCCATCATACAATTTTTGCCACGAGAATCATAGCATTCAAAGAATTCTGTCATTATAAAGTATGTAGCCATATATTCTAAATCAAAATGATTTTTTAATTCATTTACAAATTTTGCAGAGCGGTATTCAACTGTATCATATTTATAATATATTTTATTATTCCAAGTTACTTTTGTAGGAATATAATATTTACCTTCATTAAATTCTTCTTCGCTAGGAGAAGATACTAAAGTATATGCTCCAGTAACATTTCCTGGATTTATTTTAGCAGAAGGATTAAAGATATAATACTAATTCTATATATCAAAATCTCCTGAAGCAGGAGCCATTAATCTGTCAGCCACTTTCTATAATTCTTCTTCACTTTTTGAAGTAAATTTATAATATGTTGAAATAGTATCAGAGTATGTTGTAGAAGTAATTAAATTATATCTATTTTTTCCCTATACAATAGTTAATTCATAATAAGTATTTGGCTAGTACAAATTTTCACTAGTTTCACATAAATGCACTAAAACGTATTGCTTAGTTGGATCTGTTTCTGTTGGCTCATATCTATAGTAATGTTCATTTTCATTAAATGCTTCATAACTAATATTATAAACGTCTTCAGCAATTCCGCTAGAACCAATTTGGGTAGTTTTAATATAATACTATCCAGATTCATATATAGCCTCTCCAACTAATACTGGAGAATAAGAACCTTCTGAAACAACAGCGTCTAAGTTAGTACTCCAAACCCATTGACAAGCTTTTTCCCAATTTCGATAAAAATAAGTTAAAAATTTTCCTGCTTTACGAGCATTTTCTTTGTCTTCCTTAGTGGGATTACTTGTATCTGTAATTGCTGCATCTGGAATTTCATAATTAAGATTAAAATTATTCTTTATATCTTGAAATGTCTTAAAACTATCTGCTTGCTACTTCGAAAAACTTACTAAATAATCGATATAATCTTCATTACTATTATATCTATATTCAAAATTATCTGCTACCCAAGGAGCCATCTAAGCTGTAAATTCAATAGGATCGTCTTCTGTTTCTTTTACTTTAGGAGTGAAACTTAACTAAACTCGTTGAGCAGGATCTTTAAAAGAACAATAAGTTCTATTATTAGTAGAAAATTCCCAACATTCAGCAATATCTCGGACTTTAGAATCTTCATATTTCTTTTCTTCATTATTCCAAGTCTAAACATATTTAGTAGTTATTCCTTCGTTAGGTTTAAAACCTAAAACTTCATCACTGCCTTTATCTAAAAGCATTCTATAATAACCTATAAAAACATATTGCTCATCTGCTCTCTTCTAAAAAGCCATAACAGGGAAGCCTTCCATTGAAGTACGATAATCATTCCAAATTAATTCTTGTGTTCCTGTCGCTTTGGTAGATAATAAATCTTTAACAGTAGAACCTTTTGTTGAGCTACTAAAAATTTCCAGAAAATCTTTTAAAGGATGCTTTGTATAGGCTTGTGCAACCATATTAGCAAAACCTGCATTATAAGAGCCAGAAGATTCCATATAATCAACTTTAAAAGTCCATCTATCTGTACCATTGGTATAATTATTCATATACCAGCCATCATTCAAACGAAAACTTTCTTTACCGTAAATATTCTATTTATATTCTTCTAGATTCTCTGAACAAGTTTTTACAGCATTATTATACTCTTGCTCATAAGGACCTTGATTCATATATATGTTTAAAAGTTTCGTTGATTCAAATTGCTAAGTATCTTCATTCCAAACTTCTGTAGTGCATTTAGATTTTCCTTTAAAATTCTTTCTTGGATAAAACTGTGAAGAGGTACCTTGTAAAGTTAATGCAATTTTTTCAATCGCTAGCTAACTTCCAGTTGGATTTCTTGGAATTAGCATTTCAGAAACTTGAGTTGTAAAAGAAGGACAATGATATTTATAATATTTCTTAATTGCAGCATCAATTATATCTCTATTTGTTTCATTAGAACTTACTAACCGGTCATCTTTTACAACTTGTTCTAAATCACCATTTTTATAAGCTCTATCTAATGGAACATTTACAAAATCTACTACCGCATAAATAGGATTAGCAGATTTTGAAGAAGGTAATAAGTAATTTCTTTCATTATCTGAAGTATCAAAAATAATATAAGGCATAGAATAGTTAGATTTTATATGAGCTTCATTATAATCATCTAAGTTTTTTTTATTAATCTAATACTCTTTAGTTACATTATTTGGAATGGCAAGTGACAACTAATCATAAGTTAAAACATCTTTTCGATCTACGGCATAATTAGTGCAAATAGCTTTTACATCAAGTGTTTCATCATAAACCCTTAGCTTATATAATTCTATATCGCATAATTCAGAAGTAATCATTAAGGTAGCATCTCGAATTGTAAAAATACCCTAAGTATTTTTAATAACGCCAGTAATAACTCCATTTATATAGATAAAAAGCATCTATAAATCATAATCATATACACAACTTAAATTAATTAAATCATCTTCAACGAAAGCAACGCTGACAGTATTATTACCATTTGAAAAAAAGGTATCCTATGTACCTATCATAAAACCAGTAGCTGTATTAACACCTTTTTCAACAGCTACATTAGCGAAATTACAAACAATATCATTTGGATTAATAGCTTTATAAACATACCTAAATTTTAATGTTTCGAATTCGTCTGGTTTTAGGGTATTCTATAGATAAATATCATAATTATCATAAATATCTTGTGCTAAAAATTTATCATATTCAATATCATCTGTAATACGATTTGATTCTGACACAATACCTCCAGGATAAATCCAATATCTAGTAACATCTTTAATTAAATTGCTATATTTTTGAATATTACTTAATTTAAATTGAATTTCAAAACTATGAGCTTTCTACCCAATTTCATTTTTTCCAAATACCATATTTCCAATAGGGATACTAATAGAAGCGCCATTACTAATTTTCAAACAAGTCTAACCAATAGAGCCCCTTAACCAACCATTATTATGCCAATTAAAATTTTTAAATTGCATATTAATTCCATTATTAGAGTATATCTATCTATTAGCTTTTGATTCATTATTTGCGCGACCTGTAGGATCAAAATTAAACTTTAAATTTTCCTACATAGACAATTCCATTTTACGATTAGGATCTTGCTCAACTATTAAATCAAAACTCCTCTAAGCATCTCCACAAATAATTTCACAAAACATTGGTCCAATTTCATTGTTAGTAATTTCCCAATAATTAAAACTTGAAAAATTTGTGATATCAATCGGAGAAGATTCAAGTTCGGCATTATTAATTCTTAAATGAACCTTTGCCGTATTGCCACCAGGATTATAAATCATAAAAGGAATTGAAATTGTATCATAATTATAATAAATTTCTTTATAATTGCCTAACCAAATTATAGGGGTCAAAACGCTATCATCAACAACAGCAATTTCGTACTTTAATGGAGTTACATTAATACGTTTATCTCTAACAGGATTATCTACATTATTAGAAGAATTAAAGTATAAATCTATCTAAATTGTATGATTTCCATGAGTACAAAGATATAATGGAAAAGTAAACTACTAAGAGGTTGAATCTGTTGGTCGTAAGGAAACCTCTTTGATTTCTACTCCATCAAAAGAATATGTCAATATTTTATAAAGATTACCAACAACTTCGCATTCTGCAATTACATTATTTTTTTTATAAATTGTAGCAGCATTGAAACGAGTTGTATGAGATAATGATAATTCAGAGGACGTAATAGCTGGTAAATCTACTGAACGGGGTAGGTCATGATTAGGTCCAGCCACAGTCAATGTAATAATAGAAGAAATTGAATTCCTTAAAACAATATCAAAATATGCCTATTCGCCAGAACTAACTTGTATAGCTGCTACTGAGCTATTATACTAAGTACCTTTATTTCCATTCCCTAAATCGTAACTTGTTGCCCAACTGACATTCAATGTCTTATCTAACAAGTTACCATCAGAATCTTTTTCAGATTTAGGAGTAAAATATACTCTAATAGATTGACCGTTAACAGTTACAGAGGGGAGTTTTTCACTATTAACATCTATTTTAGGCTTAGTAACATATGCCGTCCCTGTGCCAGAAGTTGACACTAACGAACAATTAAAATAGTCATTAAAAATATTCTCAATTCGATAAATCTTTCCATCTTTAATATTAAAAATTAAATCACCAATTTTAGGAATTTTAGTTATATCCTCTAACATATCTTTTGGAAAATTATATGTTTTATCAGTATTTTCTTCAATGGTGTCAGCCTATCCATAATAAATAGCTGCTCCAGTACCTCCCATAGGGACACGCTTTCCATCAACATCTAAATATATTTTCCCAGAATCTGTAACATAATAAACATGTCCATCTGTAATAGGATAACTATTTATCTTTGACTCAGGACCCTAGACAGGTCTAAAAGGAAGTCCACTCATTTAAGTTCTCCTTTCTATCCTTTATATAAAAAATTGGGAGAAGACTATAAAAATCTTCTCCCAATAATGATTTTTATTTCTTCATAAGAAATAAAAAATTATTTATCTTTTTTGTTGTATATTGCCCTAAGATTAGAAACTACCCCAAACTAAATCAACAGCAATTGCTCCGTCAATTTCATCTTTAGTGATACTTAAAGAACCGGTAGACTTAATATTAACAGTTTTAGAAACATGGCTACTATCATTAGCTGTTAAAGTCGTTTCAATTGTAGCCTTATTATTAGAAACAGTGATTTTATCACTTAAAGTTTTGTTCTTAATTGCTTCAGGTAACTTATATTTAACAACCTTATATTTAGTGACATGTCCCTTATCAGTCTCAACAGAAGTAATAGCATCAAAAGTGCCAGCAGCAGCAACAGAAACAGCAGTATTCGTAGTTGCCTAAGTTTTATCGGCCTCAGTAGCGACATCGCCATGAGCAACAGTAATTTTATTACCATCTGTTGTACTAGTAGTAATAGTAACTTTATCGCCCTCAACAAATTCAACTTTATCATGAGAGTCATCAGTACCAGCTAAATCAATTGTATTATCCGCCAAAGTTAAATCATATTTAGTATTATTGTCTGCGGGTAATTGAAACTTATCAACAGTAAAAGCAGTTATATGACCATGACTATCTGAAGTCATATCAGTAATAGCTGTAAAGACATTAGTGCTTCCACTAGAAGTAAGCACTTTTGGCGTTTTAGTATTATCAGTTTTGTCAGCAGCATCGCCAGTATGGCCGACAGTAAAGGTAATATCCTTATTAGAAGCTCCCTTGGCAGCAGTGACTCCAATATTATCTCCTTGAACCATAGTAATGCTACCAGTATTTTTCTCACTGGTTTCATTTCGCATGGTAATCTTTTTATTAACAACATCAGCTAGTAATCCAAACTAGCTATCAGTATCATTACCAGAAGGGATATAAGTCCATTCTATATGATCAGAAGGAATAATGCCATCTTCACCTTCAGGACCAGAAGCAATTAGTAAATCACCAACTTTACATTGATGCCCGCCATAAGAGTCAGCAGTAGCAACTTTGTAAGTATCACCGCTCTGTACTCCGATAGAAGGAAGAACCGGAACAGAATCAGAAGGAACTGCTCCACGATAAGTCATACCATTTAACTCTCTAAGTTTCTTATCAATTTCGGTGCTAGTATAAACGTCTAATTCACCTTGGTTATAAACGGTAGTTTTAGTATCTTTACCAACAGTAAAATATAGATCCTGCCCAGAAAGAACTGCGCTTCCTGCATCCCCAGCCTTTAAAGTAACAGAAATCTTACCTTGATTATCTGCTCCAACGTTAGTAATCTTATACTCTTTAGATTTAGTTAAATTAAAGGTTTTAGTAGCTATACCAGTCACATGGCCATTTTCTAACGTTAATCCGCTAATGGCTTCAATGGAACCACCATCAACAACATTTTCACTAGGAGCGGTATTGTTGGAATCCATAACCTTATGACCAATAACAATTTTATTAGCATCAGTACCATCAACAGTAATTTGACTATCAACTTTAGCATTAACAGCGACAGAAGTCGTTTTTGAGCCATCATCTAAAGTAATATTAGTAGATTTTGCTGCAGAAGATAAGGTATACTGATGATCGGTTCCACTAATTTCAATAGCATTAGTATTACCTAAAACCTTAACAGAGCCGCTACCTGTAATAGTAAAACCAGTATCAGTAGCAGAAGCACCAATGCCAGAAGTTTTAACAGTAGCAACATTGTCATCAAGAGTAGCAGTTACGCCGACAGCAGTGGCAGTAACAATCTGAGCAATATCGGACTATGAAATAACTAGTGAGCCAGTGATATCAGTTGGAGAAGTAACAACTTTACCGCTCTTATTTTTCTTCTACTGAGATAATGTAAAGTTAAATGTAATATCTCCATCAGCAACAGATTTAATAAAAGTTAATCCATTAGTCTCAATAGTATCATTTGTATCTTCATATGCATTAACTTGCTTATAAGAAGCATCTGTTACCATAACCATTAAAGCATTAGAGCCGGTAATATAAGCAAAATCTCCAGCTTTAATTTCTCCTGCGGCAACTTTTGCCACAAACGCATCGGTATCAACAACAGAATAAATATATTTGTTTAAATAGGATGCTTTTGTGCTGCTATTGGCAAAATACAACCTATTAGTATCATTTGTTAAATAAAAAGCACCTTCAACAAAAGAAGTTAAACCATCAAATTTTGCTTGAGTGCCTTGTAAAAATCTTACATTAGCCAATTATTAACCCTCCTATGTATTCATTTCTTGCCAAGTTAAACAACCATCTAAAGTATCAACCTTAGCAGAAAGAGTATCAAATGTTTTAGTAGTCACAAAAGTTTCAATCTTAGATTCAATTGCTTGAACTCTTCCATCAATAGCAGTAACATTGCTCTCAATAGTGGTAATATTACCTTTAATACTCGTAATATTAGTATTAATATCCTAAATACTATTATCTAAACCAGTAATTTTACTAGTAGGAAGATCTTTAAGTACTAACTTACGATCATCACCAACTGTAAAATTAGCAGCATCAACACTATTAATAACATTCTTTTCAGCATTAATAGCTTGTAAAGCCTTAATAGCTTCAGTATTCTTAGTGATATTTCCAGTATTTGTAGTAATACTACTAGTATTAGCAGTAATCTTACCTTCCGCAGTAGTAACATGCTCAGCTAGAGCAGTTAAATCAGCAGCTTTAGCATAATCCCCAATTTTTAAGCCATCAACAACTTCTTTAATATAACCAACAACAGTTGTTGAAGTAGCTCCTTCAGGTAAGGAACCAATTAAAGTTTCGAGAGAAGTAATTTTACTTTGAAGCTCAGTCTTATCGGCACCCTTTAAATAATCCTTCTTGATTGCGTCAACATCGGCAACTAAAGCAGCACTATTAGTAGTATCAGCTAAAATCCAATCAGCAATTTCTTTTAAGGTATCGTATTTTTCATCGACACCAGCTTCGCCCATAATGGCAGAAACAGCATCTTCTTTGGCTTTTTTAGCTTCAGCAGCAATCTACTCAGCAACTGTTTTATCTGCTGGAATATCGCCAATTTTAGTATTAATAGCAGCAATAGCAGTCTTATTATCAGCAACGTCCTTAACTAAGCCAGAAGTACTATTACCAACAGTGGTATTTAAAGTGCCAACGGCAGTCTTTAAAGCTTCAATTTCAGCACTTAATCCTTCAACAGTGGTTTTACTAGGAACAACCCAGGTTAATTCACCATTAACTAGTAAAGGCTAATAAGAAATAGCTTGACCATCTTCGCCAGTGAAACTTAATCCAGCAATACCTTTTAAGCTAACAGTTCCATTCTCTGCAACAACAATGGTCTTTTCATCGCCAACAGGAGTTGTACCAACTTTTTTAAGGGTTCTGTCAGGATTAATAATATATAGAGTAACTGTCTTATTATCATAAACAGCAATAGTCTGGCCCACATAAGAAGTGCCACCAAGGCCTCTCTCATCGTCTCCAGCACCTGCCGCATACTTTACAGCATCAGCATAAGAACTAAAAACAGAACTCCTATCAAGAGGGAAAGCACCTGTCCGTTGGAAAGGCATAGCCCAGTCAAGTTTAGAAGTTTGTTCAACAACATTTAAAATATACTCAGCCATTTATCTTTTCCTCCTTTCTTAGCCATTCGCAAGAGTAACATTATATGTATTTGCACCAAGAGCTGCCGCAGGAGAATATACATAAACGTTATAATCTTTAGCATAATTTCCAATAGCTTCAGCGGTAGCATCAGCACCGCCCACAGAAACAGTGGACTTTACAAAGCTACCGATGATATCAGTTCCAAAAGCACCAGTATCAGCAACTGCTTTTACAATGCGGCCAGCAGGAACAGCAATAACAACCTATTTAGCTCCTTCTGGAATTGTAATTTTAATACTATTACCAGAAGCATCTTGCCCACTCAGAGCTCGAATATTCGCAGAAGTTAGTTCAATTGGGGCAGTCTTCGCTCCAAAGAATGCTTTACGATAGCCCTTAATAGGCGTTGACACTGTCTTAGTAGCAGACCCGGCTTGGATTTGGCATTTACCTAATTCAATAGAATCAGTAATCACTTCGCCCAAATTATCAACAGGGACTGCGCCAGCACCATAGTTAGCTGTGGCTTTTATAGAAACATTAGTGGTATCAGTAACAACAATAGAATCAAAAGTGCCAGAGCCAGTTGTCAATGTTTGCTTATCTAAAACAACGCTCCAAGAAGTAGGAGTAATTCCAGTAACAGGTCCATAAGTATAAGAACCTGCTGACAAACTAGCAGAATACTTAGGAGCAATGGAAGTACCTACTTCATAAGGTTTACTATCAATAGAAGTCAATGTAACAGTAGGTAAAGTTCTAGTAGGAAGCTTGCGGGCAGCAAACAGCATATCTAAAACCTACTTAACATTCTTACCAGAAGTCTAAAGAGTCTTAGAACCAGAACTAGGAATCTCTTGAACACCAACATCTGCGGTCAATACTAAATTGCTATCAAAATAGACATTTTTAGCATTATAATTACCATCCATTGCGGCCCAAACATTATTAGTATAAACATAGGCAGTATATTCATACTTACCATCAGCAATAAGCTTCTTTAGAATAACATTATCACCATCATGAGGAGTAGACTCACCAACAACACGTGTAATAGCGGCATCCGCTGTTTCATCAGCACCAAGTACTCCTTGGAAAACCTGTGCCGTAGAAGCAATATCACCTAAATTTGTTTTAATGAGAGTAACAACATCTTTAAGTTCTTTAGCGATCCAATTCCCATCTTCACTCTTAATTAAGAAAGAATTTGTACCAGCACCTTTAACAATTACATCAGCAAGATCATCTAATCTAGCAGAAGCAATAGTGATGTCGCCACCGCTGATAATACGGTTGCCCATATACAGAGCACCAACTGAATCAGCTTCATCTTTGTAAATAAAATAAAGAGTATTAGCATCTAATGTTCCAGCAGTTTTCAAAGCATCATAAGCTGCTTGAGAACCACGTTGGAACTTTACATAATTAATAGCCATTATTTATCTCCTTTCATTTCATTCTCAATATAATCTCAAAAATAGATAAAAAAAATTGAGTCAACTCGACCAAGATCAAGTTGACTCAATATAAAAAATTTTTAAGCACCTGTTGAGCCTTTTAAGCCTTCAACTTTTTTTTCAAGAGCTTTAATTCGATTTAATAATCCATTAAGTGTTAATGTATCTGTGCTATCATCAGTAGCTCCGATAAGAAAATCTTGAACCTTCGTGGCAGCTTCCGTGGCAGCTCCTGCATTTTCATACTTCCCAGCGGGCTATTTTTCATCTAACGCACTCGATAAACCATTAATCTTACTCATGGCAATTGTATTATCATCAATATTAATTTTAGAAATGTCAATCGCTGCATTTGTATCAACATTAGCATTAGTAATCGTTATTTGCTAAGGAGTAATTGAAACCACACCATCTTTTTCAGCCCAAGAACCAATAGTTTGATTAGCTACAAGATTACCATTGGCATCTAAACCTTGAATAGCTTTTAGAATAGCTGAATCTCTATTAGTGACTTCTGTACTAATAGCAGTTTCTCTATTCTTAATCTCTTCGTTTAAATTAGTATCAGTACTTTCGATATGGGTCTATAATTTGCTAAAAGCCTAATTAATAGAATCTCCGGCTAGGACAGCTTCTCCATTAGTCCCTTTTAAGTAATTAGTTAATGTTAAAGTTCCAACATAGGCAGGTTTTTTGATAAAAATGCCTTCTTCAGAATTTAAATCTAGATCAATTAAAACATTACCTTTTAATTTTTCTTCAGTTCCATCAGAATTTTTAGCTGTTACTAAACTAGGAGCAGGAAGTCTAATAGAATATTTAGTATCGCTTGAAATATGTCCAGCTTTATCATAAGAAATCTAAGGAACATCAAAAGTTCCACCAAACTTAGGAGTGTTTTCTACGATTTCTTCAATTCCGCCTTTTGTATCTTCAATTTGTTTTTTCGTTGTTGTAGAATTCGCTCCAGTCGTAGGTGTTACATTAGATCCACTCGGAGAATTATGATAAATACTAAGAGTCTTATCATCACTTCCAACTTTTATCCAACTGTCAGCTCCTTTTATAGTAATCGTATCCTATGTATTAGAAGCAATTTGATCTTTGGTAACTAATGGATTAGGAATTTGTATTGTAGAGGAATCATCATTACTTGTTTTAATAGTTTTATATCCATAAGGAAGAACATAAGTATGCGCTTTATTAGCTGTAATATGTCCCGCCGCATCGAAAGACATATCCTAAATTTTTATTTTATTAGGATCCTATCCTGCTTTCTATTCTTCTGGTGTTAAGTTATTAAGATTCGTTTCATCCTTGATAGCATCTTTGTCAACATTATGAACTTCATGAGCAATGATGATAGTATCATTATTAGTAGCATCTTTAATTTTAGTCTAAATCCATTTATTCCCAGTATTAATAGTTATTTGGTCTTGAGTACTATTTGCTTTAGCATCTATTTCTGTAGTGACTTCATTTGGTTTTGGTTTATATTCAGTCCCAGTTTTTTTATCAAAAGTAGTATATAAATCAGAATCTTCTTTATTAATAATACCATTAGTCTTTAAATACTTATATCCATAAGGTAATGTGACTGTTTCAGTATTTCTACCAACAATATGTCCAGTACTGTCTACTATTGGAGTATAAAGCTATAAAGTATTAATATTATTATCATTATTAATACCATCTTTACTTCTTGTATCATCCTTAGTCTAAGTATTGCCAGAATTAAATGAAGTATTATTTTTATCAGAATTACTCTTAGTATCAGATTGTCCATTAAATTGATGGTTTAAAGTTATAATACCAATAGTCCCATCATCTTTAACTTTTTCATCAATACTCAAAAGAATCCATTGGTCTTCTACACCGGTTATCGTCTCAGTAACAGGTTCTTCTCCTTTTTCTTTGTCTTTAAGACCATAATTAGAATATTCAAAATCCTATTTAGTAGTCCAATAAGCACTATTAACATGACCCTAATCATCACAAATCAAAAATTCACCAGGAGTTAAATCTTCAAAAATATTGATAATATCGTTTAAAACATTAATTGTTCCTTGAACAGTTTTTCTATCACGAGTTTCTGAATCGTCAGATTCAATCAAGTATTTTAATTGAAGAATTAATCCATTAATAGTACTTAAATCATCAGCAAAACCAATAATTTCTCTTTTTTCATACCCGTAAACAATTTTATCATCAGGATTTCTCCTAATATGCGCCAAGTTATAATTTGATAAAGCTTTTTGGGTTAAAGCTTTCTTATTAAAACGTTTTACCTAATAATTAGGCTTGCTACTATCAATAACTAAATACCAATCTTCATCTTTATAAGACTTGATAATAGCATTTACTCGTTTTTCAAATTCTTGAATATAATCCTAATCACTTGGATATTCTGATTCATCTAAATCTGTAATGGCCTTTACATCTACTATATCATATAAAGGAAACCGATGTACTCGATAATATTTCCCATTAGTTTTATCATAATATATCTTATTACTTAAATATCCTTCATCTGTTAAAGGAATATTGCTAGTAGTTAAAATCATACCCATTAAATCATGAGCCATATTAATACAACCAGCTATTGTTTCAGGACTACGAGTCATATATCCTTTACTAGCATCACCTTTTTTCTCAGCATTCTCTAATGGAGTCGCTTTTCCACTAAATTTTTCCTAAGAATTATTTTCATCATCATTTGTTAGAATAGCATCTTTCCATTCGATATCACGATAACGCAAATTATCATTTTCAGGGTCATATCCATAAACTTTATCCCAAATATCACAAAGCGCATTACCAAGAGAAGGAAGCATAATGCTAATTTCCTAAATGTCAGGCTATTCAGAAACCCCAATATCATTCCCATGATTATGATATTTCATATGGGAAACCCCGGTGGGCTTTACTGAAATCTTATCCTCTTTAAGTTCTCCATCTCCATTATAATAAGTATGAATATTATCTTTAAAGCCTGCTTTATTATAGTAAATAGCACCATTATAACTAACTTTTTTTGTTTCAGTAGTATTATTTTCAGGATAATATTTTACATTATCATAGCTAACTTCTTCATCTGAAGGATATTTACCCGCATTTTTATCAATACTCGTAATTGTCGTTTTTTGCTAACCTTCATCGAGTTTTCCTTCAGCAATACGCATTCCCCAAGCGGGCTACCAATGTAATTTATAATACAAATCGGTACTTTGTGTATCGAAATGTGGAGCAATAGGCTCTGCGGTTGGTGCATCTGCGGAAACACCAAAAGTAGGAACAACACTATTAAGTTCCGCAATCATAATATATTTTTCAATATTATCAATATAAGCTTTTTGCCAAACAGTAGAATCATACCCACGACCTGCACCATACTTTTCGTTATCTATTGCATAATTCTTTGTATAATTAGATACAGTAGATTCAATTCCATCTGGAGAAATTGTATTATCTGCGGTTACTTGTTTATAATTTCCTTTTAATAATCGGTTATTATCCTTATTCTATTTGTAAAGATCTCCAGTTACTTTATAATATACAATGTTAGTGTATTTACGTGTAATATTATCACCATCTGCTGTAAAAACAAATGCTCCAACTGGTACAACACTAACGGCACCTTTATTAGGATCAGAAAATTCCAATCTTTCACCAATACTTATTTTATTAGTATCTGCAATAACACCTGGGGCATTATACATTTGCCCATCATCATCATTAATAAAAACACGATAAAAACTATCCTAACTAAGTTCTGTATCATATTCAACTAAAACATAACGTCCTGCATAAATACCGTCTGTGCGCGCCTATGATTCCATATCATAGCGAGAAGAATAGATCTTATCAAATTGGAACTAAGTTTTTGAAGTATTCGTTATATTACCATAAAATCCCATTTATATTAATCCTCCTTCTCATAAATCATATCTATAATTAAGTAAGAATTCGCATTTCCATTAACAGCCTCTAAAGATTTTGCGTCAAATGATAAAGCTGTAATTTCTGCGACTCCCTATAAATCTAACTCATAAATTCCCGTATAGCCGACTATAATTGGACTATTGGAATTATTTAAATAAAATTTAGTTCCTGGCAAGGACTATATACCCAATTGCGTAATTGGCATACATTCATTAAAAGCACTGCCAGAAATAAGACTTCTATAGCTTAATCCGTGTGGATTATTTTTGCTTGTATCATTAACGCTATAAAATCTAAACTATTTCACTTTCTTAGCCATTATTCTCCTTTTCCTCCTTAAGTAATATTACTAATTACCTTTGTAGCAGTCAAAGACATTGTTCCATTATAAGCTAATGGTAATGTAATTTTGCTAATCATATATTCACCATTTATTCCACTCTATTGGTCTTTTATTAATACCCTAGTATTAGGCTCCAAATGATAGACAGGCAAAGCTGTTATATTAGAGCTCTCAATACAATAAGAATATTTATATAACATATTTTCTAGTTCTTCTTGTGCGGATTTACCTTTTGAACTAATTATGAATAAATTTCTCATTTCTGGTCGTAAATTAACATAAGTATAACCAGGCTAATGCTCATAAAGCTCTTCTCCCACCTAAAAAATAGTTTGTGGAATTTCTCTATAATAAATGCACTTTACGTCTTTATCACTCACAGCTTTTGACCTAGTACCAACCGCATTAGCAGAATATTTTTCTAATTCGCTACCTTCTGCGTCTAAAAAATCAAACCAGAATATCAGCTATTCAGGCTAATCTGTTACGATCTTAGCCCAACCATCATTGTTAAATTCATAATAAGCAGAATAGTACTAGATTTTTTCTTCAGTAACACCGACATATTCTGTACCAGAAGTATTCTGTAAAGGTTTTCCTTCCAAATCATAACTATAATACGAAGTTTTTTCAACAAAGCCTCCAGCATCTCGATATAATCTCTAAACTTCTTCTGGAAGGCTATTGTATTCTTCATATGTATCAGAACGGATATATAAAGGAGTGCCTTTTCTAATACAATCTTCAAGTGTTTTACCAACAACGCTAGTATATCTATTATCATTATTAGAATTGCCAAGTTCGTAATCTTTTAAGATAATTGGATCTCCTTCGTTCGTATATATAGGAACCGCAACTCCATTATTAGTAACATATAACTAAGCCATATTCTTGACATAAAAAGTATAAATATTAGCATTTTTTAATATTGCTGGAGTGAGTAAAACCATCTTTTGCGTACTATTATCAAATCCATAATACTCATTTACAAAAGCTTCTGGGTTATCTTTTTGCTTTGTAAGATCAACATTACAAACACCATTCAAAAAGGGCTTTATAGTATTAGTGTCTTTATCAATCCCATAAATTTTTTTTAATCCATTATCAATAAACAACTGCCTTAATTCATCTGCGGTAGCTTTTCGGTAAGAATTCTTAATAAATACTTTTCCATTCTTACCATAATTATTATTAGCTTCATTAATTGTTATTTGATTGTATTTACTAATTTCTTGGTCAGCAGAATTTGGATTATATATCTATCTCCAAAAGCCTTCCATATCAACATAATACTATTCATAACCTGTATGACCATCAGGATATTGAGGATTATTTTTAGCTACTCGATATAGAAAATCATCATCATGGTATGACTTTCTATAATCAATAGCCATCTGATAAATCAGTTCTCGCCAATCAGTTTTAATCCAATCATTTTGTTCTGACTTATTTTTATCTTTAGTAACGCTATATACCTAACCTTCTAAAGTTTTATACATAGTGGGTTTTTTATCAATAGCATAACGCATATGGATATCTATCTCTGTGCCAGATGTGGTTTTCTTCTTTCCCCAAATGGCAAAGTCATTACGTAAATTAAGAATATTAGGTGTATTCTAAAAATTAGAAATTAACTAACCGTCAGAAAAGCTCCAAATTGGAATCGACTTATTAACTGCGGCATTCGCATATATTTCGTCACCTTTTTCAATATCATTCCAATAGACGTCAACATAAGTCTATTTCTTTTGAAAAACAAATTTTCCATCCACATTATAAAAATATTCAAACTCACCAAGCATATTTTTTATTTTATCTAACATGGAAGTAAGGGCTTCGCCCACATTACAAATTAAATCTCCTGCGAAAACCAAATCAGTCAATTCATATCCTGGAATCGAACCATATTCAAACTTAGCCACCGTGGAATAAATATTTCCTATTAGCATCACTGTTGGTTCTTTTCCCTCTGATAAATTTACTAAATTATCATAAATAATATCGTTATCACTAATAGTAGTATTTTTTCCATCAATTAGACAAGGAGTTTCTGCGTTAAAAGTCATGTTATAGAAATTGTTTGTTTTAATATTTCTAAACATGAATAAAGGAACATCTCCACGGTATTCTAATAAATTAAGACCAGCATCTTCAATATCATTAATAATTATATTTTGTGGTAACTCATTCCCAAAATTCTAAAGACTTTCTCTAATAATACGTCTGATTGGAACGCTAGTATAAGTTGTTATATTCTTTTCTTTATCATAGTATTCTTCAATGCCAAAATCAGTAGTATGCGGTAATGCTCCTGCCAAATCGCCATTTAATAAGCACATTTTATCTTTGCCACTAATATTAATAGTATAATTATTAATCGCACGAGAAGTGCTAAAAGAAGTTATCACATAGAGGCCCTATTTAAACCAAATAATATCGGCATACTTTGGATTAATTTCATTTTTTAGCCCTATTTCCAACTTAAATTTATTTTTAACACCCCAATAGAAGTCATTAATATTAACATCTTGCGCAACTATGCTTAGTGAACAAGTCCTTCTAATGATGGAGGCACCATCTATATTGATAGTGCCTCCTGTAATTTTTCCTTCTATATATTCAATAGGCTTCTCTTGCTGAGTAAGTGCAGTCACTCGCGCATAAACCCATCTCTTCTTTCGGCTAAATAATTCATTTAAGAATTCTTTATCATATAAGGGGTTTGAAATCATATCAGTCCCTCCGCCTTTTTCTCTTCTTCCTGAGCTTTAACTAAAGCTAAAATATAAGCCGTATAAAGCTATTCAACAGTTAAACGCAATACTTTTATCTATGAATCAAGGTCTTCTAGCTCATTATTTTCAATTATGTCATTTTTCTAACTATCTCCATCCCTGTCACTAAGACAATCATTGAGTCTTTTGACTGCTTGTAAATAACTACTTTTAGCAGCTTTAACTCCATAGGTAGGATCGTCTTCAATTGAATAGTCGATTATTCTAATCTAATAAGAGGCTTCCATTACACAACCATTTCCATTAACCAAGCTTTTTAATTTTCCTGGCTGAGACATCTAGAAATCTCGGGTGTCTTTAACACTAACCTCTGAACCATCTATCATAGCAAAAGGCTAATATATTGGGGCATGTTCCTCATTCCTTTTAGAAAAATCAACATATTCATTAACTTTAAATTCCCAATTAAATCTATCATAAGGTTTATAAGCAGGATAATAAATAGTATCATTATCTGCTGGTGGAGTTTGCTTGGCTCGCCACTCCCCTAAGGCATATAAAGTAAAGATATCTTTATTTTCTTCTAATTGATATTTTTTTTCTTTATCTTTATAATATTTCCAAACTTTTTTGTTATTTTCATAAACCTATTCGCCAACAATCTTCTCAATAGAACGTCTTTGAATATTAATATTATAGAATTTAATTAAGTCAATTTTTGGATTACGAACCCATATTCCAGTGTTACCATCATAAACATATTCAATTTCTTTTATTACATCATGTTCACCAATAAATTGTCTCGTAGGAACTTCTGAGATAGCAATATTATCAATTTTATCAAAAGTATTAGACTATACTGAATAATAACTATATGTAGCTTGCCCACTTGGGATAAATCCAGGAGCAAAAATAGCCGCCTTAATTGGTACGCCTAAATCAAGATAATAACTACCAGTAACACCTATTTGAATTTCTTGCGGTGATGCGTTGCCCCCTTGTAAAGTAACTAGTAGCCTAGTCCCTGGAATCACATCGGTTAACCGCATAGTATAAATAGGATGACTATTAATAATTGTACCCAAGCCTTCTACATTATCCTTTATTTTCTATTCATAAGCATAAGTATATTTAATTGTATCCCCATCTTTACTAAATTCACCCAAATTAACTGTTTCAAAACGCAATTGTGGCACCTCTGGGTCGTCAATATTAATGAATCCAAAAGAATTAAGATTAGAATAGTCAAAATCTGCTACTTCATAAGCAGTAGCGTTAAAAGTATGTAGCATGCGGCCAAGGGTATCATTAGGGGTAAGTGAAACATTCATTAAGCGCACTATATAATTGCCCTCTCCTGGGGACCTAAATAATTTAGTTTTTCCATTAGTAAGCCAATCATACACTTTTAATTTAAAGTCTCTTTCTTGCGCAATATTTTCGCCAGTTAACTAAGTACTTCTTTCATTAGTCCCATCAATGAAATATTTACCTTCATCCATAAGGTAAGAGATAAGACCAGAAATTGGAAATTCTTTATAATTAACAGTACCATTACGTAAAATAAATGGATGCTTACTACCAATAGTTTCTACTTTAGCTTCTTGTAAATCTGTCTTGAAACTAGAAACTTTTGGATTATATTTAATCTTTAACTATCTTTCTCCATCGAACAAAAAAGCATCTTCAAAATCACTATATACAATATTTGAATATATCCTATTAGAATATAGGCCATTATCATTATATTGTTGAATAGAATACTTATAAGATTTTCCTTGTTCAACAGTAAAATCTTTCCATAACTGCCGAGATGGTTTTTGTCCAGCTAGTTTGAATCTAGCGATTTCATCCCAATCGGTATAATTATCATCCTAACAAGAGCGCGTTAGAAGAAAAGCTCCTGAAGCAGGAGTTTCCAATCCTTCGCTATCTTTTTCACCAACTAAATTAATTGTTATATATCCATCATCAAAATTAGCAGTTGCCGCAAGGCTAGCTTTTAAATCCGGGTCAATGGATATCTTCTACATAATTCTGTATCTAGGAGAAGCAATTTCTAAATTATTAATAGTTGTAACATTATATTTAATACGATAAGCCTTATTCATAGGTAGTTCCTTAGAATAAGTAAATTCATCGTATGATTCATATATTTCTGTATCATTAGAGCTATTATGTAACTAGTCTCCTGATGTAGCAATAATATTATCATTTTCATCATAGATATCAAAGCGATAAGAATACTCCTATTCAGTTTTATCGCCATTCTCTTGGCTATAAAAACCAATATAATGAAACTGATGTGTATTGATAATACCATCTGTTAGTTGGTTAATATAAATATTAGGTTTTGATGTGTACTTACCTACACCTACTGTAGAAAAATAACCAACTTTATCATCTTTGTCAATATAAGCGATTTGAAATTTATAAAATTGTCCTACTCGCATTTGTTGCGGATTCACTGGAATATAAGCCCGCACCCAGCAGGAATCTTCTAGCTCATAATTAACCTAATCTTTTATTTCTGTACTATATATATAGCTACTACTTTGAACCGTCTTTATTTTTATTGCCAAACCTTTTACTTGCGATTGACTAACTGCTCGGTTCATAGAAAATGGAATAACTACTATTATATACCCATTTTCTTCGTAAAAGGCTGGCACAATTCCTTCTATTATAGGAGGAAACAGTTTAGCCATTTATTATTCACTCCTCTGTAGAAGTATCTTCTTTTTCTTCTTGAACGTTTTTAGACATATGCTCATATAAAGCTTTTAAAGCTTTTAAGCATTCTGCCATTGTAATAGTATCATCGCCTTTAGTTGATACTAACGTTAATGTATTATATATTTTACCCAATTGGGTTAATTCTCTTTGTGTCATATTCCTTTTTCTCCTTTTTATTTGTTTTCTGCTAAAGCTGTAAATGATTTATTATTTGGATAATATGAGAAACCACAGCTTGAAGTATATGTATGCTAATAATCTCCAGCTGTCACTAATAGACTACCAGTAGTACCTTTAGTAAAGTGGCTTCTATCTTCTATTAACCAACCACGTCTAATTTCACCTGAAAGTGTAGTAAATTCTCCTGGTAAATTACTCCCAAATTCAGGGTAGGTTTTTACCCCTGCGGGGGCTCCTTTATTAAAATTTATTATTATAGTTTTTTCTTTACTCATGCCTGCTGAAGCAGAACCCTTAAATACAGGATCGTAATCATTTAAAATTCTTTTTAAATAGACTATATCTTTATCCACTTAGGATATTTATTGCTTCCAAATAATTGTACTCTTATAAAAAGATAGTCGTTGAACTTTCCGCTTTATTTTAAATAAAGTGATTTAGCTGCTGATTGCTTAAATTATTTAATTTTTAACATTCACAATTAAGATTGCTCTTTTTGTTGTAGTTTAAATAATATAAAAGTATCCCAGCAATTCAATAAATTATCAATAATTATTACTAATTATTGGCTCCTTACGTTTCTACTAAAATCGTAATACCCGAAGCAATTGTTGAAGGACCATAGCCTCTAACTCCACCTACACTACCTCCCCAATAGCCACGACCTTTTCCGTCAGAACCTATATGAAATTCTCCTAAATCTATTGAAGTTGATCCTCCGATATTCGAAGTTCCTCGGACTTTTAAATTGTTACAAATAACACTGCCATCCCAAGCTACTTTAAAATTTTGTCCAATAACAAAAGGATAAGTTGGTGCGCCACTGTCTAAAATAAAGAATTTATTGGAAGTATTATTTCCACTACTACTTGATTGAGTTCCACTTAAATATAAATCATATCCAACAATACTATTATTATTTAAATCAAGTTTAAAACCTTTTTCAGTTTTATTAGTAGAATTATTCTAATAAATTGGAGAACAATATCCAAAAACTTCTGTCTAAACTTGAGAGCTTGTCAAAGTAACTATTTCTGTTTTTAACTACCCATTTTTATTATCAGCCTCTAATACCGTATATGAAAAACCTTGAAAATCTATCTTTGTAATTTTTTTTATTTCTATTTCATTTTTAATCTCTTTTTTTATTATATAAAATATATTATTTGAAGAAATAATTAATTCTGAATCTGATGCTAACTTCTTAACATCAGATGACCCTTCTTCTTTATAAGGATATTTATTTGCCTATCCCTTAAATATATAATACTCTCCATAACTATCAGAAACAATTTTTTTCTTTCCAAAAAGATAATCTTTTGATTGTAAATAGTATTTATCTGTAGAGACTAATAATAAAGAATTTTCTTTCTAAGTGACAGAATCGTCATCAGGATTTTTTACATTATCTATTAAAGATAAGCTTAAAAAAGTATCACTAGCACCTCCAGAAGCATAAAATCTTGCTTTAGAATTTTTTATCTCTAATTCACCAGACATTAAATTAAGCTTAGTTCCAGTTGCTCCTAATCCGGTCTTATAATTATCAGACTATAAATAATAAGAATCATCATAAATATGCATTAAAGTATTATTAGTACCATTAATAGTTAAATAAGCTTCTTTATCAGGATTCTTTGGATTTGAATTAGGAGATATATGAATTTTTGTTTTTCCGTTGTTTTTAATGTCAATGATACCGTTATCTAAGTCAATTTGCATGCCAGTACCGATATCTTTAATCTCTTCTTTTCCATTTTCATCTTTTACTTTTTCGGTCAATAAGTATCCTGCATTTCTAATAGCACTAGTATTACCATCTAAAAGTATCTAACCATGTCCACTCTTTCCAATAAATCCAGTACCATTATCTCTAAATCCATAAGATAGCTAACCTTCATGAATACCATATACACCAGTAGCTTCCTACATAGTATCAAGTCCAGTACCTGCTTTAACATCACCAATTAAAACGCCTGAAAATGTATTATTACTATTTTTGCGGCCAGCTCCTAACATTGTTGATAATATTATACCATCTTTCTCATTTAAAGTCAAGGAACCGTCCCAATCATTTAATAAGGCAAAATCATATTTACTTTGCATCATTAATATTGGTTGTGACCAACCAAGTGTTACTGTATTATAACTATCCTTTTTAGGATTTCCTAATACATCTTTTTCATAATAGGTATAATCTTTGGGGCCAAGAGATACGCATACTTCATTGTTAAAATTCTCGGCAAAAAAAGGTGGAGCAATAAGTCCAAAACCCTCTAAAGAAGACAACTCTTGTAATTTAGGAACATAATCAGCCACAATTTTATCATCTTTATTAATGTTTTCTTTATTTGTTATTACCCAACTAGTAACATTTCTTGGGGGATCTAATTTAGTATTATGTTCATAATCTTTATTA
>ERZ1034687.466-NODE-466-length-25646-cov-206.437380_pt1 | contig 25646 bp, 25 predicted proteins | sample MGYA00520704_ERZ1034687 | MGnify/ENA primary metagenome ERZ1034687 (study PRJEB33766, sample SAMN09781762) | gut metagenome | biome: gut microbiome | host: Homo sapiens | place: Madagascar | study: EMG produced TPA metagenomics assembly of the PRJNA485056 data... | reverse complement strand
TGAAAAAGAAACTTCAGAAAATTCTCGCTAAGCTCGGACTCACCCAGAAGTTCGAGAATCAGGAGCTTACTGCTGAGGATTACTCTAAGCTCTGCGCAGAGTACCAGAAGGAGTATGGCAACTCTATGGCCGCTGACATGGCTGCCGAGAGAGCTTCAGCCCAGCAAGCTGAGCACCAGAAGCAGATCAACGAGCTTTATGGCATTGTGAGCAAGGCCAACAAGTCGCAGGATGGCGACGACAAGAACGAGGATGGAGATGGTGGCGACGGTGACGGCAATGGCGACGGCAACGGCGACAACGGTGACGGTGGTGATGGCAATGACGACAAGAACAATCAGAATGCCACTTTCGAGCAGCTTGCATCTGCCGTAAATACTCTTGCCGGCAATGTGCAGAAGTTGTCTCAGGAGCCAGCCCAGGACAAGCCAACAGAGCATGTGAAGTCTCCTGCTGTTCCAGTCAATGGCTTCGCCACTACTTCCACTTATCTCTTCGGCATCGAGCATCCTATGTTCAGCATGAAGAAGCGCTGGAACCAGATTACTGCCAATCCTCGTTTGGCATTGTCGTCAGACTCTGATGATGCCTCTTATGGCGAATCCTTCCGTAAGGAGTCGGTTACTTATGCCAAGTCATTGATGCAGCGTTTCCGCTACCATCAGGAGCGCAACGAGCTCGATGCTAAGCGCCTTGCTGCAGGTACCTTTGCCACCGATTACAAGGGTGTGGACAATGCCGGACTGGGCGATCAGTTCGTTATCCTTCGCCAGGATGCTCTCATCGCTCGCATTCTTACGCTCCGTAATCTCACTGATTTCTTCCCAGTGCGCTATGGCGTGCAGGACCGCGATATCCTTTTCAATGCGTTCTTTGGCGAGGTATCTCAGGGCTACCAGGCTGGTGGTATCTTCAAGGGCGACATGGAGCTCGAGGGCGAGATGGGCTATGTAGACGATGCCATGATTAAGGTGAAGTTTGGCCCTATGAAGGAGATAGAGCGCAAGTATATTGGTTACCTCAATATGGAGGGCTCTGATCCTATCAAGTGGTCCATGATTGAGTTCTGCTTGCTCAACCTTCTCACCAAGGCTCAGGAAGAGCAGAATCAGCGACGTATGCGTGGTATCTACGTCAAGCCTGAGGCTGGTATTCCATCCAGCTCGCTCAATGCAGGTACGGGTGTCTGGTACACCTTGCTCCGTTACATCCACGACTACAGCATCAAGCCATTAGATGGCACAGGCTATCGCAGCTACACCTCTGCCGATATGCTCGATGCTGTGAAGGAGTTTATCTCCGATGTGAAGTCTCACCTCTCCGAGGGCATGACGCTCGACAAGCATGTGCTCTATCTGAACGTGAACCATCAAGACTGGTGGCTTGCCAACTGCCGTACGGCTTATGGCAAGGATCTCGACTTTACGGGTCCTAACAGCTACCTCAATCATGTGCCTGATACCAATATCCAGATTAAGTGGCTCCCATACGAGGGACAGTCTCACTGGATGTTCCTCGATATCCCTGGCAACCTCCAGTTTGTGGAGTACGTACCTGGAGAGATGCTCGCCGTCAAGATGGAGGAGCACATGGAAGAGGTTTTGGCATGGAGCACCTGGAAGGAAGGTACTGGTGCAGCCTTTACCGGCAAGAAGTTCACCACCAAGAAGGAGATGGACGACAACGATTATGAGTTCCAGCAGATCTTTACCAACATCCCTGCTGCCACTATCATAGACAGTGTGGATGCCAAGGATGGTTTCTGGCACATGACCGATGCCACTACCACTGCCGCCACCATCGATGATATCGCTCATGCCAAGAAGGGTGTGGCTTACTGCATCGAGATTGGCGCAGGTACCACTACCAAGCCAAAGATTACCAAGGCTGGCAAGTTTGCCAACATCACAGCAGACTGGACTCCTACCGAGGAGGGCGACTACATCATGGTTATCCTTGGTGATGGCGAAAAGTATCGTGAGCTGGAGCGCCGTGTAGGTGGCAAGCGCACCATCAACAAGGAGGTGCAGCCTAACGTACCAGGAGGCCGATAGTCTCATTTTTTTAGATAAGCTTTTAGTCAAACATGAGTGGGGCATGCTCTCCTAGGGTGTGCCCCAATTTTCAGAAAAGTTTTTTAGATTATGATTAAGAATAAGATTCCAGTACGCTCTCGTGCGTACAATCCTAACAAGGGATTCCGTTATGCCAACCATAAGGGCCAACTCCTCGTGATGACCATCTTGGCAGTAGTGGGAGTGCTCTCGCTCCTGCAAGTTATCCAGGATCCTACCTGTGCAGTAGGTATGGGTGGCACAGGTGTGTCGATGGCATCCATGCTCGCATTGACCATGGTAGATGATGTGACCGACCGCGATACCCATGGTTCCGCCATCGCCTATCAGGTAGTGCTTGTTCCTGTCTCTTCTCTAGATCGCACCCAGGCGTTCCCACAGCCTGATCCTAAGACAAGAGTGGTAGCGGCTCTCCCGATGAAGACTGCATCCAAGGACGAAGCTTTAGCCTACAGTTTCGAGGCGCATGATATTCCTACCTTGGTATCCACTACCGAGAAGGGGGATATCACCACCACGGGCGAGAACAACTTTGTCATCATCATGGGTGGAGACCGTGTGGAGATTAGCAACTTCATCGAGCAGTATAGTGGTGGCAAGTTTATCATCCTCTTCAAGCATGTGAAGGCTACCCAGTGGTATATCCTTGGTGAGCTGGAGCGACCAGTCATCCTTAGCAACACAGAGACCAAGGATGACAAGGATGGCCGTTACACCACATTCACCTTCAAGCGCAGCTCCGTAGATCTTCCATGTCTCTATGCTGAGGATCCTACTGGAGTAGTGACTACTGAAGCTGCTGTTGAAGGTGGTCAGGCGGTGAACACTGCAAGCACTCAATCATCTAAGAAGTAACAATTCTTAGCCATTCGTTTTTTATATTTATTAGTTTTTGTTGATTCGGAGGTGTGTCGCCATCGTGAGGTGGCGCACCTCTTTAATATATATAAAATATGTATAGCAGAAGAGAAAAGATAGAGCATTTCGACCGTCTGAAGGGTGGCGAATATGCAGCCGATGATGTGAAGCTCCTGGAGCAGAAGATGCCTAGTCATCCAAAACTTTATCGCCTGAAGCAATTCCCTCAGCGTTATGCCCACGATATCCTCTATGCCCTGCTCGATGTGTGCAGTGCCGAGGAAATAGAGAAAAACAGAAAGCCTGCTGCAGGTGGTTCAAGTAAAGCTTCAACCAAGAAAGGTGGTTCAAGTAAAGCTTCAACCAAGAAAGGTGGTTCAAGTAAAGCTTCAACCAAGAAGGATGGTTCAAGTAAAGCTTCAACCAAGAAGGATGGTTCAAGTAAAGCTTCAACCAAAGATGAACCTAGCTCCGATGAGGGTTCAAGTAATATTTCAGCCACGGAGACCCCGGATGACGTTACCCCGTCACCAGATGGCGAAAGCCCATCCTCGGAGGAAGCAAAAAAAAACTAGTGCAGAAGGAGGAGGAATACCCTAACATAGACTGGGGCAACCTCTTTAATGAGGACGTGCAGATGGCCACCGTCATCTATAACGACCGCATTAATACCTGGCGTAAGATGAAGAAGCTCGATGAGGTGCTAGACAAGAAACCGAAAGCTAGCGACGTGCAGCAGATGGCAGAGCTACGCATTCGTAACCTGCAAGCCTTCGCCGAGCTTTCTTCTTATAATGATACAGGCAGGTTCCTCTACAAGCACCCGCTGCTGGAGGGCAAGTCAGAGTTTGATGCGCTCATCAGACTTTTCAGAAAAGAACCCGATGAATTCCTTCGCAAGCACAGGAACGTGCTCGACAATATCAAGCGTTATCGCAGCTATCTGAAACGCAAGGATCGTGCCGACCACCGTGCCAGCGACCGTGAGAACCTCCGCCGCCATCAGGAGAAGGAGCGTATGTTCAAGATGGTGATGGAACAATACAGTGATAGAGCCGATGAAAAAGAACGAAGTACTTCAGATGAAAAATGCTGAGGAGCAGAAGGGCGTGCTCGCTCTTGCCCAGGACGAGGCAGACACCAAGCTAGCCGACTTGGCAAAGGAAGGAGACATGGATGCCATCAAGCTGCTCAGTGAGCGCATGCAGGAACGTGAAGAGTTGAAATTGAGAAAAGAATTGTTTGGCGTATGAAAAGTGAAATAGAGAAGCTGGGCAGCGTACATCCCGACCTCATCACCAACTATCTGACGGGTGGGGATGGCGAGGGAATACCCAAGGATGTGCAGATATTCCTGAAGCAGCTGCAGTGGGCATGCGAGATATATGAATACGAGCGCAACATCACCCGTGGTGCCAAGGCGCTCCGTAAGCGCATAGCTGCCGAGCAGCACATCAGTCTCGATATCCGCACCTGCATGACTCGCATCAACCAAGCCATCGGGTACTTCAACGTGGACTGCAATGTGAGTATCAAGGTATGGGAGAGCGATTTTGCCAACAAGTATGAAGACCTGGCAAAGGTGTGCGCCGCCAAGCGCGACTACAAGATGCAGAAAGCCTGCTATGACCAAGCCCTGGCATGCCGCCGCAGGGCATCGGAGATGGCAGAGGCAGACAGAGACCTCGGCGTGGTGTTCCTTATCAGCCCAGAGGTAACACCTGAGGAACTAGGTTTTCAGAAAAAGAACCTCAAGGAGATCGCTGCCAAACACAACAAGGGATTTTACGTATCGCTCATCGATGGCTTGCCTATCGAGAGCTCAGAGAAGAAACGATTGCTTCGTGATGCCGACATTCAGGAAGCGGAAATACTGGAGGAGATATCAGATGATGCAGAATGACCAATCTTTCGATGACTTCGAGCATTATTACATGAATTCGATGCAGCTGCTTGCCAATGTCATCGACCCCAACATGCTCTTTATAGAGGGAGCTCGTGCCGTGGGTAAGACCGAGGGTATCACGGGTCCCCGACTCATCCGAGTGGTGAATGATATGCCGGGAGAGGTTTCTTTCCTGGTGCACAAGAGCTATGTGGCGCTCATGACCAACGTGTGGCCTAACATTCAGGCTTACTTCAATCGTCAGGTGGTGGTGAATGGGCAGCAGCGCCCCCTGCTGGAGTATGGCATCGACTACGTGGTGGGCGAGAGCACCCTGCCTTCCCATTTCCGTAAGCCACGTTACCCCGTGGCTTATGCCAAGCATAGCGTGGTGTTCCGCAACGGAGCCCACCTGCAGCTGGTGTCGAGCGACCAGCCGGAGAGCGTGGCAGGTAGAAATGCCGTGCACGCCTTCGTGGAGGAGATGAAGCACAACAGTGGAGAAAAGCTGAAGACCCGACTCTTCCCTTCCCTCCGTGGCGGTCCGGCTGATATACGTCGCTCCCCATACTATGAGGGCGTAACGGGTGTTAGCGATACCGCTCGTGTGGATCTGGGCGAGGATGACTGGTTTGAGGACTACGAGAAGAAGGTAAACCCCAAGCTCATCGAGGAGATAGCCACCGTGAGCCTGGAACTGAACAAGAGCCTCTATCGCCTCTACGTGCTCAAGCAGGAGGAGAGAGACTCCAAGGACCCTGTGCTCTTGGAGAAAATGAGACTGGAGACCGTGCGCCTCAATTCATTCGTGGAGCGATGGAAACCCAGACTGGCGGATATGCGCCGCAACGCTATTTTCTATCTGCGTGCGTCATCCTTCTGCAATAAGGATATCCTCGGGGCGAAGTTTTTCAAGACGCAGCTCGATACCCTCGATGTGGATGAGTTCCTCACAGCCATCTGTGCCGTGCGCCACAAGGAGGTTACCAACAAGTTCTTTATCACCTACGACCATGTGAAGCATCAGTACAAGGACTCGTACAAGTATGATATCATCGACCGATGCAACCTGAGAGACAGGTTTATCCTCACGGCAGAGTACAATAAGCACTACGAGCCCACCGACCCTATCTACATGGGCTATGACCCTGGCAACTTCCAGTCGCTCATCGCTGCCCAGAAGAAGGAATATGGTGCTCGCCTCGACATCATCAAGAATTTCTATGCCTACCTGCCCGAGGACTACAATGACCTCGCCGCAAAGGTATATCAGTATTTCGGCTCAGCCTCCGTGTGTAAGACCATCCACCTCTATCCAGACCGTGCCGGCAACAAGCGCAAGGAAGAGCTGGAGCAGATAACCACCGACTCGCTCAATCTGAAGGCAGCCCTGGAGTCGTATGGCTTCAGTGTGATACTCTATAATGAGGATGCGCCCACCATCTACCACTGGCAGCAGTTCAAGCTCTGCCAGATGCTCTTTGCCGAGCGCAGCCCGCTGCTGCCTAGGATACGCATCGACGAGAACGAGTGCAAGGACCTGTGCAGTGCCATCATGATATCGCCACTGAAGAAGACCAATGGCAGGATAGAGCTGGACAAGAGCTCTGAGAAGAAACAGCAGCTCAAGAACCAGGCAGGACTCACCACGCAGCTGCCATCTGCCATGATTTACCTCCTTTATGGCCTCTATGCCGACGCTGTGAAGGCAGAACTGAGCACATATCCTACTGATTTGCCCGATAATTTCAGTATATAATGAGGTGTAAAGCCCCTGAAAAAGGCTTATAATTTTGTCGCAGATACGAATAATTGGGCAAAAATGAAAGGGTGATATACCCAAGATACTGGTATTCAGCCCGAAGCGTTTCTGCCGATGAAACCACGGAAAAATCACGTGGCGCATTCGTGCACGCACCGCTGGGAAGAGCAAGTGAGGTGCAACCCTATGTCTCTCGGGAAATATGACGCACCTGCCTGCTGCCCAGTGTCTTTTGCAGGGTTATTTTTTATCGTTATCTTCGCATTGTCATGAATAAGAACAAAGACTTCATCATGGATGGCATCACGGCACTGCAGTGGGCTAGGGAGATAAGCAAGCTGCCCGATGGCAACTTCACCGTGTGCTTCTTCCCTTACTCCAGGAGTAGGGGAGAGGCTAGTGCCAAGCTCCGCACCTATCGCCACTGCAAGTACAGGGCGCAGCTGCCACAGACCCGCAACGGAATGGATGGGGAAAACTTCTTCCTCTTCACCGATGAGAATGGAGATGAGAAGATGTGCTATCGCATCCTCATCCGATTCATGGGGTTCCCGCAAGACGGATACAAACTTCACAAAATAGATTGGTTATAATAATGATGTTATGAACAAGGATTATGAAATAGACATAGTGGGCAATGCCGGATGCTACATCAGCGATGGCAATACCTTCACCTTCCAGATAGGTGAGGGCGAAAGCCTGTGGGGTGGAGAGCAGCTCTTCCAGTCGCCCACGCTGGAGTCTCCCTTTGGCCAGTCGCTCTTCCATGGAAACCACCAGTACCTGGGCATTAATGGCTATCAGGTGTTGATGCGTGGATTCAACAATCAGCTCTGCGATGAGGTAACCAAGGAGATCAAGGAGAACCGACTGCTGCCCCGACTCTACAGCAAGGAGATCAAGATGCTCTATGGCCATGGCGTGGCTACCTATCGCCAAGTGATAGAGGACGGCAAGCTGGTACGCAAGTACGAGGAGCTGCCCGATGTGATGCAGTGGCTAGGCTCCTGGCCCGACCGTGGGATGCCGTCGGTGGAGGAGTTCTGCAAGATGTGCATCAAGAACTTCTATTACTTTGGCGATTACTTCGTGAAGTGGCGATTCAGCCGAGGCAAGCAGATAGGCATAGGTATGCCAGTGGCAGGGCTGGAGGCGATGGACAACAAATACTGCCGACTGGCCACCACTCGCCGTGACGTGGCATCCGAGCTCATCAGCTACTCCGACTTCAGTCAGGTGGTAGTGGGCAGGTTTACCTTTGGCATGTCGAGCTATCAGGTGTATCCTAAGTTTGCCTTCCCCGATGTGCAGAAGTATATCTATGCTGCCATCAGCCATCACAGAGACCGCTCCGTGGATGAGTTCTATGGAGCCAACGAGACCCACCAGGGTGCTCGCCCATACATACAGGGCAGCAACAAGACGGCTCGCTACATCAATAGTTTTCTGAAAAATTCGCTTGCAGCCAAGGTTCATGTCATCATCCCGAATGCCTGGATCCAGAGCAAGCGCACCCAGATAACCAAGCTCTGCGATGAGAACAAGCGACGCAAGGCTAAGAACATGGACCTCTTGAGATACGACGGGCTGGACATCGGCACAGAGTACAGAGAGTCGGTACTGGTGAAATACATGCGCCAAGAGGTGCGCAAGTTTAGCAGCTACCTGTCGGGAGCCGACAACCAGGGCAAGGGTTTTACTTCCGTATCATTCATGGATGCCCAAGGCCACAGCCAGGAGTGGAAGGTGGAAACCATCGACCTGAAGTATAAGGAATATATCGAGGCACTGATAGCCTACGATAAGCGTACCGAGCAAGCCCTCCTATCCAGCGTGGGTCTGGATGCTGCCATCTCGGCGGTGGACAAGGATGGAGTCATCTCCAAGAGCGGCTCCGATACCTATTATAATTATCTCATCTACATCATGTCGCTCACCTCGGAGGATGAGGTGTGTGCAGAACCGCTCAACTGGGCGCTCCGTCTCAACTTCCCCCACCTCTACCAGCAGGGCTATCGCCTAGGCTTCTATCGAGAGGTGCCACAGCGACAGGAAGACGTAACTCCATCCCAGCGACTTAATCAACAGCAGGCATGAAAAAGAAATTTCAGTTAACAGACCTATTCACCAGCTACGCACAGTTTTGCAAGTGCGCTCCTGGTGCAGACACCAGTGCCGACTTCGACTCGCTCCAAGGCTCAGCCGTGGCGGCTAGAAAGCGCATCGTGGCGATACTGAGTGATGAGGTATTCGGCGTGATCATCGAGCTGGATGCCGACAATGTGGTAAGATATTACTTGCAGACTGCCATGGCTAACCTCACCCTGGCCACACAGATAGCCTTTGATGCCGTGAACCGCAGGAAGAACGACGTGAACGTGTACAAGTATGAGCTGGAGGGCATGAAGAGAGCCTACATGGAGAATTTCTATAACTCGATGGATTCGCTCATTTCGGAGCTGATGGAACCCATCGACGATGATGAAACCGAGGAAATGAAGGCTCTGAACCGTGCCTGGCTCAAAACTCGCTACTTTACCATGGTAAATAGTTGCAAGGTGCAGAATGCCGATGAATTCGACAGTATTTATCCCATCGACCTCTCTTACCTCTTCTTTTTCCGCTGCATACCGCTCCAGAAGGAGGCACTGGATGAGGGAATGTCGGGATATTTCGACAGAATCGATGAAATGGGCGAAAACGAGCAAGAGATCGATGAAACCGACCATTTTGCTGAGGTAAACAAAAAGGTGGTTTCCATCCTCAAGCTAGCCTTGGTGAAGAAGACCGTGGCAAAGGCCCTGAGAAGATTCGATATCCTTGAGTTCCCGGTTACCATCCGCAACCTTTTCGAGGATAACACAGCCTCACGCTCTGGCAGTGATGAAGCCACCCGTGCCAACAACCTGGCCACGCAGCTGGATGGCGAGGTGGAAGACTTGCTGCATCAGGTGGACATGCTGCTGGAGGCAGGGGATGGAAATAGCTACGAGTCGCTATCCTTCGATAACCGACCAGACGACAACATGTACATGATGCCATAACCCTATAAAACGGAATAACCATGGACAAAGAAAAATATATCAAGATAAGAGCCAATGGCAAGGAGGTGCAGATACCCAACAGCTGGGAAGTACTCACTTCTGACCATTATCTGAAGCTCATCAACTACCTCCTACGCATGGGGCATGGTGAATTGTCACCAGCCGAGGTGCGCATCTACTTCCTCTGCGACATCATGGGATGGGACGTGCATAAGATTCGCCGTGATGATGCCATGGAGAACCTCATAGCCATCAGCGAGCAGCTCACGTTTATCTTTCGCAGGGTGGAGGATGATATCAAGGTAGACCTCTGCTTCTGCAAGCAGCAGCTGCCCATCGTCTTTGTGGACAAGAAACCTTATAAAGGGTATGAGGTGCAGGTGGATTACAACACCCTCACCTGTTCGCTCCGGGCTCTGCAATACATAGAGGCGCGCCAGTTGCTGGACATGGGCGAGGAGAGCCTGCCCCTCTTGGCTGCCATCCTCTATTATCCGGGCGAATACTCATCGGAGGGCGCACAGAAGTTGGCCCGCCAGTTTGCCCATCTGCCAGCCACCACCCTACAGGCGATAGCCCTCAACTTTGAGGCAGTGAACAACTTCATCTTCCTGAAGACGGAATTCTCGCTGCTCACCAAGTTCAAGCCCCAGAGCGGCAAGCAGATTACCACCGATGCCACCGATGCGCTCTATGACCTGTCCAAGGACGGACTGGGCAATGTGATGCAGGTGGAGCGCATGGATGTGCTCACCTACCTGCGCATATTGCGCAAGAAGACCATCGAGGGAGCCAGGAGCCTGAAAGCATCGGGCATGGACATCGTGAAAATATCCACCGAGATGGGGCTGCCCATCGAGGTGGTAAGACAGATCGTGTAGTAGGCTCCATTACGCGCGTACATATATAATATATAGTGATCGTGTAGTTGACATGTAGTAAACGATAGTAAATATAGATAGCTTATGTTATTGGATTTATTCAAATATTTCGCCACTTTCCCTAAGAGAGAAAATGTGCTGAAGGGCATCGCCAACAAGGGCGAGAGCTCCATGGAGGAGTATGCCAAGATGGTGGAGGCAATCAAGAACCTGCCAGGTGAGGATGGCATCGTGCCCCAGATAGAGAACTATGTGTATGGTCAGAGCTTCGAGGAGCTGAAGGAGCGACTCTCCAAGCTGGTGGGCTCGTTCCTCTTCGTGGACTATGGAGAGGTGGACATGCAGAGCGACGGCAGACGCTCATTTGAATGTACGCAGCGCATAGCCGTGACCGTGGCGATGAAGCTGCCCACCACTCACGACATGATGGAGCGACTCATAGCCAACGAGCGAACCCTGCAGATGCTTAGCCAGGTGCACGCCCATCTGATGGCAGATGCTGAGATGGATATCCTGTACTGGATGGACCGGGACAGCGTGACCACCTGCGAGATAGTGCCATTCGTATCGGCTGAGCTGCAAAGCTATGGTTGGACGATGATGCTCAATGCCACCGGTGCCGACATCCTGCAAACCCACTCCCTGGCCAAGCGGCTGATGCGCTAGGCAGGGTATAGGTCCTTTGCTGTTTAGAGAATTGTTATTATCTTTGCAAACGAATTCAAAAAGAGCTCGAATATGAAACATCATAAAATTAAAAGCATACCCATGATTGCAATCACTTCGCTCCCCATCACGATAGTGGCGGAGGGTCTCCAGTATGTTTATCAAGACTGGGAATTTGCCAAGTGGATAGCCGTGGCGGTAGTCATCGACACCATCCTTGGCGTGTGGAAACACCTCATTCATAAGGACGCATCGAGCGAAAGTTTCTTCTCCCGATTCGGCAAGAAGATCGTGATATACGTGCTGCTCCTGATGCTGAGCAATGTCGCCACCAATGCCACGGTAGGCGGCACGGTGGTGGGCCCGATGCAGTGGGTGGGTACCTATATCTGCGTATTCATGATGGTGAGGGAGATATTCTCCTGCGTGGAGAACATACAGGCGATATACCCGATATTCCCATTGAGCTTCGTAAAGAGGCTCAAGGACTTCAATGACAGGGGCGAGTACGTGAGTGGAAAACCCATCAACTTTTCAGAAAAAGACAGCCCCATCGATGGGGATGAATAAAAGCAGATATTGATATGGCAACAAAACAGCAACTGGCATTCGCACAGCAGGTGTATACCGCTGCCAGGAATGCCGAGACAGAGATAAATCCTGCCTTCGTCACCGCACAGGCGATGCTGGAGACGGGATGGGGCAAGCGCATCATAGGCAGGGCCAACCTCTTTGGCATCACCAAGGGCAGCCAGTGGCAGGGCGACATCGTGATGGTGAGAACCCACGAGTATCTGAAGACCGCCACCTTCAAGCCCACACTTCCCGACAAGGTGGTGAGCGTGTGCAAGGTGAAGGACAAGCCTCTGTGGTATTACACCATGGATAGAGCCTTCAAGGACTTCGCCACCATCGAGGACTGCCTGAAGGAGCATGAGCGCCTGTTTCAGAAGCCTGGCTACAAGGATGCCTGGCCCTTCCGGCTGGATCCATTCGCCTTTGCCCGAAGAATATGCGATGGGGTGGGCTGCAAGTATGCCACCGACCCCACCTATCTCACCACCATCACCAGTCTGATCAAGACGGTGCAGAAACATTGCAAGTAGCCATACTGTGGTGGATAAAAAGATATTTCTAATTCAGATTTTTACATAAACTGTACAAATGATAGATAATAGTTTCGCAAGGTTTCTAAGGTTATTATTATTGGTTCTCGTTCTCTTCTTCGTCGTTATGGGACTGAGAGAGCTCAGCCAGATGAGGGATGAGAACGAGCGACTCGACCAGATTCAGGATGTACTGCTTCATAACGGCGAGGTGGAGATAGGGCGCACCTCGGATGGGAAAGCTACGGCGTCGTCGAGTGCGTTACAGCTTAGGGCATCGGACCTGAAGAGGAACCCCGACTCTCTCCTTGCCGTTAACCAGCAGAAACTAAAAGTAAAGAACAGTCGGCTGATGGCTGCTGCCTCCGCTTCCACTGCTACCATGGTGGATGTGGAGACTCCGATTCTCAATTCCTTCATAACTACTCCATCAGCACCCCTGCCATTGGCCGACTCTACTATAGATGTTCGCGTGAGTCCTCTATCTCACGGCGACCTGTCCGTGCAGCGCGTATCGTGGAGCGATCCTTGGATACGGATGCATGGCACCATAGAGAGGGACACCTTCAAGGCGCATATAGAGGTGCGCGACACCCTTCAGATGATAGTCCATAGGGTGCCAAGGCGTTTCCTCTTCTTCAGATGGGGCACCAAGGCTGTGCGCATGGAGGTGGTGAGCCAGAACCCCCACTGCCAGCTGCAGTATCCCCGTCTGATCATAGTCAGGAAGTAATGTTTAATGCAGATACCATTTATTTAATAGTGTACTTAGGTTATATAATATTTAATCATCTTTAGGTAGAGTGCTAATATTCGCAATGTGTGTACTACTACTATCTTATTGAATAATTTTTTATTCCTGAGAGCCCCTGGTGCGAGACGCATCGGGGGCTTTTTCTTTCTTTTATGGTAAAACAATAGTTAAAAACGCAATAAAGTTTGCAATATTCGGAAAAACATCGTAAATTTGCAGCGTGCGAATATTAACAACTTTATTAAAACATAGGAAATTATGAGTAGGTTATTGAATAATATACTGGAAGGATTTCGTAGCCTGGGCAGCCTTGGGGGCGACAACAGTCTCTTCAACGACTACCTGAAAGGCAACGATTTCGCAGATATGCGCAAGGACTGGGCTGCCGTAGGTGCCGACATGCGCAAAGTGATGAACATTCATAGAAGAGCAGCTTATGCAAGATAATAACGAAGCATCCAAAAGAACTGGCGACAACAAGGTGATGCCTGCTAGCATCAACGAGATACTGGAGGAGCTGCCTGAGGAGAAACGCAAGGTCATTGTGGGTACCATGCTCGCCATCGAGTCGCAATCATATAGTGGGCCACTTCCGTCACCGGAAGACTTCAAGGCTTATGAGCAAGCCATGAAGGGAGCCACCGACCGCATCATGTCGATGACAGAGCAGCAGATGGCTCACCGCATCGACATGGAGAAGACGGTGGTGAAGAAGAAGTTCTTCCAGAGCACACTGGGGCAAATACTTGCCACGGCTCTCATCGTCTTCTTCGGCTGCATAGCCTACGACCTGGCCATGCATGATCATGACACCGCCGCCATAGCCATTGGTGTAACCACCGTGGTGGGCTTAGCCGTGGTCTTCGTGCTCAACAAGATTCCATCCATATACCCTAAGGAACACATGGAATAATGGCAACCACGTATAATGGTTGTACTTCATAAAAATTAAATGAACTCTTGAGCCTCGGGTGCGTGAGCATCCGGGGCTTTTTTTATCCCCATATCCCCTAAAAACATGCCATAGAGCATATAATTGTGTTAAAATATTGGCATCGTGCAAATTTTCTTGCCTTTTTCCTTTGCCGTCTCGTTTTTTCTTCTTACCTTTGCCAACGATTAACAACATGATAGTGTATCTATTCAGCTGGGCGACTGTCTTCGCCTATGGCTTCATTGCCGCAGGCTTTTTTTATGCCGATAGGTTTCCTTTTTCCCGATGGTGGGCAAATGGTATTCCATTGATACATGGCGGCTGCATGAACCGTAACATTTTGAATTGTCCTCTGGATAGTCATCGTGTTGTTAATCAACGGGGAATGCAGCCGCCACCCTTTTCTAGCGAGAGATAAAGTCGGTCTGCTAACGCTTAACAACACAATGCAATATGCGAAGTACATTGAATTTGGATGCACCTATGCTGGTGAGACCAGCGGGCATCAGCCTAGAGGAGGGCATGGCAGCCCTCAAGTGTGATACCAAGCGTCTGCTCCGCACCAAGAGCGAGACCATGAGCTACCTCTGCGAGGAGACCGTGACCTATGGTGAGGTATTGGCCACCGTGGTGGGCCTCGTCGCCCTGATGGCGGTCATGGCATTGAGTGGATTCATAGCAGGAGGGGAGGTGATGTGATGAAGAATTACGATCCTATGTATGAACACTTCAAATGTGTTTATCCAGACACCGTCAAGTCTCAGCTTACCATGGCCACCACACTCAACAAGGCACAAGCGAAGGCTGTGGCAGAACAGCTTGCCGAAATACAACAATCCCAGATCCTTTTGTGGAAAGTAGAGGGCAATACTGTCGTGGTATATACTTCGGTACAGTTCAAGGCAGTCGCTGCCAAAATGGTCAAGGGTGCCAAAGTGGTGTACAATGTTAGTGCAAGAGCACCTAAACATACGTTCACCATCATCTCTGATGGCGTGGTATATTGCAATGGGCTGGCGAGTATAGAAGTAGATAATAAGTTCTCTGGACTATATGAGGTAACCTATTTTAAGTTAGAAGATCAGGCATGAAAAAGATAAAATCATACAGCCGTGCTCACCGCTTTCCACGCAGAGAGGTGCATCGCATATCTTTTTTCGCCTCTGAAGGCAGAAAGCTCTATGCTGCAAAAATAGAATTGGCTTTTCGCAATGGAGGAGATAAGATAGTGGCTAAGACCATCATCTATAATGATAAGGAGTGCTATATCGTAAGATGGCTTAATCATCGTTACTACGTCATTCCATTCCGCTCTCGCCATCTTTATGCCAAGCCATACCGCATGACCTTGGCAAAGTACAAGCAGCTAAATGGTAATCTGGCGTAAAAAAGAGTCTTTAGTGGGTCCGGCAAAAATGATTACCTTTGCCGGCGAACAAAAACAACTAAAAAGAAAAATTATGAATGACGAAAGAATTATTTTGACGGAGGAGGAGAAACAAAATCTCAATGATTACGTAGACGGCATGTTTGTGGAGCAGATGAAAAAGCAGTACCTTCCATTCTATGATGACGTGCAGTCTGTAAAAGTGGAGGCGGATCATCCCCTTAGCGCCGCAGAGCAGTCGGAGATCTTCGATGCCGTATACGACACCATAGGCAAGCGTAAGGCCATCCTCTACTACTGCGAGTTTAACAAGCGCAAGATGCTCTTCTTGGTGAGCAAGAAGTTTAAGGAAGCATCAGAGAAGATGGTGAAGGGCGCAAAGGTGGTATTCACCCATCCCGACTATCCGGAACGTCGCCGCGAGTGGGCAGTGATCAAGAGCGACGGCATCCGATACGAGGGTGGTGCAGCCGTCTTCGACCTTTGGGTGAATCCGGACACATGCCCCAATGAGGAAGACCGTGGAGACAGAGGTCCGTTTTTCGTCCTCTTTTGGCAACCAGTGGAGAAATAATTAAACAACAATTTAACAAAGTAAAGAACTATGAACGAGAATAATTTCAACAACAACAACGAGAATGTAGAGAAGAGTGCAGTGATGACCACCGAGGAATTCCACCGTCTCTTGAAGGAGAACTCCGACCGTCAGGCGGATGCTCGTATAGAGAACCAGGAAGCATACGCCAGAATCGAGAATGAGTACACCCAGGCCATCGACGACATCATCGAGCAGGAGAATGACGCTCTCGATGAATACCGCAAGGCTCGCAGAGCCTATGAGGAGGCAAAGGATATCTACGACTGCAAGGTGCGCCAGTTTAAGAAGATGCGAAACTTCGCAGGCTCGCTCTACAACCAGAACAAGGTTAAGGCGAAGAATCTCTTCGCCGCAAAGAATGAGAGACTGGCCAGTGAGCGCCACAACATCTTTGAGCGCTTCAGAGATTCGGGGGGGGGCAATTTCTCGACGATGCAAGCGGCCTACTTCATCCCAGCTGGACAAGACAAACCCAAAAAAGTGATGGAGGGGTAGACGATGAAAAATAAGAATGAGATGAGCTATGTGCTCAATATGGGCAAGGCCCTGAGCGCATGGCGCGATGAGAATACAGACAAGCGCTCCGTCATCCTCCTCGCCTCTTCGGAGAAAGAGGATGGCGGCGAGGAGGAGCGAACCGTAGCCGTATATACGGACGGCTACAGGGCGGAACTAGCCAACCTGCTGTGTGCGGTGATAGAGAAGAACCAAGACTTCGGAGAGGTTGTCAAGATGGCAGTGCAGCTGTACGGTCTTAAGCACTGTAAATAGGTCTGGAATTACCCGATGATGTTATTAATCATTTAAAAGTAAGAAAAGTTATGAACACAGACAATACGAACAATGGCAGCCAGGCTGCCGCTAACGGTGAAAACCAAGTATCTAAGGAGGAACAGATCAAGATGGAACGTATGGTCCCTATCTTTGAGGACTATGAGGTGAAGGAGAATGGCAAGGTGGTGCACAAGTGGACGCTGAGCCTCAATGGCAACTACATCCCAGACATCACCGACACCCAGATGAACATGATGCTCCTGGAGCTGATTAAGCTCAAAGGTGCAGATGTGGATGGTATTCTTAATAAGGCAGCTGCCCTCCTAGACTCCATCGAGCAGAAACGTAAGAACGGTTAAATATATAAAGTATCAATAAATTTCGGTAAGCAATTTTTATTTAGACTCAGAAGATGGCCATTCGTGAGAATCGCCATCTTTTTCTCTTCCGAAAGTTTGGATTTTCGGAAAAGTTGGTGTATCTTTGCACCGTGGTAATGAAGTAATAAACATTAAAAACTTTGAGAATTATGCTAGATAGCTTTTTTAACTTTGTGCAGTTTACATCGTTTTGGATTACGCTGATATGGATGTTTTTCTTCTTTAAGTATAGATGGTTTCCGTATGGTTTTATCCTGCTGATTTTATGCACGCTATTCACGCCATTTATTGGTTATCCGTTATGGAGATACATTATGACCCACTAGGAGATAGTCCTTTGCTCTTCAACTGTCTGTTATTATATTTGCACTATTAATTGATAATGGATATGATAACAGACAGTCTCGTTAAAAAGAAATTTGTTCACGATACCCTCCAGGAGGGAATCCTGAAGATATACTCCACTCAGGAGAACGTAGTTCGCAATAACTACCATCGACGCACAGGCAGGTTTCTCACTATGCTCTCCACCCACTCGTTCGATAGTCAGATATCGGGCGAAAACCGCACCATCTTTGTGCGCATCCTTCCGTATCTTCGTTTCCTCGATATGCAATATCGACAGCGCAATGACCGTATCAGTAAGTTCAAACGCAGAAATCTCGCTCTCTATAACCGTGTGGTTTGGGGCGTGCTCTATCATGAGACATTCCCCAAGCTTCGCTATGGTTTTACTGATGAAGTAAGAAATGGCATTCGCCAGGAACTGGAGAAATCAATTAATCCTCAAAATTAATAGTTATGGCCAACAAACATTTAACAGAAGATGAAATTCGATATACCGTCGATGTGAAGACGGCTGCCGCCCAGAAAGAAATCTATAAGCTAGAGCAGCAGACCAAGAAGCTCCGTTCAGAGAATAAGGCTCGACTCAATCAGATGATACAGCTGGAGGCAGCTGGCAAAAAGGAGACCGATACCTACAAAAATCTCAAGAAACAATATACTGATACAGGCAAGGATATCAGAAATCTAACCACTCGGATTGGAGAGCAAACCAGTAAGCTCAATGTGCTCGATATGACAATGGCACAACTGAAAAAACAGCAAAAGAGTTTGCAGAAGGAATTCGAGAATACCTCGAAGTCTCTGAATCCGGAAACGTATGACCTCTTGGAGCATAAACTTCAGGAGGTTAACAATAGGATGTCTTCATTAAGGCAGAATGCTAAAAGTTTTGTAGAACTCGCCAATAGCGATCAGGTGAATGGCGTGTTTTTGGGTAATGTGATGACCAAAGGTGCTGGACTCTTAGGAAGTTGGGCGCATGGTTTCAAGGAATCTATTGAAGAATTGGTTGATGGCGGTTTGGAGATGGCGGAAACCGCCGATGGTGTAACTAAGGCTTTTCAGGATATGGATAAGCCAGACCTCTTGGATAATCTTCGTAAGGCTACCAAAGGCACCGTGAACGATGTGCAGCTGATGACGGCTGCCGTTCAGGCGAAAGACTTCCGCATCCCTCTTGAAGATCTTGGTAAGTATCTCCAGTTTGCCCAGCTGAAAGCACAGCAGACTGGTCAGTCTGTAGATTACATGACCACCAGTATCGTAACAGGTCTTGGTAGAAAATCTCCAATGATCCTGGATAACCTGGGCATCTCTGCTGCTGAGATTTCAGAGAAGACTAAGGAAACCGGTGATTTTATGCAGGCTGTGGCAAGCATCGTAGATAACCAGTTGGCAGCAGCCGGAGAGACCTATATCAGTGCCGCCGACCGTTCAGCACAGAAAACAGTGGAGCTAGAGAATGCACAAAAGGCATTGGGCGATGAACTGCTGCCTATCAAGGAAGCATGGGATGACGCTTACGCGGATATGCAGCTCAACACCATCAGTCTCATCTCCTGGTGTGTAAAGCATCAGGGCGTAGTGAAGACCCTCGGTATCCTGCTTACGGCCTTCACGGTTATAGCGATAGCCACCAGCAACGCCATCAAGACGAATATCGTTGTAACCAAGGGTGCTGCTGCCGCACAACAGATGTGGAATGTGGTTTGTGCCACTGGTACAGGATTGATGAAGCTGCTTCAAGCAGGATTCTATTTGCTCACTGGTAGAGTGACCCAAGCCAAGAACGCATGGGCAGCCATGAACACCACGATGAAGGCAAGTGTATTCGGACTTATCGCAGCAGGTGTCACTCTCCTCGCCATGAAGCTTTGGGAGATGAAGAAAGCCACAGACGCCAGTGCCCTCGCAGAGAAAGCCATAAGCCAGATAAGAAGCGATGCTCAGAAGCAGGTGGTGGAGGAAAAGTTGAAGCTAGAAAATCTTGTGAAAGTTGCCAAGGACGAAAAAGCGTCCATGGATGAACGCTATAAAGCTGTGGCTGCATTAAACAAGATAGTGCCTGGGTATAATGCAAACATCGACAAAACCACTGGAAAGTTTAAGGCAAGCAAAAAAGCCCTCGATAATTATATTGAGAGTTTGGTGGAACTATACGAAGTGCAAGGAGCCAAGAAGCAGATTCAAGGTCTAGCGGAAAAGAAAGCCGAACTAGCCGTACAGCTTAAGCAGGCACAGCAGAATCTGAATAACGCCAAAGCTGCTGGTGGAGGTGTTACCTATACCACATCATGGGGTAGTACTGGCAACACACAGCAGGATGCTACGCAGAAGTTTCGTTCCGATGTCAATTCCATCTCCAATAAGATGTCGCAAATAGACCAACAGATAAGTGCCATCCGTGGGGCGTATGGTAAAGCTATAGAAAAGCAGGCCGTAAAAGAATCCGACCCTGTTGTTCCTGATAGTAATATCGGAGGCAATGGTCATACTGGCACAGGCGGTGGTCACACCACCACCACTGCCCCGAATCCCGATGACACTGCATCCAAGAAGTTCACCGCCGACCGCCAGGCAGACATCGATGCGGAGAACCTAGCCTACCAGCAAGACGTGAACAACTGGAATATGGCTCTCGCCAAGAAAGGAACGTCCCAGGAGAAGTACGACCTTGCCATGAGTGCGCTCAATACCCAGCATACCGCCAACCTCCTCGCCATCGAGACCTCATACACCGAGCGTTCGCAGAGCATCGACATCAAGGATGCCGAGAAGAAGAAATCACTCCAGGACACCCAGCTGAAGAACCTGCAAGCTGCCGAGCAGAAACATCTGGAGCAGCAGATAGCCGCCGAGAATGCCTACCAAGAGGCTCTTGCCAAGGTGATGGAGCAGGGTGGCGGTCAGCAGGCACTCACACTGGAGGATGAATATCATCAGCAGCTGGAGGTGCTGAATGGCTATTATAATGCAGCCCTCGACCTAGCCAAGCAGAATGGGGAGGATATCACCCAGCTGCAGGCGGCATACGCCGAGGCTCAAGCCAAGATACAGAGCGACTATGACGAAAAGCGTGCCGACAAGCTAGCCGAGGAAGCTGACAAAGAGAAGCAGGCCCGCCAGTCTCTTGGATTCGATCAGCAGAGCGAGTACGACCAGCAACTGGAGCTGCTGCAGTCGGCCCTGGACCAGCAATACATCACGCAGGAAGAATATGAGAAGAAGGTGCAGCAGCTGAAGAAAGACTCCTTTATGAAGCAGGCCCAGTACTACACCGAGCTCTTCAGTAATGCCGTGGGAGCCCTGCAGCAGGCAGAGATGTCGAATGTGGATGCCAAGTATGATGCAGAAATCAAGGCAGCTGAGGGTAACACCGAGCTGCAAGAAAAGCTGGAGAAAAAGAAAGCCAACGAGAAACTGAAAATCCAGAAGAAATATGCCGATGTTAACTTTGCCATGCAGGCGGCTCAAATCGTGGCCAACACTGCCACATCCATCATGAAGGCTTACTCTGACATGGGACCTGTGGCAGGTAGCATAGCCGCTGCCCTGATGGGCGTGACGGGTGCAGCACAGCTCGCAGCGGCCAACGCCGAGCGCCAGAAGGTGAAGAGAATGACCCTCTCCAATACTGGCAGCAGCTCATCGGGTGGCTCTCGTGTGGCAAGTGGTCGTGAGAGTGGTGGACGAATCGACGTGGAACGTGAGCAGGATGGCAAGCATTTCAATGCCGAGTATGATCCTGAAAAGCGTGGCTACGTGAATCATCCTACCGTGATAGTGGGCGAGGGACCTGCTGGCAGGAGTAAGGAGTGGGTGGCAAGCAATGCAGCCCTCCAGAACCCTACGGTGGCTCCGCTCATCAATATCCTCGATGCGGCACAGAGGGCGGGAAATATCCGCACCTTCGACCTGGGCAAGTATCTCATGGCCATGCAGGGCAGACAACTGGGTGGCAGCATCCAATCAGATGCTGCATCTGGACAGTCCTATCAGACCTTGCACAAGTCTGATGCGAGTCCGATGCAAGGAAGATACGAGCCCGATGCAGCTACAATGGAACTGATGACGGAGATGGCATCCCTGCTGCGCGACCTGAAGAACAATGGTATCCCTGCCACCGTGGCACTCACCGAGCTGGATGCCAAGCAGAAGCTCAGAGAGCAATCGAGGGGCTTTGCCAAGAAGTAAGTTTTCAGAAAAGTTAGACCAAGAAAAAATACTGAAGTAATGAAGATAACGAATCTAGACAAAGGAATGACCTACCAGCTTAGCGAGGGTGCTAAGCTGGAGGTGGAGCGTACCAACCCCTTCTTCAATGACTATGGCGAGACCACCACTCCCCTCGACATGCCATCGAGCGACCACAATCGCATGATCCTGGACTATCCCGACACCTTTGGCAGCCGGGAGAAGAGCAAGAGTACCAATGTGAGCATCGAGGATGGGGAATATTTCGCCCAGTGCCGACAGATAGTGCTCTCGGCACAGCGCAAGGGCAACATCTCATCATCCTTCTATATCAACGACGGATCATTCTATTCCAAGATACAGAACGTGAAGCTCAAGGATATCTTCAAGGATGAGATGGTGGGCAACTGCAACACCGTGAGCGACTGCATCGAGTTCTGTCGCTCCTTGGTAGGAGGCAGCAATGAGAACTATGACATCTTCCCCGTTCTGGTAACTGATGACTCTGGCAAGGATACGGGCTATAATTACAAGATACTGAATGGCTGGGGATCCAAGAAGAATTTTCCTGATGCCATGGTCTGGAAATTCAAGGATGCAGGAGGCTACGAAAAAGTATCTGCTCCAGATGTGTTCGACTTCATGCTGGGCTATTCCAATAACTTTCAGGGAGCATTCACCCGTACCGAGTATGTGAACGAGATACCTATAAGCCTGGAACCGGGCTATTATATCTCTCCCTTCGTGCGAGTGAACTATGTATTGAAGCGAGTGTTCCAGTACTTTGGCTATACGCTTCAGGATAGTTTCTTCACCAAGACGAAGCCTTTCAATAAGATGGTGCTGCTCAATAATGTGATAGACACCATCGTGAATGGCCATATCCGACTGGAGGACCTGCTGCCCGATGTGTCGGTATCCGATTTCCTCGGAGCCATCCGCAAGAAGTTCCTCTGCGAGTTCGTTTCCGATGAGGGCACTCACCAGGCGAGCATTATCTTCCTGAAGGATGTGGTGAATGGCACTCCTGCTGCCGACCTGACCCACTGCATGACCGAGGAACCCACACTGCAGTACAAGACATCGAGCGACTACAAGCGCATCGTGCTCCGTGCCAAGGATGTGGTGGACAGTGATGCCGAGGATAGTTATGACGACATCAAGGATATGCTCTCCAAGAATCCTGGTGCCTACTTCGACCCGAAGGATGGCGCATTCTACAAGGATGGCTATTCGGGCAATTACTATGTGAAGACCAAGATAGGGGCGGGCTCGCAGAACTATGATACTGGCGAGAAGACCGACACCCAAGAAGTGGAGATACCGGAACGGATACCAGAATTTCGTCAGCTGCAGTATGTGCAGGTAACCGATGATGACACCCTGAAGAGGGATATGGGCAAGCTGCTGTATGTGGGCGACTACGTAACCCTCAACTCCACCATGAAGGTATCCACCGAGGATGACTCGGAGGAGGATGAGGATACCGCCACCACACCCATCATGTTCGCCTTCCCATATCTGGCATCAGACGGGATGCCATGCGGTACCGTTACGGCCTACGACCTATGGAGCAAGTCTCAGCCTAAGATATTCGACTATTCGCTCTGCTACAATGGAGAGGATGGAATCTTCGAGAAGTTCTATCGAGGCTATGACCTGCTACTCCGGAATTCCCTGCAGGAGATGAAGGTGAAGCTGCTGCTATCTCAGAGTCAGAAGCAAAACCTCTCGGCTTACAAGAAAATTGTGATCCGCGGTGTGGCGTTCTTCTTCAATAAGCTCAAGTTTACCCTCGGTGGTAAGAATGAGCCTACGGAGAGCGAGCTTCTCACCACCTATATGACAACACCTATCGAGGAGGCGGGAAAGATGGAGGAATCCATGCCCGCCATGGACTGCCAATACAAGTGGGTGGGCAAGGAGAGTACCGTGGAGGTGAAGGAGTCGGAGTACAATAATTCGGGCGATGACCAGAATCGCACCTTCAAGATCATCTATCCTCCATTGCCATCCAAGGAATATGTGGGCGTGAGATATGGCATCCAAAAATCATACGTGAGCCAGAAGACCAGACATGCTACCGCGTTCCGCCATTCCAAGTGGGCATATCATTGTACCACGGTATGGCTGGAGTGCGTGAAGAAATAACCATGGAGAAGGATTGGGATAGTCCTTTGCAAGATACCTGTATTGTAGTAACTTTGTGCTTATAATTATAAGAAAAGTTATTATGATACAGGTATTATTAAATCCAGACGCTGTCAGCATGGTGGGCTCCATGAATGCCTTCGAGATCTATAATGATGCGAAGACGGACGTGGTGTTTATTCTCTCCTATGCCGATAGCAAGCAAGTTATTGTGCAGCATACCTATACGCCGAACGATAAAAATCGAATCACCATCAAGGTGAAGGATATCATCCTGCCTCTGCTATCCTTCCAGCTGAAGGATACGGACGAAGTATATGCTCAAGATGATATCATCAAGACTTTTCAGGCCACTATCTATGCCGTGGATGCTTCATCTACGAAGAAGCAAGTGAACTTCTCCGTAATCAGGGCTGGTGTGGATAGCTTGGCAGACTCTGCCACCAACTTCCTGCGTGGTAATTTCCTTACCTGGCAGCCCAATGTGAAGCCGGTTACCTATTATTCTCCTGAATTTCTTACCTATTATGCCCAGTCCACTTGCGTGGTGAAGTGCAGGGCTTACCTATGGAGTGGAGCGGGCTATGAGGAGAAGACGGTGACAGTGGCTACATTGAATGCTGGCAAGGTATATACCATCCCTGTGCAGTATGCCATCATCGCCAAGCTCATAGGTGGAAATGTGCTGCCATCTTACTATGACGTATGGGTGGAGAGCACCAGTGGCTACAGGCGCACCTATCAGCAGCGCTACTATGCCGACGACCAGAAGAGTGAGGAAGAAGAGTGGTTCCTCTTCGAGAATAGTCTTGGTGGCATCGACTGTTTTCGCGCTTATGGCAATAGCGAGAATACTGCAGAACATACCCACAATGTGGTGGAGATAGAGGAAGACTCTGAGGAGTATCGTGTGGATACGGCACGCAAGTACAAGAAGCATACTGGCTATCTGGACAGCAAGGAGCGCCAGTGGCTGCTCGATTTCTTCCCTAGCCTGGGCAAGTATCACTATCAGCAGCAAGCCATCCGAAAGATCACTGTTACGGAGAGTGACGTGAACTGGGATGCCAAGGAACTGCCTTCGGACTATTCCTTCACCTACAAGTATGCCGATGCCCGTCCATACCTCAATCTGGGAAGGACGGACACTGAGCTCAAGGAGATGGCCATCCATGTGCCAGACCTCGGAAATTTTACTATCGCCCCTCGCTTAGTTGAATTCCCTAGGATCACGCTGAGTGGCGGGGCTCTCTTCCCTGTGCAGAATCCATATTCAGAGGAGTGGGGCACTACCACGCTCGATGCGCTCTATGACCAGTTGGTGGCACAATTGGCTGATAGTTATAAGGGCGGTGGAGGCATTGGCCACACTCACAACAACTATGACCTGCTGGAGCATCTCACCGAGCGACTGGGCTATATTCTGTATATGAATGAGCGTCTGAAGGCGGGATATGCCGACGTGGCAGGCGACTTCTCTGCAGATGGAGCTGCTGCAGGTAAGGTATTGCGCAAGGATACCGAGGACCAAGCTAAGGCGCTGATAACTTTTCTGAAAGGTCTGAAGGTGGGAATGGGCGACCATGGCATCAACGAGAATGGCAGGGCAGACCTGTCGGAGGTAGTGGTGGACAGGGTGCGAGACCACAATAGCACAGAAGAGCAGCGAACCATCATCGGGGCTAAGGGATTCGAGATGTATATCGATGAGGATGGCAAGAGCCATATCTATGTGGATAACCTCGCCATCAGAAACAGCTTCCTCGCCGTATCATCCGAAATCAGAAAAGTGAGCTATGCAGGCGGTACCACCATCTTCAGCAATGCCGGCAGCACCATAGCCAAGGTG
>ERZ1034687.450-NODE-450-length-25962-cov-35.328984_pt1 | contig 25962 bp, 20 predicted proteins | sample MGYA00520704_ERZ1034687 | MGnify/ENA primary metagenome ERZ1034687 (study PRJEB33766, sample SAMN09781762) | gut metagenome | biome: gut microbiome | host: Homo sapiens | place: Madagascar | study: EMG produced TPA metagenomics assembly of the PRJNA485056 data... | reverse complement strand
ATGGTCGTCGCGTATTGGCTTCTCGCCGTGCTCATGGCCGTAAGAAGTTAACTGTATCTGACGAGCACCACGGAAAGTAATCTTTCCCTCATGGTGAGAGAATTCGTCAGTCAGTGACGATGACATTAAAAGCAGCAAGGAGACTTTCTTTGCTGCTTTTTGTGTTTTTATATCCTTATAAAGTGCAAAAACTTTCCTTTTTATTTTGTAAAGTCTTCGATTATTCCTATCTTTGCAGCAAAAATAAGAATATGACTTCATCTGAGTTTATAAATAAGTTTAAGAGTAAGTATCTTTGGGGCAATCTCGCTGCCATGTTCTTGGTGGTAGTCTTGCTCTGTGTCGGTGCTAAGTTTGGCATTGACATATATACCCATCATGGTGAGGCCATTCGTGTGCCAGACATCAGGTACAAGAACATCAATGATGCCACTCGCATCCTCGATGATGCGGGATTGCAGATTGTGGTGACAGATACGGGCTATGTGCGCACGCTGCCACCTGATGTCATCTTGGAACAGACGCCGGTGTTTGGCGAGACGGTCAAGTCGGGGCATGTCATCTATGTAACCATCAATTCCGACCATTCCCCTCGCATCACCATTCCTGATGTCATCGACAATAGTTCTCTGCGCGAGGCGATGGCTAAGCTCACGGCAATGGGCTTCAAGCTCGGTTCGCCAGAGTATGTGCCTGGCGAGCAAGACTGGGTTTATGGTATCTTGGTCAAGGGCAAGCATGTGGTGGCAGGCGATAAGGTTTCGGTAGATGACGTGCTCATCATTCAGGTGGGCAATGGCAGAAGAGACTCAGCCGACTCCTTCGATGTAGTAGACCCAGTATCGCATGGCACCGATGAAGTGCTAGAGGGCGAAGGCGACGGCACGGAAGGAGATGTGGACAACTTTGAGGTGGTGCCTGGCACCGAACCTTCAGAGCCAGCCCCTTCGCATGAACATAGCCACCAGCAAAATGAGGTGGTGGAGTAATTTAGAATTAATAATTAATAATTAAGAATGACAATTCTGAACTATATATATAATAAGGTGTATGCGCCCGTAGAGGATGACTTCGGATTTGACGATGCGGGCGACATAGAACTAGAAGATGATTTGCAGATGGATGGAGAGACGGCATCAGCTGAGGGCGATGGCGAACTCTATGAGCACTGGAAGGTGCAGGTAGATGCCAACCAAGACCCTGTGCGCATCGACAAGTATCTGGCAGACAAGATGGCTTATCAGAGTCGCAATCGCATACAGCAGGCTGCCGATGCAGGCTTTATCCATGTCAATGGCAAGGCTGTGAAGAGCAATTACAAGGTGCGTCCTAACGACCTCGTAACCCTGATGCTCGACCGTCCTCGTCATGAGACAACCATCAAGCCGGAGGAAATCGACATCAATGTGGTGTATGAAGACGATGATGTGATGGTGGTCAACAAGGAGGCTGGCATGGTGGTTCACCCAGGAGCGGGCAACTTCCACGGCACCTTGATTCAGGCTGTGGCTTGGCATCTGAGAGATATGCCCGAGTTTGATGCCAATGACCCAGAAGTGGGCTTGGTGCATCGCATCGACAAGGACACCAGCGGTCTGCTAGTTGTAGCAAAGACTCCTACGGCAAAGACGGCGCTAGGCAAGCAGTTCTTCAATAAGACCACCCATCGCAGTTACAATGCTTTGGTATGGGGCAATATCGTGGAGGATGAGGGATGCATCGAGGGTAATATCGGTCGTGACCCTAAGAATCGCCTCCGCATGAAGGTGTTCGACCCTGATAGTGGCATTGGCAAGACTGCCGTTACCCACTACAAGGTGTTGGAGCGATTCGGCTATACCACCCTCGTGCAGTGCATCTTAGAGACAGGCAGAACCCACCAGATACGTGCCCACATGAAGCACATCGGTCATCCGCTCTTCATGGACGAGACATACGGTGGGGCAGAGATTCTGAGAGGTCAGCGCAGCAGCAGCTATAAGGCATTCATCCAGAATTGCTTCAAGCTCTGCCCACGTCAGGCTCTCCATGCCAAGACGCTCGGCTTCGTACATCCTATTACCAAGCAGCAGATGGACTTCGATAGCGAGTGGCCAGATGATTTCAGACAGTTGATAGAAAAGTGGCGCGGCTTCATCGCCGGCACCACACAAGATACATTCAAGGCATAGCCTTTCAGTATGATAATAAGACAAAAACATCAAAAAAGATAAAGATTATGGAAAATAGCAAGAGAACGATAGCCATCGTTTGTGGTGGCGATTCTTCAGAGCACGATGTTTCATTGCGCTCAGGTCAGGGTTTGTACTCTTTCTTCGACAAAGAGCGCTATAATATCTACCTCGTCGATGTGAAGGGCACCGACTGGCATGTGGCATTTGATAACGGCGAGACTGCCGAAATAGATAAGAACGACTTTTCTTTCCTCAAGGATGGCAAGCGCACTTACTTCGATTACGCTTACATCACCATCCACGGACAGCCAGGTGAGAACGGTGTGATGCAGGGCTACTTCGACCTCATCCACTTGCCTTATTCTACCAGTGGCGTGCTCGTAGAGGCTATGACTTTCGATAAGTATGTGCTCAACAACTACCTCCGTGGTTTCGGTGTCAACGTGGCGGACAGCATCTTGCTGCGTCGTGGCGAGCAGTATGATGAGGAGGAGATAGCCAAGCGCATTGGTATGCCATGCTTCGTAAAGCCAGCTGCCGATGGCAGTAGCTTTGGTGTGAGCAAGGTGAAGAACGCCGACCAGCTTGCCCCAGCCCTCCGTGTGGCTTTCATGGAGAGCAATGAGGTAATGATTGAGGGATTCCTTGATGGTACCGAGATCTCTCAGGGCATCTACAAGACAGCCGATAAGAGCGTCGTGTTCCCTGCTACCGAGGTGGTTACCAAGAATGAGTTCTTCGACTATGATGCCAAGTACAATGGTCAGGTACAGGAGATTACTCCAGCCCGTCTCGCTCCAGAAACAGCGGAGAAGGTGGCTGCAGAGACCTCTCGCATCTACGACATCCTCCATGCCAACGGTATCATCCGCATCGACTACATCATCTCTAAGGACAAGGATGGAAATGACAAGGTCAATATGCTCGAAATCAATACCACTCCAGGTATGACAGCCACCAGCTTCATTCCTCAGCAGGTACGTGCGGCTGGTCTTGACATCAAGGATGTGCTCAGCGACATCGTAGAGAATCAATTCTAAATCGAAAATAACCTATATGGTTCTGCGACTTCTCGCAGAACCATATATATATATAATATAATGTATTATGAAGATTCCTCAAGAATTTGATACCATTCGCCCTTGGGAGCCAGAAGACCTCCCTGAGGTGTATGAGCGACTGCTCAGTAATCCGCAGTTCAAGCAGGTGCTTGCCTATCTCTATCCGCAAGTGCCTTTTGAGATGATAGCCCAGAAGCTCAAGGCTTGCAAGACCAATATGGAGTTTCAACTTGCCTTCGCCTACGACTTTGTGCATGGCATCTTGAAGAAGGCTGCCACGGGTTGCGAGATGGATTGCGCCGCTATCGACAATACCCGCAACTATACATTCATCAGCAATCACCGTGATATCGTGCTCGATTCAGCCATTCTCGATGTCTTGTTGGTGGATAATAAGTTCAAAACCACTTGCGAGATAGCCATTGGTGATAACCTTCTCTCTCTGCCTTGGGTCAAGGACTTGGTGCGAGTCAACAAGGCTTTCATCGTGGAGCGTGCCCTCAGCATGCGCCAGATGCTCATGTCGAGCAAGCGTCTCTCTGACTATATGCACTTCGCCATCAAGGAGAAGAATGAGAACATTTGGATAGCCCAGCGAGAGGGTAGAGCCAAGGATAGTGATGACCGCACTCAGAAGTCCATCCTCCAGATGATGTCTATGGGCGGTGAGGGCAGTATCGTCGACCGCCTGAAGCAACTCCATCTTGTGCCTCTTGCCATCAGCTATGAGTATGACCCATGTGATTATCTCAAGGCAAAAGAGTATCAGCAAAAGCGAGATGATGCCGACTGGAAGAAGGGACCTACCGACGACCTCGTGAGCATGCAGACGGGCATCTTCGGCTATAAGGGACATGTGCATTATCATGCCGCTCCTTGTCTCGATGAATATCTCGACTCGCTGGATCCAGATATGCCAAAGCAAGACCTATATAATAAGGTGGCTGCGCATATCGACCACGAGATACATAGCAATTATCGCCTTTATCCTGGCAATTATGTGGCGCTCGATCTCTTGGAGAATACCACATCTCATGCCTCGGAATATACAGAGGAAGACAAGCAGAAATTCATGAAATATATCGAAGGACAACTCGCCAAGATTGACCTTCCTGACAAGGATGAAGCATACTTAAAAGAGCGAATTTTGACGATGTATGCCAATCCAGTATGTAATTACCTTGCTGCTCAATAGCGGCAAGGTAATACTTTTTTGCTCTATTTGTTAAAAAACGCCTTAAATATTAAGTGTACGAAAAACACAGAACGTTAACGAATGTTGCCTATTTATCGGGAGTTCTTAAAAAATCTAACTATTTATCAAAATAGTACTTCAATTTAGCAAAAAAGTATCACCTTTTCTAAAAAAACAATTGTACCTTTGCAACCGAGATATTTGAGTTGCTAAGCATCACAACGATTCGCGACTCTTATCTCACGTTAATAACAACGAATAAACATCTAGAAACAACAATAAAATATTAAATCTATGAGTTCAAATTCAACTTAACGTTTAATAAGTACACTCGCATCTGATAAGTTGCGACGAGTACGCCGAGTGTGGCTATGCATTAGCCAAAATCAACAAGAAGTTTTATTCTATTAAACCTAGAAAGTACTAAAGTATGAATCTTAACTTGAAAAAATCAATGCTGCTCGTGGGAGCGTTAGCATCATTAGGCTTGAGTTATTCAACTGAAGCATTGGCTACCCCCCCATATCAGACTGTAAACGCAGTCCAGCAGGCAAAGAAAGTGTCTGGTAATGTAAGTGACGCAGAAGGTCCTATTATCGGCGCAAGTGTTGTAGAAAAGGGCAATCCTAGCAATGGTACGGTTACCGATCTTGATGGTAACTTCACATTGAATGTGAAGCCAGGTGCTATCGTTGTCATTACCTACATTGGTTATCAGAAACAGGAGATTGCTGTGGGTAACCAAAGTAACATCAAAGTCACCATGAAGACAGATGACAAGACTCTTGATGAGGTCGTTGTCGTAGGTTATGGTGTACAGAAGAAAAAGCTCGTTACCGGTTCTACCATTGAGGTAAAGGGTGACGATATCCAAAAGATGAACACCACACAGGTGCTCGGCGCTTTGCAGAGCCAGACCCCAGGTGTCAACATCCAGGCAAATTCTGGTCAGCCTGGTGATGGATTTAAGATTTCTATCCGTGGTGCCGGTACCAACGGCAATACAGCTCCTCTTTATATTATCGATGGCGTTGCTGGCGATATCAATAGTTTGAACCCTGCCGACATCGAGCGTCTTGATGTTTTGAAGGATGCTGCATCTTGTGCCATCTATGGTTCTGCTGCAGCCAATGGTGTTATCCTTGTAACTACCAAGCAGGGTAAGCAGGGTAAGATACAGGTTACTTATGATGCCAATCTTGGTTGGTCAAATGTATACCGTTTGCCACAGATGCTGACAGCTAAGCAGTATATGGATGTTCAGAACATGGTACGCTACAATAGTGGAGCAGCACAATGGGATTGGTCTAAATATATTGATGAAGACTTACTGAAGGCATACAACGATGGTACTAATGCAGGTACTGATTGGGTCGACGCAATTCGCAATAAGAATGCAGTTACTACAAGCCATGCCTTGAACGTAACTGGTGGTTCTGATCGTTCGACATTCTCTGTAGGTACAGGTTATCAGTATCAGGATGGTGTATTCGGTAATGTTGTAAAGTCAGATTTCCGTCGATTTACATTCCGCATTAATTCGGAGCATGTTATTTACCGTAATGTTAAGGGACGTGATATCGTGAAGATTGGTGAAAATGTTTATTACCAGCATAAGCAGACTCAAGGTCTTCAGATTGGTAACCAATATAGCAATGAACTTTCAAATATGCTTCGTGCAAATCCATGTGTTCCTATTTACAACAAGGATGGTGGATATTTTGATTGGAATGATATAAAGGCTTCAGGTACTGATGGTTGGCAGAGTTATAATACTTATACTTCTAACCCTATCTTGAGAATGGTTAACAGTCAGTCTGGTAACAATAAGAGTATCAATCAAAACTTGCATGCTACTGGTTATTTGGAGATTTCTCCTATCAAGGGATTGACATATCGTGGACAGTTGAACTACAATCAGAATACTTGGACATGGCGTGCATATCTCCCAATATTCTCAGCAAATGAGATGACTGCTGATACATATCGTAAAACAGATAATGCAACTAACCAAATTGGAACAAGTTGGGGATGGAGTACAACCAATACTTTGAACTATAAGTTTGATTTGAATAAGCAGCATAATTTCGATATCTTGGTTGGTACTGAATATGGTGAGAGTCGTCCTGACTTTGGTTTCAGCTTGTCTGCCAATACTACGAATTCGGTATTTGGAGACTTAACTCATGCCTACATGGACTTTATGAAGGATAGAACAGCGGCTACTGTATCAGGTTCTCCTAACTCTGATTCAAGAAGTATGTCTTACTTCGGTCGTGTAAATTATAACTTTAATGAGAAGTACATGCTCTCTGCTATCATGCGTGCCGATGGTAACTCAAAATTCGCACCAGGTAAGCGTTGGGGCTATTTCCCATCAGTATCCGCAGGTTGGGTTATCTCTAACGAGAAGTTCATGGCTAAGACAGCTTCCTGGCTTGATTTCTTGAAACTTCGTGCAGGTTGGGGACAGAATGGTAATGCTCAGACTGTTTCTAATTTTGAGTGGCAGAGTACATTTGCTTACAATTCTACAAGCTATTATTCTTTCAACGGCTCAAAAGATAGTTTCGTGAGTGGTGCCTCTCCTTCTCGTTTGGAGAATCAGGAGTTGACTTGGGAAACTTCTGAACAGACAAATATTGGTTTGGATGCACGTTTCTTGAGAGGTCGCCTTGGCTTTACTTTCGATTGGTATGACAAGAAAACAAAGGACTTGTTGGTAGATGTTCCTGTAGATGCTACTACTGGTTTCTCAACCATGAAAAAGAATGCCGGTACTGTAGAGAATAAGGGTATCGAACTTGCACTTAATTGGAATGACAAAATTGGTAAGGACTTCCAGTATAATGTAGGTTGGAATATGGCATACAACCACAATGAGGTTACTGCAATCAACTCTAGTCAGAACTATAACGATGGTGGTAATGATCTCCTCTCTCAGGGTACAGGTGTAATTGCTCGTTTCGAGGTTGGTCATCCTATTGGCTATTTCTGGGGATACAAGACAGATGGAGTTATGCAGAATGCCGCAGATGTTCAGGCTTATTTGGATAAGAACTGTAATGGTGATGCTGCAAATTCTCTGCAAGGTGCAAGCATTAAACCTGGTGATTTGAAGTTTGTCGATACCAATGGTGACGGAAGAATCACTTCTGATGATAAAACAGAAATCGGAAATCCTCATCCTGATGTAACAATGGGTATTAATCTTGGAGCGTCTTACAAGGGATTTGATATTTCCGTTGTTGGATATGCTGCATTGGGTCAGCAAGTAGCACGCTCATTCCGCAAGTTTGCTGATGGTGAGGCAGAGAACTATACTACAGAAGTATTTAGTTACTGGCATGGTGAAGGCACTTCTAATAAGTATCCTCTCTTAGCCAAGATGAACGAAGGTCCTAACTGGCAGCAAATCTCTGATATTTATATCGAAAATGCTAGTTATTTCCGCCTTCAGAATTTGACGGTAGGTTACGACTTTACTAAGATTTGGAAGAATAGTCCATTCTCTCAGCTTCGTCTCTACTTTGCAGCACAGAATCTCTTTACCATTACAGGTTATAAGGGTATGGATCCAGAAAATGGTATGGCACTCAACTCAGGTGAATCTTGGGTAACAGGTGTTGATGTCGGTAACTATCCTCAGCCTCGTACCTATATGGTTGGTGTAAATGTTAAGTTCTAATCTAAAATTGATTACGCAATGAAAAAAATAAATATATTAGTAGCTTCAGCCTTGATGGCATTCAGCTTCGCATCTTGCGACATCGATGATGTGCAGAATGTGGGTGAGTTGTCAACTGGTAACTTCCCTGTTTCACAGGAAGATGGTGAGGCGGTTCTTGCTGGTATATACCAGAATTTGAATCTTGTAAATACAAATCCACAGGAGAGTTTCCTTTATTTTGCACAGTTGGCTGGTGATGATTGTTTAGGCGGTGGTGGCCCCAACGATAAGCTGATGCAAGCAGCGGATTTGATTTGTAACTACAATGCCAACATGACTAACGACTTTTATAAGCAGCGTTATGAAGGTATTAATCGAGCTAACACATTGATAGCTGCACTCCCTAATACTTCTATGTCTGATGAATTGAAGACTCAGTTCCTGGGAGAGGCAAAGTTCCTTCGTGCTTTCTATTATTATGAGTTGTCATCAATGTATGGAAACGTTCCATTGAGAACGGTTCCTGGTGGTGATGCGATTAAACAAGGCAACATAGAAGATGTTTGGAAACAGATTTTGATGGATCTTCGTGATGCTAGTGCAACAATGCCTGCAGTAAGAAAAACTGATGGACATGTTGACAAGTATTGCGCAGAAGCTATGCTCGGTCGCGCTTGGTTGTTCTATACAGGTTTCTTCTGTAATGGATCTACTATTGCTGATTTGACTAGTACAAATTATAGTCCATTGACTTCTGTTGATCTTCCTGATGGAACTACTTTGACAAAGCAGGATGTAATTGGATATATTGACGATTGTGTCAATAATTCAGGCTACAAGTTGGTTGGTGATTTCCGTAATCTTTGGGCATACACAAATAAATGTACAGTAAAGGATTATGATTATACCAAGGATGCTACGGATAAAGATGGAAACGCTCTGAAGTGGGTCGAGGATGATGAAAACGGAAACTCTAATCCTGACGAGACTGAGCGTATGTTCTCTATCAAGTTTAATAAGCATGCAAATTGGAATACCGGTGCCAATGGTTACAATGGTATTGGCTATTGTAACCAATATGCTCTTCACTTTGGTGTTCGTGGCGGTCAGGATTATGCTAATACATTCCCATTTGGTCAGGGTTGGGGCGCAGGTCCTGTGGCTCCTAATCTTGTTGCAGACTGGAAAAGTATTGAGCCAAACGATCCTCGCTTGGATGCTACTGTACAGGATTGGACTAAATCTACTACCTATACTAAGGGTGGTGGCGATGGCTTCGTACAGGAAACTGATTATTATGGCAAGAAATGGGCCCCTATTACTGCCAAAAAAGATGATGGTAGCTATGTAGGTAACTTTGAGTATGTTATGTTTGCTGGTGGATGGCCTTCTGCTACTGATAACAATATGCAGTTGGATAATATTCACGACTTGGTATTGATGCGTTTTGCCGAGGTTCTCTTGATGCAAAGTGAGCTGAAGGAAGATGTAGGCGGCATTAATGAAGTACGCAAACGTGCAGGTCTTTCACCTATTGGCGCTTATTCTTTGCAAGCATTGCAGAATGAACGTCGTTGGGAATTGGCTTGTGAGGGTATTCGTTGGAATGATCTTCGTCGTTGGCATATTGCTGCTGCTGCTCTTGATAGACAGACAAACCAGCCTGTTTATTATAATGGTCAACCTGGCAAGAATGAAGCTCATAATGGTGGATATGCTGCACGTTATAACGCAACTGCCGGCTTCCAGAAGATGCCAGATAATCAGGTGGCATTGGGTACTGTTGCGCAGAATGAAGGTTGGACTGATGCAACTTCTGAGTATCAGAAATGGTAATTTGTAGTTTATAAACAAACTTAATAGAATACAATATGAAAAAGATATTTTTGGCAATGGCAGCTTTAGCCTTGACAGTTGTAGCTTGCGACCCATCACATGATAATGAGGGCCCTGATGCATCTGTTACTTCAGAAGAGCTGTCCAATGGTTTGCAGATTACAGCAAAGAGCGATGGAAATAACAATCTGACGATTTGTACTTCTCCATCACGCTATATCCAAGTGTTTGATGCAAGCGATGGTACAATGTTGGGCCAAGGTACAAATGTGAAAGTTCAAGTAGTGCCACCGGCTGGTGAGCGTTCTTACTATGTTGAAACCAAAAATTGGGATGGAAGTGTTGTTAAATCTACACCAAAGTCTATAACAGTTTCTGAGTTTACAGACCTTCCAAAGATTTATAGTGATATCTTTGGTGATGGCAATGGCGGATATACAACTTGTACATGGACATGGGATACTGAAGCATCTGATGGTGTTTGGGGCAATGGTGCATTCCTTGAAAACACTGGTCCAGGTTGGTGGGTTGTAAAGGCTCAGGAGATTGATGACCAAGCTACAGGAAATGGCCTTCCTAAGGATGGTCTGGATGGTTGGTTCTCTTTGGATTTGGCTAAAGGTGTAAACACTAGCCGTGGTGAAACTGGCCGTGTGTCTGTAAATGAAGATGTCGTAAAGCCAGGTTGGGATATTGGTACTATGAACTTCTCTGGTACAATCCCATTGATGGGTATCATGGTTAATGTAGGAAAACAGAGACAGTATTCATACCATATCTTGAAGGCTGATGCAAATAACCTTCGCCTTTGCGCTGAGGAGCCTGGAGCCGGTGATTGGGGTACAGCTTTCTTCTGGAACTTTAAGAAGATTCCAAATAAATAAGTTTTAATAATAATCGTTGTGATTATAATATAAATAAGGTTAGGCCTCGGCTGTAGTGATTACAGCCGGGGCTTTTTCTTGCTTGATAGCTAAATAGTTGCGTAAATGTTTGGCGGTTACGATAATTAGTCGTATCTTTGCCAGATTATTTAAATATTGGCTGCTATGGCAAAAGATACTGTTATTTATAATCATGATGGACTGGAAATTCCAGTTGATGATTGGAAACATGGGGAGCACTCTTTCATAGAGTTAACTCATGTGATTCAAAGTACTCACGATGCTGCACAAACTTGTGCGGTCAAAGCTATCAATCGTATGCAAACGATGCGCAATTGGCTCATTGGCTATTATATCGTGGAGTTTGAACAGCATGGTAAAGACCGTGCTGAGTATGGTTCGCGTCTTCTTAAGAAGTTGGAGGAAAAGGTGGAACGTAAAGGTCTAAATGTGACTTTGTTCCAATGGGCACGAAAGTTTTATAATCTTTATCCTCAGATGGCAGATAATCTAGTTCCTATGAATTTTATTAAGGATAAAGGAATTTGTGCGACAGCGTCGCATAAATCTGAGGGAATCAAGTTTATAGCTAGAAAAAGTGCGACAGCGTCTCATAATTTTATGACCCCGGGAGCTATTTTGATTTCAAGGCTATCCTATAGTCATATACGTGAGATTATGGCGATAGACGATTCCCTTGCTCGTTACTTCTACGAACAGGAGTGCATCAAGTGTACTTGGTCTGTTCGTGAGTTGCGTCGACAGATAAGTACCAATCTCTATGTTCGAGCTGGTATTAGTACTAATCCCGAAAAGATGTTGTCTCTCCCAAGTATGAAAGGGCATGATTCTAATGAACTGCAGATTCGTGAGCCTTTCACATTCGAGTTCTTGGGGCTGAAGGCTAAAGAGGTCGTTACAGAGCAAGACATCGAGGATGCTCTGATTACTCATCTTCAAGAGTTTATATTGGAACTAGGCAAAGGCTTCTGCTTTGAGTCTCGCCAAAAGCGAATAGTAATAGATGATGAGTATTATTATCCAGACTTGGTGTTCTACAACAGATACCTTCACTGTAGTGTCATTCTGGAATTGAAAGATTCAGAGTTCTCACATGAGAACCTCGGGCAGCTGAATGCTTATGTTTCTTATTATCGAGAAAATGAGATGCAGCCTGGGGACAATCCTCCAATTGGTATTTTGCTCTGTACGAGAAAGGGTAAGAAAATGGTGGAGTATGCCTTGGCTGGTATGGATAACCAATTGTTTGTTTCCACTTATATGCTTCAGTTGCCCGACAAGAAAACATTGGAGGATTTCTTGTTGAAGCAGTTAGGTAAAAACAAGTAAGTATAACGATTAGGTTAGGCCTCGGCTGTAGTGATTACAGTCGGGGCTTTTCTGTTTGCCTTATGCTGAAATTTTATCCGAAAAGTTTGGCAGTTACGATAAATAGTCGTAAATTTGCAGCGGTTCTAAAATTTAGTTTTATGCAGACAGTTAATTTACAATATAACGTTCCTGCAGGTTATAGTCTGGAGGAATTTGTGGCTAAGGTTAATTCTTATGTTGCCCGCTTGACAAAGAAATGTCAGGCAGGAGAGGAGTATGAGCCGAATGAAGCGGCTATTCGTGAAGCCCAGGCTCACATAGAAGCATATAAGCGAGGTGAAGAATGGGCAAAGAAAGACGTATTTGATAACGTTGATGATTTAATGGCTGATTTAATGAAAGAATGAAACAGATTCATTATTCAAGTAAGTTTAAGAAAAGCTTTAAAATATACTATTATGGCAACAGCAATAAAAGCAATTCCAACCCTGTTTGGTGAAGAGGCTGTGAATTTCAAAAAACGTGCAGATGAGGTAGAACGTAAGTTCAAGGCTCAGCCTGCAATAGATTGGAATAAGAATTCTGGTGTAAAAGCTGCTCGTAAAATGTGGGCAGAAATGATAAAGTAATACAAATACAAGAAAGGAGGAATACAGATGTTATCATACGAAACAATTACTCAAATAATAGAGATATGGAAATGTTAACTATTATATTTGCCCTGGCTAGCGCTATTGGTGCAGGGCTAGTTGTTTGGTCTAAGACGAAAGCTGGTCAAAAGTGGCTTGAAAGTCTTTAGAAAATGAGTAAGTTTGATAATCGTCATGATTATCATATCAATGAGGCTAAACCCCGACTGCCGTTCTGTAGTCGGGGATTTTCTTTTTTGATATGCTGAATGCTGTTCTTATTTGTCTGTTTTAACCTGTTGTGAATTGGTAAAAAGCAGGCTGTTTAATACAGACAATTAACTGGCAAACCACAGACAGCCAACTGGCGCTTTAGCTGCTAGTGGGCTGTTTGCCTAGAACAGCCATCCCAAATGGCTTTGTTTCGTTTTAATGCAAGGCTTATGTAGAAATACTCTTCACTCTTCACCTTTCGCCTGGAATCCCCTGTGTTTATCGGTATTCCGAGGGGTGAAGAGTGTTTGGGCACTCTTCACCTACTCTTCACCTCTCTGTTTCGACAGATTTGCGTTTCTTCTTGCACCTCGAAGCCTCGTGCCTCGGTGAAGAGTGGTGAAGAGTGGGTGAAGAGTCGCCAATAACTCTTCACCCCTTGAAACGCCCTGTTTATGGGCGTTTCAGGGCATAAGGTGAAGAGTGAAGAGTTTTTGGTCCTTCAGCCCGTACTTAACCCCATGTGAAAGTTCAGTAATTCACCCCCAAGTTGGGGGCGAAATAGAGAATGGGGTTTTTTCGTAGCATTACGTTAGCAGGATTTGACTTTTATTGCTTTTCTTCTGTACTATCTTATATAATTGCAGAAAAAATTTGGTGTTTACGAGTTTTTATTGTACTTTTGTATGTGAATAGAGAAACTTCTGATACAAGTCCATAAACCAATATGGAACTGTAAGTAAACAACGATGATAAACATTAAACCTAAGAGTATAATGAAGAAATTGATTTTATTGATGGTTATCGCTCTGATGACCGTTACGAGTATGGTAGTAATGGCAGGTTGTAAGTCTGCCGAAAAGGGAAATTGCCGTATCCATGGTACGATGGAATCGAACCGATGGGATGGCAAGAAGATTTTCCTTGTGCCTATGTTCGGACTGCAGGATGCTGCCCATGTAGACTCTGTTGTCATCAAGGACGGCAAATTTGAATTTGTTGCCGATACTACTGAGATGAAGGTGATTCGCGTAGATTATCATTATCGTGATGGTGTACAGGACTTGCTGGTTGTTTCCGAACCGGGCGACATCAAGGTTACGGTCGGTGCCAACAGTATTTCCGGGGGAACTCCACAGAACGATTCTCTTCAGGCTTGGAAAGATCAGATGATGAAGTTTAATTCTGAATATAACAAGCTTCGTATGCAGGCTCGCCAGTCAGGCTCTGATGACATCCTCATGACGAAGGGTAAGGAAATCCAGCAGCAGCTTCGTGACTTCAACATAGCCTTTACCAAGCGTCAGTCTCCTGGTGTCTTCAAGGACTTCTTGCAGAAGATGTATCCGTCGAAGTAGCTCTCTGAAATATTCCGCTAAAAGTTTGGCAGTTAGGAATATTAATCGTATCTTTGCAGCGTAGAGCTATAAATATGGAAAAAATATGTATACAATAGCAATTGATGACCCAAATATTTATCAAGCTGGAGAGATTTTTGCAAGTGAAAATCATTCAAGTTTGAAAGAAATGGTTAATAAGTACGTGGCAGAATTGGCGGCTAAGGGAGAGTGTAAACTAAACTGTGTTAAACTACTTTTATTGTAGCTTGACACAGTTTAGTTTACACTCTCGATTCAGCAACCACTGCTTGCTCTTTCTTGTAATATCTTGTCTGCTACTCTAGTTAAATATCCCATATTTCTTTATTCTTTAAGTTGTTTTGCGTGCAAAGTTAATACTTTTTTTGATATTCCAAAATTTCAATGTGTATTTTTGTGGTATTTCAATGTGTGTTTTTGTGGTGTTTCACTACGTACTTTTGCGATATTATATGGAATAAAATGGTTGTTCTGCTAAAATTTTGCGATTGTATAAAATGAAACTTTGTTTTTGATTTGCTATTTTTTTAATGGTGAAAAGTTTGGTGGTTACGAATATTATTAGTACTTTTGTAGGCAATAAGAATAAACAACAATCCGTAACTAAGAAGACTAGATATAATGAAAAAAGTAATGGTGTTTGTGACTTTCGGTATCGCCGTGTTCCTCTTTTGGATGTTAGGCTATCCCGAGGCTCTGTGCTATCAAGAACAGAACCAGCTGTTTCTGTGGTCGGGCGATTATTTCGTGCATGACCTGAGTGTGGCTGGTGGTCTTGCCGACTACTTGAGCGAGTTCTTGGTGCAGTTTTATTATCTGCCAGCATTGGGTGCTGCCATCTTGGGTGGTGTCTTTGCGGCTTTCTATGCCTTGACTTATCTGGTGGCGCAGGGCTATGCCAAGCAGTCGCTCCGATGGTATTGGGTGGCAGCTTGCATGATTCCTTCCCTTTGGCTCTTGGCGGTGATGGGCGATATAGACGTGTTGCTGTCTTTTCCTGTGGCTCTGATCATCTCCCTCTTCACGACGTGGCTGATGAATGAGGCTACCAGAAAGTGGGGCGCTAGATGCCTGGTTTTCGAAGGCGTGTTGCTGCCTCTCCTCTTTTGGCTCATAGGCGGTGCAGTCACTTGGCTCTATGCCATTCTGCGTATCGTCTTTGTTTGGCGATGGGTGCAGAAGTCAGCCTTGCTCTTGCTCGGTTTGCCTTATCTGTTGGGCGCTCAACTGGTGGTTTATAACAATATTCTCTCGCAGTATCCTCTCTCTTCGGTCTTAGTGGGTATCAACTATTATCGTGTGCCGATGGCTTTTCCTGGGCACAAGTATGGTTACGATAAGGAGCTCTATGCACTGCTCAAGATGAATGCTCAGGTGAGAGATGGCAAGTGGCAGGAGCTGATACAAGATGCAGAGAAGTATCAGCCACAGAATTTCTTTGCCTCTAATTGCGTGAACCTAGCCTTGGCAGAAACCCGACAGCTTGCCGACCGTATGTTTACCTTCTATCAGAGTGGCCCGAATGCTCTCTTGGCTCCAAGAGAGCGAGATAATATGTCGATGTATCCTACGATGGAAGTCTTCTGGCAACTGGGATTGGTGAACTCTTCCCTGAGATATGCCACCGACCTGCAAGCTTCTATCTTGAATGGCAGACAAAGCGGTCGACTGCTGAAGCGCATGACCGAATGCCAGATAGTGAATGGCAAATATAGTGTGGCACAGAAAAATCTCGATATCCTGAAGCAATCGCTCTTCTATCATGACTGGGCTGTGAAGGCAGAGGCTATGCTGGGCAATGATGTGGCCATCAGCCATGACCCAGACTTGGGCAGAGTAAGAAGATTCCGATATCAGAAAGATATGATCTATAGCTATGCCGAGATAGACAAGATGATGGGACTCCTCTTTATCAATAATCCCGACAATAAGATGGCACTTGATTACTTTATGGGGCAGATGTTGCTCAATGTGAATACCCAGGGCGTGATGCAATACATGGGATGGGTGCAGCAGTATGGCGGCTATCAGCAGATGCCTTTCGGCTATCAAGATGCCGTGAGATGCATCCAGAACCATGGCAATGTGCCTGGCTCTGCCTATGATGCCTATGTGAGAATGATGATGACAAGACAACAACAGGAAGGAGGCAAACAATGAAAATGAAGAATATACTCTATATGGCTGCTGTGGCTCTGTTATTGGCAGCGTGCCAACCATCGGTGCAAAACCCTCAGATGGTGAACCGCCAACCTAGCATCTATCCCGATTATATCGGGGTAACGATACCGGTAGATGTGGCTCCACTCAACTTCAACATCAAGGGTGATACCGTAGATGTGGTGGATGTTGTGGCAAAGGGCAGCAAGGGAGGCGAAATCCATGTGAGCGGCGAATGGGCTGACTTTGACGTGGATGAGTGGCACCAACTGACTGAGCAAAACATGGGTGGCAGCATCTCCTTTACCGTTTGTACCCAGAAGAATGGCGAATGGAAACAATATAAGGACTTCCAAATGAAGGTGAGTCCTTACCGACTGGATGATTATGGCTTGACCTATCGTCGCATTGCCCCTGGCTATGAGGTGGGTGGAGACATAGGCATCTACCAGCGTGATATCCATACCTTTGAGGAAACAGCCATCATGACCGAGACCGCTCTGCCTAGCCGATGCTTCAATTGCCATACCGCCAATGCTACCGACCCGAAGCAGTTGACGGCCCAGATGCGTGGTGATGGAGGCGGAACACTGGTGATGAAGGATGGCAAGCAGCAGTGGATAGACACCAAAACCGATTCTACCAAAGCGGCAGGCAGCTATGCCTACTGGCATCCGGGGGGCAACTATGTGGCTTATGCCGCCAATGCCGTTCACCAATGCTTCTTTGTAGGCACCAAGAAACCTATCGAGGTATATCACGACTTTAGCAATATTGTATTGCTCGATACCCGCACCAACGAACTGGTATTGGACAAGCGACTGATGACTCCCGACTGGCTGGAGATATTCCCAGCCTTCAGTCCTGATGGCAAGACGATGTATTACAGCACTTCCAAGGCTTGTCAAGTACCTGCTGAGTATCTGAAGGTGAAGTGCTCGTTGGTGAGCATACCTTTTGATGCGAAGACTGGCAAGTTTGGCGAGAAGGTAGATACCTTGCTGGATGGTCCGAAGACCAACATGAGTTATGTGTTGGCTCGCCCATCTTACGATGGCAAGTGGCTGATGTATGTGAGATGCAGCCGTAGTAATTTCCCTATCGTTCAACCCGATGCCGACTTGTGGATGATGAACTTGAAGACCCGAGAGATACATCCATTGACAGCTGCTAATAGTGGTATGAGTGAGAGCTATCACAACTGGAGTAGCAACTCCCGCTGGTTTGTTTTTGCCAGCAAGCGGGGTGATGGTATGCATACCCGTCTGTATCTGTCGAGCATCGATGATGATGGAAATGCTACCAAGCCTTTCCTGCTGCCGCAGCGCAATCCTTGGAAATATTATCATGGATTGTTTGATGCCTACAATGTGCCAGACTTCACCAAGACCAAGGTGGATTTCGACATCAAGGAGGCTCGCAATCAGGTGTTCTCAGATGAACGTCAGAAAGTAAGAATTAGATAAACATAAAATTCATACAGATGAAACTGATAACTAACTATTGGAAGCCGCTGTTGTCGCTGCTCTTTGGGGTGGCGGTGATGGTGTTTTGGGCTTTGCCATACGTGAGTGGACTTTGCTATCAAGAGCAATTGCAGATGTTTCTCTTCGACAGGCATTACTTCCTGGAGAGGATCGTCTTGCCGGGCGGTCTTGCCGACTATCTGAGCGAGTTCTTGGTACAGTTCTATTATATGCCAGCCTTGGGAGCAGCCATGGTCGGCTTGTTGCTGATGGCTATCCAGGGGGCAGTGTGGGGATTGATGCGCCAATATGGGGCTAAGCATGATTTCCCAGGCTATCTGCTGAGCTTTGTTCCGAGCATCGCCTTGTGGTGCTTCATGGGCGATCCTAACGTGCTGCTTTCCTTTGTCGTGGCTTTGTGGGGAGCCCTGGCTATGGCTTGGGTTCACAATTGTTTTCATAACCGATTGGTCAAGGTGGTGTTCCAACTGGTGAGCACGGCTTTGGTATATTGGCTTTTGGGACCTGTTGTGTTTGTATATGCCGCCCTCTTGATGGCTGATACCTTGCAGCGAGGTAAGCAGAAGGGGGCTCTCTTCTCTGCCTTTGGCTATGCGGCAGGCATCTTGGTGCTCACCATCGCTTGGATATTGCTCACCACGCAATCGCTGCAATATCCGATGAACCGTATCTTTACGGGGCTCAACTATTATCGCTATCCGGGCATAATACCATCCATGCAGTTTGTGGTGATGGCATTGGCTGTCATCATTCCGCTCTTGGGCATGGTGCAGGTAAAGAAGCCAGCCTTGCTCAAGTTGCAGCAGAATAAGGTGGTGATGGCGGGATGCTACCTGTTATTGATAGTTGCAGCTTTCTTTGGCATCAAGGCTTCCTTTGATGAGATGACTTACGGGCTTATCGACTATGACTTCTTGGTGCGTACCGAGCAGTGGAACAAGATAGTGGACAAGGCTGAGAAGAAGCAGCCAACCACTCCGCTGGGGGTATCTTGCGTCAATTTGGCGTTGAGTCAGCAAGGTGTGCTTGCCGACCGCCTCTTTGAATTCTATCAGAATGGAGGCGAGGGCTTGTTCCCTACCTTCACAAGAGATATGACTTCACCTGTTTCTACCTCCGAGATATTCTATCGCTTGGGTATGGTAAATGATGCCGAAAGGTATATGTTTGAGGCGCAGGAGGCTATTCCTAATTATCGTAAGAGTAGCCGAATGACCCGCCGCATCGCTGAGTGCGAACTCATCAATGGCAATTATCAGGTGGCAGCCAAATTGCTCCGTCGCTTGCAGAAGACGCTCTTCTATAGCAACTGGGCTACCGAAACTATGGCTTTGTTGGGTAAGGAGAAGGCTATCAATTGCCATCCTGTCTATGGAAAATTGCGTAAGTATCGCCAGAAGAAGCAAGACTTCCTCTTCAGCGATCGAGAGATGGACCAAATGCTAGGCCTTCTCTTTCTCAATGACAAGAGTAACAAGATGGCTTACGAATATCTCATCTGTTATGAGCTCTTGCAGCGCGATTTGGCTAAGTTTATGCAGTATTATCCGTTGGGTAGGTTCGTGGGCTATGACCATATCCCTCGTTCTTTCCAGGAGATTCTTGTTGGCAACTGGATGAAGACGCATAGCGACCCTCGCTCCATTCCATATAGTGTGGATCCGCAAACGGTGAATAACACGCTCAACTTTATTCAGCTCTATATGCAGAATCCGAAGGACCCTCAACTCAATATGCAGCCATACGCCTCTAATGCTTGGCATTATATGATGGCAGGAGAGGCTGAGGCTAAGAAGAACAATGAAATGAAGTCTATCTATTAATATAAGGTGATATGAAGAAGATAAGATATACGGTTGGTGCTTGGCTGATGGGGGCTTTGGTATGGGGATTGACTTCCTGTACCTCTGTGCCAGAGAATGCGGTGCTAGTAAACCAACTGCCCAAGATATTCCCCGACTATGTGGGGGTAACTGTTCCTACGGACATAGCTCCGCTGGATTTCAATATGGTGGATGATGGCATTGACGTGATGGATGTGGTGGTGAAAGGTTCCAAAACGGGCGAACTGCATGCCAATGGCGACTATGCCGACTTTGACATCAACGAGTGGCATGATTTGCTGCAACAGAACAAGGGTGGCAAACTATCTGTTACTGTCTGCGTAAAGAAGGATGGACAGTGGAGTCAGTATAAGGATTTTGATATCCAGGTTAGCCCATACGCCCTCGATGAATGGGGCTTGACTTATCGCCGCATCGCCCCAGGCTATGAGGTGTATGGCAAGTTGGGCATCTATCAGCGCAATCTGAGCAACTTTGATGAGTTGCCTATCCTGGAGAATACCGCAGCTCCAGGGGCCTGCCTGAACTGCCATACGGCTAACAGGACCAACCCCGACCAGTTTACCTTCCATGTGCGTGGCGACCATGGAGCCACTATAATACAGCAGAAGGGCAAGCGAGAATGGCTGAAGGCTAAAAATGACTCCATCCATGGTTCGATGGTTTATCCTTACTGGCATCCATCGGGCAAGTATTGCGCCTATAGTACCAATACCACCCATCAGAGTTTCCATGCAGTGAAGGATGAGCGCATCGAGGTGTTCGACCAGGCATCGGATGTCTTCGTTTATCAGCCCGATACCCATGAGCTGCTCCTTGATTCACTCTTGATGACCAAGGATCATTATGAGACTTATCCCGTCTTCTCGCCTGATGGCAAGACGCTCTATTTCTGCTCTTCTACGGCAGAAGAGATACCGGGCGGCTATAAGGATATCAAGTATAATATCTGCAAGATAGCCTTTGATGCAGCTACGGGTAAGTTTGGCAATCAGGTAGATACCATCTTCAATGCCAGGGCTTTGGGCAAGAGCGCCACGCATCCCCGTCCATCGTATGACGGCAAGTACATCATGTTTACGATGAGCGATTATGGCTGTTTTCCTATCTGGCACAAGGAGGCAGACAACTGGTTGTTGGATTTGAAGACGGGAGAGGCCAAGCCATTGACGGCAGCCAATAGCAATAATACGGATAGCTGGCACAACTGGAATGTGAACTCTCATTGGTTTGTCTTCACTTCTCGTCGTGGCGATGGGCTCTATACTCGCCTTTATCTGGCTAGCATTGATGACAAGGGACATGTGAGCAAGCCTTTCTTGCTGCCACAGCGCAATCCAAAGGAATATTATGATGAGTTGATAGATTCATATAATACCCCAGATTTCACCTCGAAGCCAGTGGAACTGGATGCCCGTGCGGCGGGTAATGAGATTATGAGTGATAAGAGAATACTGACTAAGGTGAGATAAAGAAAAAGCCCGGCATAACAGCCGGGCTTTTTCTTTATCTGAAATCTTCTGCTTTCTGTTTCATCACATTCTCGATGTCGATGGCATCGAAGGATACGGGACCTCGACTCAGCTCTGGGATGTTGAAACTCTTGAGGCATTCATCATAGAAGGCTGGGTCTCGTTGGGGCAGCACAAAAGGCTTGTGTGCCTTGCCTTGGCGGTCGATGTAGCAGAAGTAAGGCTTGCCATAGAGACCGTCATCGCGCTTGCTGGCAAAGACAAACCATCTGCCTGAGTGCGACCAACTGTGATAGGTATCACTCTTCTTGCTGTTCACGATGCTGAGACTATCCACCTTGCCCGTCTGGAGATTGAGCATATAGAGGTCTGCCTCGGGATGCCAGATAGGGAAGGTGCCGTAGTCTGCTACCGTGAAGAGGCAATACTTGCCATCGGGACTAATCTTAGGGTGGCATACGGAACGCTCCTTATAGAGCGTGTCTACCTGCGTGCCGAACTTGCCAGTCTTTTCATCAAATGGGATGCGAACCAGGGCATATTGCAGTCCTTTCAGATTGGGGGTGTGCAGTCCTGCCGTGCTCGCCGTGCAGTAATATACGTACTTGCCATCGGGCGAGAAGGTAGGGAATGTCTCTAGCTGGGTGCTGTCTGTGGTAAGCGGCGAGGAGATGATGGTGTTGTTGTCCAGGTCGGCTACGTATACATCGCTCTTGGTGTCATATACCTCCAGTCGCTTGTCGGGGTCGGCATGGAAGGCTGGGATGATGATGTTGGTAGAGAAGGTGATGTATTTGCCCGATGGACTGAAACCATAATATACGCTGGCTGAAACCATGTCGGCGGTCTTGATATTGAGCTTGCGCAGTTTGCCATTGCGATTGAGAATGGCACCACCGCCTTCGCCTCTTATATATATCATGCTCAGATTGGGGTCTTGATTGCCGAAGGCATGGCAGTTCATGCAGCGATTCTCTTGCAGGTTGTGGTCGGCAAGTATCTTCTCGTCATAGTTTTCTATGCAGCGCTGCTTAATCTGGATTTTGTTCCATACCTCGTAGTCGGGCTCAATGAGTCGGTAGGTGAGGTATGAGTCTATGCTGTCGCCTACAACCTGCCAGGTGAAAGGCTTGAATGCGGTCCACTCTCCCTCATCACTCTTGGAATAGATTTGTACCTTGATGTTCTTGTTTACTGCCTTCTGAAGAAAGGCTTTCCAGTCTTTCATTTCAAACTTCAAATTCTGGCTGTTGCTGGTTGTCGTCAATGTGTTTTCGGCATCATTGGCATCTGCTCCTTCAATGGTGAGGACGGTCTCGATATTGGTGAGATGCTTGTCGCGTATCTCGAAATTGAGTGGTGCGATGTTTACCGGAATGGTTACATCTGAATAGTCGGGATACATGTTGGGCAGATGGTTTACCTGCTCTGCGTTCTCATGCGTTTGAGCACATGAGGCGAAAAGGAGGAGACCCGCCAGTGAGCTATATATAATGTTTTTGTATTTCATCGTTCTTGTTTTTGATACTGATAGAGTCTTGCTGGGCTCTTTAGTTGTTCAACTTAGGTGTCTTTGCCTTGTCAAAGTAATACCAGTAGGTATCTTTGAAGGCTGGGTTGCCGCGTTGTTCATTATACAGTCTGAACTGTTGCAGCACATCCTGTCGCTTGATATACTTGGACCATTCGCTTAGTGGCGCTTTGGTTCCTGCCAGATATATCGTGAGTGCTTCCTGATACAATTCATCATATTGAACATGCTTCTGCTTGAGATAGTAACTATCGTAGTCATGCTTGAAGGTCTCTATGTCCTTCAGGAGAAGGTCGCTGCATAGCATGTAATTGATGGCGATATTGTTTGCAGGATTGCTTTCTACCAGCTCTTTCATGATGATATAGCTGTTGTCGCTGAGGCGAAGAGTATCTTGGGTGTTGACAAACGGACGCTTGTCAAGATAGGTCTGCAGGAGTGCTTTCTCATCGGGTTGGGCATGAATGCCTAGAGATGCAAAAACGCGGTTGGCCCATCTTTGCCATACGAAGGTTTTTTGAAGGATGCGCAGGTATTTGCGTGTTGCTTTGTAGTCGCCTTTGACGAGATTGATTTCTGCCAGCCGCTTGATCATGCGGATGTTACGATTGTTTGGGGAACAGACATTCGCCAGCATGGCTGCTCTTTCGCAGAAGGTCATGTCGCCCAACACCCAATATAACTCATTGAGCGTCTTGATGGTGAGTGTAGGAGTATTGGGACCAAGGGTCTCAAAGGTGCCGAGGTTGTTGTCGGGAAATTTGAGAAGGTTGGCCGAAAGACATTGGTTCTGTGCCATGACGAGATTATAGTAGAACTTCATGTACTGATCCGGATTCTCTTCTTTCTCTACGATGCGCATCAACTTGTTGTAGTTGCCGAAATAATACTCGCAGTCTACAGACAGCGTCTTTTCCAGATCCATTTGTGGGGCAACCAGTTTGCCAATGCCAGGATAAGTGTAGATGGTCTGGAAATCGCAATAGTAGAGTCGCTTGGTGAGCATGAGGAGGAAGAATGGGATGATCAGGGCGGCAAGGCGATAGTATGTTCCTGCCATCATAATATTGGCAAGGCAGCCGGCAAAAGTCAAGGCGCCATATACCCATACACCATATCCGAAGAACCAATGGCAGACGAATACGGAGACGAGAATGCTGATGACGGATATCCAGTTGGCAATTCCTGAACCGTCAAGGATGGTATATTCTCCTCTTTTACTTTCTATCTTCTTGATAAACATACGTGTAGAGGTGAGTAGCGATGTGCTGACACGGAACACGCTGGCTCCACCTGCCACAGCAAAGATGCTGCTCAGCCGGTAGTCGTAATGAAAACTGAAACAGAACAGTAGAATCATCACGATGAAAGCTATGGTATGGGCTAACCATCTTCCCTTGATGTCTGTCTTTTCTACAGCACGTCTGATGTTATACCCTGTCAGGAGGATACAGAGGGTAAGGATGATAGGACCCGCATATCGGAAATAATAGAACTGGGTAAGAAAATCGCCAGCCAGGCAAGCCAGCCATCCCGGCTTGTCCAGATAAGTAGTCAGATAATCCCATGATGACAGAAACAGTTGGTTCTGCTCCTGATAAAACAGATGGTAGGGATAGAAGAATTGGAAGAACACAAAGCATGCGATAGCTCCCAATACATATAGCGAATATATGCCAAAATTAGATTGGCTTGTTTTCTTTTTGCTCATGTTTGTCGGTTTATAAGTTTTTGTATCTGCAAAGGTAGTGAAAATATATTAGAATGAATCATAAAAAATGCAGAAACTTACTCTTTGGAAGTAAATTTCTGCATTTTTTAAACTATTATTGCTTTTCTGCAATACACTCCATCTCTATCAGCCATCCTGGTCTGCAAACTCTTGCCTCTACTATGATATGTGGTATCTGAGGGTAAAACTGATTCATCAGTTGCTCTATGGTATGATAGTCTGAGATGTCGCGCAGGTAGATGATAAAGTATTGGATATCGTTCATCATCGCATCGCCATCCTTCAATAAAGCACCGATGTTCTCGAGCAATCTGCCGGTTTGTCTGACAATATCACCTTCGTATACAACCGCTCCATGTTTGTCTATGCTGGCTGTTCCTGATATGAAATATTGTTTCTTCTGGGGCAGAGTAAGGCTGGTTCCCCGTTCAAAGGCTACTCCGTATTCGTGAGTAGGATTCAGATGGTTGAGTGCCTGGAGATATTTCTTGTCTTCTTCCCTGATGCTGGGAACGGTCAGAAAGTCGATAGCTACAGATGCATGACGTACGGATGTTGCTCCGCCGATGCCCGTACTGGCTATATAATGGGTCTCTGCCGTCAGACCTTGCTGGTCGAAAACATCATTGCGGGCTTCTACTACTCCCTGATAGTTTACATCGATATGAGTTACGTAGATCCATGTTCTTACCAGGTTGCGCTCCATCGTCATATCTGTACCGGCGATAAGTTGCAGGTATTTGTCGAATAGCATTCGGGTCTGTTCGTATGAATCCTTTCCCTTCGCTTCTTCCTCAGTCAGTCGGAGACTGTGGAACAGGATAGGGGTCTTATCGTCTGTGGTCTTGATAAGAAGTGAAATCTTGCTCCCGTTGAGCGGAGGTTGCTCCACAACCGTAAGATGGGTATCCTTAAGATACTCCTGATAAAGGAGTGATTCCTCAAACTCTCTTATCTGGTTCTGGGAGTCGCTGAGGAATACCTTACAATATTGCAAAGTACGATTTCCCAGTTTCTCGGTGTCGAGATAGTTACCTAGTTTCAGATACAGAAAATTCAAGCGGTCGTTGAACGTCCCCTTAGCTTCTGGTGATAGTATTATGTATTTGTCCATCTTGTTTTTCTTTTTTCGCCGGCAAAGGTACGGATAATATATGAGATATAAGAATATAGACAGGATGAAAAGATGAAAATACCGAGAAATGGGGATAGGATGATGTTGAGTAGAGCGAAAAAGAGGGTGTGTCATGAACTTATGACACACCCTCAATCTCTTTCTTATATCCTGCTTTAAAGTGATTCGAGCATGCGCTTGATGACAACCTCGGCTGAAATCTCACGGTTGGCTGCCTCTGGAATCACC
>ERZ1034687.445-NODE-445-length-26065-cov-51.666590_pt1 | contig 26065 bp, 23 predicted proteins | sample MGYA00520704_ERZ1034687 | MGnify/ENA primary metagenome ERZ1034687 (study PRJEB33766, sample SAMN09781762) | gut metagenome | biome: gut microbiome | host: Homo sapiens | place: Madagascar | study: EMG produced TPA metagenomics assembly of the PRJNA485056 data... | reverse complement strand
GGGAAGCATATCTGCCACTTTCCGTTTTCGGAGAGTGACAGGTGACACTGTTGGGCAACGTTTGTCCTCATTTTTGTTACCGAAGAAATTGCGGATGAGAGACTTGAAAAACAGAGTTCATGATATTCATTATATGACGTGCGAGCCTAAAGTGGACCGCTTTCGTGAAATTTGGTGTAAGTTATTGGAAATTAGATGCTATGAATTTTATTGCTATAGGCGTAAATAATCTTTTTTGAGCATCGCAGGGCAAAGAAACAGAAATTTCTGTTTCTTAATGAAAGTTTTTATGTTTTTGAATATGAGAGTGCGGGAAAGATGCTATATTGCGGTGAACCTGAATTTAGATTATATGGGCAGTCACAAACTCAATGAACTTCTGAAAGAGTACAGAAAACAACCTAAGTGGTATTACCACGTCATCTTCGACTCTATCGAAACAGGGCAGCTGTTCAACAGTGATGATGAATATGCCGACGGAATGAACAGCGTGGCCATCGGGCAATATGTCTGCGAGCTGTCCGTCATCGTGTTCGTGCTGATGGCCAATCATTGCCATATTCTCGTTCATGGATCCGGAGAGGACATCGTCAGGTTTTTCTTGTTCGTAAAGGAAAGGATCAATCGGAAACTCAAAGAGGATGGTTTTCCTCCGCTTCCGATAGACTATGGGTTTAAGATGGTGAAAGTGAACGATGAGCGGCAATTGGTGGACACGATAATCTATATCGCGAGGAATCCGTTGAAGGCCAGGCCGGATCTCATGGCAAGTGGCTATATCTGGGGATCCGCGAATTTGATTTTCAGCGATGTGGACAGACTATATGACAAGATTAAAGTAGCTGACATGTCATGCAGGGAAGCGATGAGGATATTCAGGACTAAAATCAGGCTTCCGGGGAATTACCTTTTTAATCGTCCTCGGGGATTCATTCTTCCGGAGTCCTATGTCCTTAATGGTAAGGCGGAGCGGATGCTTGTGAACTCGTGGAGGTTTAGTTCAGGGCTTGTGAGGAACTTTGACGCTTACCTTAAGATTGCCGAGGGTGTCGGTGAGATGATTATATTTTCGGAGAATGAGTTGAACGAGATTGTCAATCAGGTTCTTCGGGATCATTTCAAGGTGGACTCTGTCAAAGATTTGGGAGTTGATGATAAGTGCCGCTTGGCTTTGATCTTGAAAAGGAAGTACCGCGTTGACACAAAACGAATTGCCCGCAAGATCCATGTTGAGGTTGCGGTGCTCAATAAACTGTTTGAATAGTTCTCCTGACGCATTGCGCGGCACCCTTGGGCGGCGGAAAGGGACGGATGTGTCGCCGGAGAGTGTTGCGCGGCACCCTTGGGCAACGGAAAGGGTCGGAAGTGTCACCGGAGAGTGTCGCGCGGCACCCTTGGGCAACGGAAAGGGACGAAAGTGTCGCCGGAGAGTGTCGCGTGGCACCCTTGGGCAACGGAAAGGGGCGGAAGTGTCACCGGAGAGTGTCGCGCGGCACCCTTGGGCAACGGAAAGGGACGGAAGTGTCGCCGGAGAGTGTTGCGCGGCACCCTTGGGCAACGGAAAGGGGCGGAAGTGTCGCCGGGGAGTGTCGCGCGGCACCCTTGGGCGGCGGAAAGGGGCGGAAGTGTCACCGGAGAGTGTCGCGTGGCACCCTTGGGCAACGGAAAGGGACGAAAGTGTCACCGGAGAGTGTCGCCGGGGAGTGTCGCGCGGTCACTGAGCTTGCCGAAGTGGCCATATTTTCAGGGATGGTGGCCGTGATTCTTCGTCAGATGATGGCGAATCTGCCAAATTGTCATATTCAAGGGAATGGCATAACATTCGATAATACTCCTTGCGTCCGGCTTCGGGAACGATGAAGGCGAAAGAAAAACGCTGCACTTCGGATCTGGCTGGGCAAAAGAAAGAATGATGCCCAGATCCGGTGAACGGGGTCGGGCGAGAAACAAAAAGAATAACGAAAAACAAAAAAGAATAATAGGAGATTAAGAATATGGGAAAAATTATTGGTATCGACCTTGGAACCACGAATTCGTGCGTTGCGGTCATGGAAGGCAATCAGCCAACCGTCATAATCAACAACGAGGGTGAAAGAACCACCCCTTCAGTAGTCGCCTTTACCGATGGCGGTGAAAGAAAGATCGGTAACCCTGCAAAGCGTCAGGCCATCACGAACCCGCAGAACACAGTCTTCTCCATCAAGAGATTCATGGGCGAGACTTTCGACCAGGTTCAGAAGGAAGTCGCCAGAATGCCTTACAAGGTTGTCAGAGGCGAGAACAACACTCCGCGTGTTGAGATTAACGGCAAGCTCTATTCACCTCAGGAGATTTCAGCGATGATTCTCCAGAAGATGAAGAAGACCGCCGAGGACTACCTCCGTCAGGAAGTCACCGAGGCTGTCATCACAGTTCCGGCCTACTTCTCAGACTCACAGCGTCAGGCCACAAAGGAGGCCGGCAAGATCGCCGGACTCGATGTGAAGAGAATCATCAACGAGCCTACCGCCGCCGCCCTTGCCTACGGTCTTGACAAGAAGAACAAGGACATGAAGGTTGCCGTGTATGACCTCGGTGGTGGTACATTCGATATTTCCATCCTTGAGTTGGGTGGTGGTGTGTTTGAGGTGAAGTCAACCAACGGTGACACTCACCTTGGAGGTGACGACTTCGACCAGGAGATCATCAACTGGCTCGCCGATGAGTTCGCCAAGGACAATGGCGGCATCGACCTGAAGAAGGATCCTATGGCTCTCCAGAGATTGAAGGAGGCCGCCGAGAAGGCCAAGATCGAGCTGTCCAACCAGACCTCGACCGAGATCAACCTGCCTTACATCATGCCTGTTGACGGCGTGCCTAAGCACCTTGTCAAGACCCTTACCAGGGCTAAGTTCGAGATGCTTTGCGACAACCTCTTCCAGAGATCCATCGATCCGTGCCGTCAGGCACTCAAGGATGCCGGTCTGAACGCGTCTGACATTGACGAGGTTCTTCTTGTCGGTGGTTCGACACGTATTCCTAAGGTACAGGAACTCGTTAAGGAGTTCTTCGGCAAGGAGCCTAACAGAAGCGTCAACCCTGACGAGGTTGTGGCCATCGGCGCGTCAATCCAGGGCGGTGTGCTCGCAGGTGATGTGAAGGATGTCCTTCTGCTTGATGTTACCCCGCTTTCACTCGGTATCGAGACACTCGGCGGCGTGATGACAAAGCTCATCGAGTCCAACACGACCATCCCTACACACAAGTCACAGGTCTTCTCTACCGCGGCTGACAACCAGCCTTCTGTCGAGATTCATGTGCTTCAGGGTGAGCGTCCTATGGCTAAGGACAACAAGGAGATTGGTCTGTTCCATCTTGACGGAATCGCTCCGGCTCCAAGAGGAATACCTCAGATCGAGGTCACCTTCGACATCGACGCCAACGGTATCCTGAACGTGTCCGCCAAGGACAAGGCTACCGGCAAGGAACAGAACATCAGAATCGAGGCTTCATCAGGTCTGTCTGACGACGAGATACAGAGGATGCGTGACGAGGCGAAGGCCAACGAGGCCGCCGACAAGGAGGCCAAGGAGAAGGTTGACAAGATCAACAACGCCGACGCTCTCTGTTTCCAGTCCGACAAGAACCTGAAGGACTACGGCGACAAGATTCCTGCTGACAAGAAGTCAGCCATCGAGTCAGCCCTCGGCTCCCTCAAGGAGGCTGTCAAGAATCAGAACATCTCTGACATCGACCGTTACACCGAGGAACTCACGAAGGCTTGGAACGCCGCCTCAGAGGACATGAACCGCGCCGCCCAGGCCGGTGCCCAGCAGGGACCTCAGAACCCTTACGGCCCGCAGGCCGGTCCACAGGGTCCACAGAACGGCCCGGACGATCAAGGTCCTGACGAGCAGTAAAGACGATCGGATAATCAGATGATAATCAGATAATAAGAGAGAGGATGTGATTTCACACCCTCTTTTTTTTGTCCTCGTCCGTCAGGATGCTCACGAGTCACTTCGTGGCAGTCGGCTGGATTCCGTCGTACTGTTCGCAGACGGTGTGGTAGCTTTCAAGGTTGCCGATGTCGTAGCGGTGTCCGGGCATCTCCATTGCGTGGACAGGGGTCTGGGTGGAGAGCCATGCTATGTAGCTGCCGGGAGCGTCGGTGCCGCAGCCGGCGGTGATGCCGGCGGAGATCAGGCTTGCGTCCTTGCGGGTGTAGTAGTAGAACGGGGGACAGCACCAGTGGGAGCGAGGCTCTGACGGCTTCTCCTCCATGCCAAACACGAGGTCTTCGGAGCTGACCTCCACGACACCGCATTTGCGAAGGCGCTGCTCCGAAGGCTCGAAGAAGCGCATGATGCAGGACGTACCCTTTGCGCGGGCATATTCAATGAACCTTACGAGGCTGAAATCCAGCACATTGTCTCCGGCTATGACCAGCATGTCGTCGATCAGCCAGTCAAGGATGGCTTTGTCCTTGATTTTCAGTAAGGGTTTTGGGAAATTTTTCGTCAGAGGGTAAAGCCGCGTCGCATAACCGGCGGCAAGGATCAGGCATTTCATGACTTATCTTCTAAATTTTCACGCCGTCCGCGCTGTGGCAGATGCAGGCCGAGTAATGCCCCCGCAGATCCGGGAACTCGGCAAGATACTCAGTCTCGACTTTTTTGAATATTTCCTCCTTGAACGACGGGTCGATCAAGGCCATGCAGCAGCCCTTGAATCCGGCTCCGCTGAAGCGGCCTCCGTAGATGCCGTCGGTTCTGGTCATGATCTCGTAGATCTTTTTCAGCTCTGGAGAGCCGGTCTCCCATTTCTCGATGGATGAGCCTTCTCCATCTCGACAGCGCCGGCGATCATCTCGCGCACATCGAATCCCGCCAGCACGATCGGCAGAAGTCCGACCGGAGTGAGGACGGAGAACCGGCCTCCCACGTTGTCCGGAACGACAAATGTCTTGTAGCCTTCCTGTGTAGAGAGGGTCTTGAGGGCGCCCTTGTGAGCATCGGTGATGGCGACAATCCTTTCGGAAGCGTCTTTGTAGGTCTTCTCGATGTGTTCCTTGACGATCCTGAACGCGACCGCCGGCTCGGTTGTGGTGCCGGACTTGGAGATCACCACGGTGGCGACATTCCTCTCGGCCACAAGATCCATCAGCTCCGCGAGGTACTCTTCGGAAAGATTGTTACCTGCGAAGACAACCTCCGGAGCCTCTTTCGCCCCGCCAAGCTGCTTGGCGAAATTGTGGGAGAGTGCCTCGATGGCGCAGCGGGCTCCGAGATAGGATCCACCGATGCCGATAACGACCACCAGGTTGACACCTTTTGCCTTCCAGCAGTCACGTACCGCCTCGCAATCGGCGATCAGTGACTCCGGCGTCTGCGATGGCAGGTGCTTCCATCCGAGGAAGTCGTTGCCCGCACCGCTCTCGCTTTCAAGTACATCGAAGGCCTCAAGAGCCTTGCCGACGTATTTCTTGTAATCTTCATCTTTGACAAAGGAGGCGCATCCTCCCAAATTGACTTTAACCATTTTCTTCCAAATTATTAAGGTTAACTAACTATGTATTCGTCTATGTATTCGTCTATGTATTCGTTAAACAAATCTGTTCAACCTGTTCATTCTGTTCAACCTGTTCAATCTGTTCAACCTGTTCAATCTGTTCAACCTCTCCAGTCTGTCCAGCCTGTCCAAATCTTTTTGGTAGATAATCCTTAGCCGTCAATAATATGCCACCGGCACACTCTTTCTTACCCAAGGCATCTACCAACAAAAAAAACATTTTGCAAAAAATAACCATTTTCGCAATAACAACTCCCACTTATCACGGATAATTTTAACGAATATGTTCGCCAAGGAATATTCATTCATGGGTACCGCCGCCAGTAACCACGACAGCACGCCAGTAAAGTAGGTCAGAAGTCGAATATGTACTAAGTGCCAAGCCCTTCGTGAGCAAAATAGCCGCTTGGGCTCACGAGCGTGACTCGCAGGCGGCCTTCGTGAGCGAAACGGGCGTTCCTGCTCACGAGCGTGACCCGCAGGCGGCCTTCGTGCGCAAAACAGGTGCTTTGGCTCACGAGCGTGACTTGCGACGGCTTTCGTGAGTAAAACAGATGCTTTGGCTCACGAGCGTGACTCGCAGGTGGCCTTCGTGCGCAAAACAGGCGCTTTGGCTCACGAGCGAGACCCGCAGGCGGCCTTCGTGAGCAAAACAAGCGTTCTGGCTCACGAGCGTGACTCGCAGGTGGCCTTCGTGAGCGAAACGGGCGTTCCTGCTCACGAGCGTGACCCGCAGGCGGCCTTCGTGAGCGAAACAGGCGTTCCTGCTCACGAGCGTGACCCGCGGGCGGCCTTCGTGAGCGAAACGGGCGTTCCTGCTCACAAGCGTGACCCGCGGGCGGCCTTCGTGAGCGAAACGGGCGTTCCTGCTCACGAGCGTGACTTGCGGGCGGCCTTCAGACTCCTCATTGTGCGCATGGTTTTGAAAATAGCAGCTGCGGCCAAACTTTTGGCCGCCGCTGCCTATGGTATGGTCACCGGGTTGGGGGCTAAAATACATGCTCCTTGTCCGGTGTCAAAGGAACACTATTTTTTGAAGTAATTGAAGTTGTTGTTGATGATGGCCTGAGGCAGGAGATCGCCATAGACCTCGTAGCGTCCGGACTTAAAGTTGCCTACCCAGTCCATCATGATCATTCCTGTTGCGGTGCAAATGTTTAAAATAAGTGCACGCCAAATTCCCAATCAAAATAAAGCCAAATATCCAAATATAAATACGCCATTTTTCCAAAAAAATATTCAAAATGAATTGAATTACAAAGGAATGTACTATCTTTGCGCCAAAATATAATTCTATGGAATATAAGAATCGAATAGCAGATCAACTGCTACGTGATTAATTAGAGGCAATGGGTGCTGTCTTGATAGAAGGTCCCAAGGCTTGTGGCAAAACAACTACAGCAGAGCAACAGGCTAAAAGCATTATTTATATGGATGACCCTACCAAACAGCAGCAATACAAACAGATGGCGCAAACAAATATTAGCTTTTTGCTTGAGGGGGAAACTCCTCGTTTGATTGATGAATGGCAGGAAGTTCCCCAATTTTGGGATGCCATCCGATTTGAGGTAGACCATAGAGGCGAAGATGGACAATTTATGCTTACAGGTTCTGCGGTGCCTGCTGAAGCTAAAGATATTCATCATACAGGTACTGGAAGATACGGATGGCTTACCATGCGCCCTATGAGTTTGTGGGAATCCGGCGACTCTACTGGTGAGATAAGCCTATCGGATTTGTTTCTTACACCTGATAAAATAGGAGCTTTGAATAAACTTACATTGCCGATGCTTGCTTTTGTTGTTTGCCGTGGAGGGTGGCCTAAGGCTTTGCAAAAGAAAACAGAAAAGGCAGCACTATTGCAGGCGACAGAATATTATAAAGCGATAACAAATAGCGATATATCACGAGTTGACAACGTAAAACGAGATGCCGAACGGGCAAAGAGAATTATGCGTTCTTATGCCAGACATCAAGGCTCTCAAGCAAGTATCGCGACAATCCTTGCCGATATATCAGCAAATGAACCGGAGGATGTAAGTGATGAAACAATAGATTCATACCTTACTGCCTTGCGGAAAATATTCATAATAGAGGATATGCCGGCGTGGAATCCCAACTTAAGAAGTAAAACCGCTGTTCGCACATCAGACACAAGGTACTATGTCGACCCGTCAGTTGGTGTGGCAGCTCTTGGACTAGGTCCTAATGATTTAATTAATGACCTGAATACATTTGGGTTGTTTTTTGAGGCAATGTGCATTCGAGATCTTAGGGTTTATGCCGATGCCTTGGATGGCTCTGTATATCATTATAGAGACAAGAATGGTTTGGAATGTGATGCTGTGGTACATTTGCGTAATGGCTCATATGGTCTTATTGAAATAAAGTTAGGTGGAGAAAAGTTGATTGAGGACGGTGCAAAAACCTTAATGGCACTTTCAAATATCATAGACACCTCCCGAATGAAAGCCCCTGCTTTTTGTATGGTGCTGACAGGTGTTGGTGACTTTGCCTATAAACGAACAGATGGAGTGTATGTTGTGCCGATTGGATGTTTGAGATCATAAGTTTTGACATTCAGAATAATAATAGTTAATGTAAGCAATGATGCATGGATAAAATCTGTAACTTCGATATTGTAATCAATACATGTCTTGCTGAGATCAATCCGACCTCGCTAATGCCGGATTTCGATAAGAACGGTTTTTTGTTATCGGTCATCAACGGATTTGCTTACACTCGCAGGCGGCCTTCGTGCGCAAAACAGGCGCTTTGGCTCACGAGCGTGACTCGCAGGTGGCCTTCGTGAGCGAAACGGGCGTTCCTGCTCACGAGCGTGACTCGCAGGTGGCCTTCGTGAGCGAAACGGGCGTTCCTGCTCACGAGCGTGACCCGCAGGCGGCCTTCGTGAGCGAAACAGGCGTTCCTGCTCACGAGCGTGACTCGCAGGCGGCCTTCGTGAGCAAAACGGGCGTTCCTGCTCACAAGCGAGACCCGCGGACGGCCTTCGTGAGCAAAACAGGCGCTTTGGCTCACGAGCGTGACTCGCAGGTGGCCTTCGTGAGCAAACTGACAGTCGTACTTTATCGAATGCTTACACTCAGAGTTTACTGTTCCCTATAGTGGAGAAATGACTCTTCACAAAAGCGGTGAGAGGCCTGAGCAAGACCTCTCACCGGAACGCAAAATTAGCAAAATTGCCGGTAATAATTAAAGGGTAAGATCAGAAATTCATCGGTGTGGTGTGATCAGTCGTAAGCATTCGGTAAACCCCGTCTTTTCCGCATAACTCCACCGGAGTATCTTTGCGGTTCATAAATAAGGAACCGTATGCACATTGTTATTTCATATACTCGTAGATGAAAATAGGAAAAGAATTTAATACAGCAACACTTCTATTGGGTTTGACATGGAGCAAGAGTTGCCTTTCGAATATTGATAGCTGATTGACAACAGACTTCTCCTTTGGCATCGCATTTACTCCTGCTATAAGCAAGTTAGCTTTACTGACATTCATCTGCTTAAGAAATTGCCAGTTGTCTTTCACCTTCATATACTTTTCCTTGGTCGGCGTTTCGCCATCCTTGAGCAAGATGTGGTCGAGACTGTCATAAGCCGAAAAATTACGAGCCAGACGTTTGAAATCCTTACACTCTTCTCTGCTTACTACATAGTTGGCATAATCGTTGTCGGGAAGTTCCTTGGTATAGCGGATGGACTCAATCATCGGGTAGTTGATGTAGAGCTTTCCGTTCTCGGTTTCGTCTGCAAACAATGCCAGCATCTCTTCTACTCTTTGATTGATTTCTTCAAGCGAAAGGTGAGAGTGTTGGAAGTCATAGTCAAAGAATAGGAATATTTCCGAAATGTCTGAACTTCTGATACCGTTCAAGATGGAGTCACCTCTTGCTGCCAAGCGTTCTCGCATGACAGAAACAATATCTCCACCGTCTTCATATTCCTTCAGCTCATTGTAAAGGTCATATATGTTATTCCCGAAAGAACAAATGATATTGTCATTTACCTTCGGGAAATAGAGTCTTTCCAATGTTCTATACAGGCGAGGCTCACGCTCGTCGCCTTCAAATACAAACAGAATCATAGGCCAAAAGTTCCGCCTCTATATAGTTTCTCCAAGTTATGGGCAAAACGAAGTTCCTTGTCCGTCAAGTCACAAATAGCCTTTATTTCGTTGTTCCTGAGGATAAAGAAACAATCAGGACGAAGCAAGTCATTGGAAAGAAGGAATGTGTTGTGGGTGGTTACGAACACCTGGTTGTTGCCTTCAAACAATCGCTTGCAAATCTTATATGATAGTTCGTGGTGGTAGAAAGCATCAAACTCGTCGATGAAGACGAACGAAGCGTTGTCCATCTCTTTCAGCCAATAATACTGCAACTCCAGATTCCTTGTGCCTGTGGATGCAACCCATAGGAACGGAATTCTCACACCGTTCATTATGCAGAAGAGAATGTTGTCGCCCTTCGTGTTAGGTGCAAACTCATACTCCTGACCACTTACTTCTTTCAAATAAGCTGCAAAGTCGTCAGCAAGGTTGTTCTTTATGATATACTCTTCCACGTTGCTGCCACCTTCCTTCAAGCCAATGAATTCACGGTAGTCGAGACTTCTGAAGAATAGCATATTCTCTACGAAATCGCGAAGTTGTAGCAGGGCATGGTCTTTGGGAAGTGGCACAGAACTCAATAGATAGTTTACTATAGAAATGTTGTTGGCACTATCTTTAAGATTCTGAATGGCAACGGCGGTCAAGCCAAATTCTTCGGAAATAGCCAATTCGTCTTTGTCTTTAACAAGAATCTCTTTTTTGTCTACTATTAGCTTTTCGCTGATGATATCGCCTTTCAGTTCCGATGCTATTTTACTGTAACTGTATACTACCACATGACCGTCGAAAGAAAATGTGTAATCGAAATCAACCGGCTCGTTGTGGCATGACGCACATGCATAATTCAGATAGTAATCAGGCTTCTTCCACTTGTGAGAAAGATGGTTGGCAATGTCGAATATTGCCAATCCGAAGTTCGACTTACCGGCTCCATTCGGTCCGTAGATAATACCGTTCTTTACAATGCCATTACGTACTGCATCGTTATTGAACGTATAATTGCTCGGATGAGACAAGTCCCACTCGATACGATTCTTGAACCCTCTATAGTTCTTAACTGCAAATCTCGTTAACATGACAATATTGATTAGTGATATTTTGACTACAAAGGTACAAAAAAACAACGTATCCGTAAATAAATTACGGCATATACTGGATCAGGGATTATAGGTATATTAAATTGAATAACTCAGAGTTTACTGTTCCCTATAGTGGAGAAATGACTCTTCACAAAAGCGGTGAGAGGCCTGAGCAAGACCTCTCACCGGGATACAAAATTAGCAAAATTGCCGGTAATAATCAAAGGGTAAGATCAGAGATTCATCGGTGTGGTGTGATCAGTTCCACTTACGAAGGTTGGTGATGGTGTTGTTGAGGTTCTCAAGACGCTTGTTGTAGCAGTACTTGAGGTTGTCCATCACATCGTCGAACTCCATATTCTCGTCACCGCACAGCCAATGCTCATCCAGATAATTACCGACCTTCCAAATCTTTCGGTTATACTCATCAGAAAGCCTGTTTGCGGTGCGCCTCTCCTCCACGACTCTGTTGGCGACATCAATCAAGTCTGGGTAGACATCCGCCCAGCGAGCCTTGACCCTATTGATGTAGTTCTGATCCTTCATCAACAGAGGCCACCACATATAGTACCTCCTTGGGGTCTCATTATATTTAATGGCCCTTTCGATGAGAAGTGAACTCCATGTGTGATAGTAGTACGCGTTCTTTTCCGTGTCCACATTCGTGAAGTTCTGGCTGTCAAAGTCCCAAACCGGCCCGGCGCTGAGTTTTCCGTCCCCGTCCTTGTACATGTAGACACTCTTCGGATGCTGGATCTCATCGTTCATGGCGATCTCGTAAACAAACCAGTAGTCGATCACGGAGTTGATGTCGAGACTCTTGTAGGCCTCTGTGTAATAACCATTAGTAAGGTTGCTCTCGATGGTGTTGATGTAGGTTTTCAGACTCTCGAAAATCGCGCTGCCATCATATGTGGTGCCATTCTTCGCTGTGACCTTGAAGTCATCCTTGAACAAGCAAGGCAATTCACGCATTGAGGTTTTGAATTTCCAGGTCTCGTCGTAATTATTGTCGAACTCGATAAGGTAGCTGCAATCCTTCACGGTAGGGCTGGTGTTTGTCTCGACGACATCCTCGAATATCGGTTTTGTCATTTTCAGCCTGTTCTTATTGATTTTGATCTGCTCGCAGAAAAGATAGTTGCCGGCGTGGATGCCATTGATGACCAGCTCGACGTTCTGCCCTGAAGGATTCCAGACCAGTCCCTTACCTAAGGTGCTTCCGTCTGTCGGCCCGTTGATGAAATGGTTCTGGATAGTCTGGGCGATGTTGAACGCCAGATAGTTACGAATGAGTGACATGTCCGTCCACGGTGAGAGCAGAATCCATCTCTTGTGCTCCTTCATCCCAAGGATGCCCGCCTTTTTGTTCAGCTTGATAGCCATCGGCCTCTTGTCGTAATTGGATGACGTGTTTCCTCTGAGCCTGACGCTGCAACCGGCCTTATTCAAGTCCGCCACACCGTTTTTGTAGACAGCGATGTCGTCGGCCTCGCTCCAGTCCGTGCCCTTTGCAGGGATGGCGAAGTCAAGGAAGCTGACTGTTCCCGGAGTGTTGACGTTGACAACCACCACCGGCAGTCCGGTGTTCGTGACGGTAACGGTAAACACCTTTCTCTGCGTGCCGCTGACAAGGGTATATTCAACAGGAGTCCGGAAATCCTGGCTTGACACACCGCTTTCCTGAACCTCACCGTTGCAAAGAACCTTCACTCCTTCAGGTACCGTGAACGTCGGTACAAGCGTGAAGTTGTAAAGGTAAGGGATGCAGCAAGAGACCGTGCCGGCGTCCTTGTCGATCGCGCAGCTGAAATCCTCCGCGGCCTTGACTTCGGTCTTGGAGGTACTGGCGTTCAGAACCGCCGTCTTCTTCAGAAGGCTTGACTCGTTCTTGGCGATCTCGAACCCGAAACTCTTGAACTCCAGTGGAGTCGTGCTGATGTTTTCGACCGTGCAGTTGTTCTCCGGCTTCAGGTCATCAAGGTTCAGAGGGATGTTGTAGCATGCTCCGGCCTGGAAATCAACGAGTGCCTTGACCTCGAATGACACCTTGTGGGAGTCAGTCAATAATTGAATCTCGATCTCGTCACCTTTCTTGATGTCCGGCGCGATGGAGGCATACACGACAGCCTTCCTGCCAACCGAGATTCCTCCTTCCTCGTCCTTCGCCAGTTTTACAGTGATCTGCGATGAGGTCTTTCCGTCAACAGCGGCAAGACCCGAAGCCAGATTGGTTAGATTCATTGTGAAATCACCGGTCCAGGCGCGAGGCACCGCGATCCCTTCAACTTTCTGTCTGAATATGATGGACTGGAGTCTCTCCGAGCTTGCGACCTCGTCAAGCTTGCTTCCGAATGTCACCTCCGCCTTCAGGAAGGACACCAGAGGCTTGAATATGAATCCATAGCCTCCATCTCTTTTGATGACGGGAGTGTCGCTGGCCTTCACATCGTTGGAGGCGATAGAGGCTTCGTCCGTGTAGTACTGCACTGGGGCCACATTGACCGGGATCGCTCTGCTGTCCGTCGCTCCTTCCACATAAGGATAGTAGGCGAACCGTGGCCGGTCGCTTGTGTACAGCGAGCCTTTGAACTCTCCGGAACTCACAGGAGTGGAGAATGTGCCGTCGAACGGGGCGTTGGGGGTGGTGTTTCCGAACACGCCGATTCTGTCTTCTGGGGACCACAATATCCCAAGGGATCCGTCCTCGGTCGGCTCGATGTCGATCTGGGTTCTTGTCACCGGAATCTGTCCTATTTCTCCGGTAAGGGAGATCGACTCCTGTTCCAGTACCTCCGTCTCGTTGTTGTCGGCGCAGGAGGCGGCCATCAGTGCCGCCAGCACCATCAGCACAGATGCTGAATATGTACGCTTCATAACCTATGTGTTAAAGAGTTTAATCTATTTACCCATAGGTTAAGTCTTTAGGTCATCCTCTACAGTCCGAAGCCCGTTCCTCCGCTACTGTAGGAGGAGTCGTAGGATCTGGTACCCTGAGGCGCGTCACGGACGCATCGGATTGTAAAGTCCGCATCGGACTGTCCGTGACCGGTTGTTATTATTAGAGTACCTGAATGACCGTCCTTCTGCAAGTAGTAGATCATGTACTCGACATGGGAACCCTCTGGACGCTCGTATTTGGTCTTTGCTGCGTATCGCATGGTTCCAGTTTCGGTTTCGGTTCCGGAAGGCTTGTAACCGGCGAGATTGCCGGTAATCTCCTCACCACAGTACATTGGGATGAAGTAGAGCTCCTTCTCGTTCGGAATCCTCCACTTGCCAAGGTCGTCGGTGCCTTCCTGGTAGTACTTCTCGCACCAGTCACCGTTCATGATCTCAGTGTACTTGAAGGTGTTTTTGGCTGGTGTTCCACCAGCAACTATTGTTTGTTGAGGCGTAGACTTGCTGTATGTGTATGTGTAATATTTTGTTTGCCAAATAAAGCCTTCTGTTCTTGTGGTCAGTGTAACCGTTACATTGAAAGATGTGTAATTGCCGTTGTCGCTCTTTATTTTAATTGTTTTCGATGATGTCGTACCATTTGAAGTTGATGTATGGTTGATTGTAACACTGACATTGAACTCCGCTGACGTAACATTTACTTCGTTATCGGCTCCGATTTGATAGGTGTAGTTCTTAGACGCATCGTAATTAGTGATCGTTACCGGAACAGTTATATTATGAGGAGTCGTGTTGCTCTGACTCTCAGGTATTCCAGTAGGATCAAGCTCGCCAACTGTGATTACAGGAGCATAGGTGTCCTCTCCGCTTGCCGGAATGTTCAGATCCGCACTGGCGATCTTGAAAGCCTTAGGCAATGTACTCGCCGCATCGAAATTCTCGTGCTCAGGATACTCTCCGATCTGCATGTTGGTTCTCAAGGTCTCGTCCTTGAGGCCGTTCACTGTCACGACATTGTTCTCCTGGTCCCAGCTTGTGATGTCCGAGACTTCACCCGAGGTTGAGTTTGTGCCAAGATTCCTGACGCATCGTATCATAGGATTTGTCTCCATATTAGACCAGGAACTGATTGCGGTACCCTCCAAAGCCCACCAGATACGGAAGCCCAGGTTTGTACTTGTCGCATAGTTCGTCGTCTCGAATGATATCTCTGTAGGCAGAGACTTCTTACCGCACCAGGTGAAGATGCATTGGCGGACGCTAGGAAGGTACCACCTTACCTCGTCCTCGTCAATTTTGCCGTCACCGTTGAGGTCTCTGTTTCTTGAGAGACATTCGAACATCGGATTGGTTCCGGTAGTGGTCATTATGTTGGCCGAGGTAGGAGGAGTCGCCCCTGTGAAGCCGTTTTGGGCAATGTTCACATAGTCGGTCCACGTCTTGGTTGTTTTAGTGTTGATGATCTCCCAGGTGTTTTTCAATCCGTTCTGCAATTCCGTTCCCGGATAGTCGTCATCACCTGTGAAAGCGGCTGCCGGTGTCTCCTCCACAGATTCAAATCCGAATGGATTACCCACATTATCTTTATAGAATGTCTTGATTGACTTCTGCTTGAGTGTAAAGCCACTGCCCTCGATGTAGGAGCTGTGTCCGTCGGCGCTGATCTTGGCATTGCCGATGGTGAATGACAAGTCCCTGTCATCCGTGTTGACGAAGTCCTTGTAAGGCTTGTCATTGTAGAAGTACTCGTCCACGTAGGCCTGCGTGTAGACATTGTCTCCGCTTATTATGCAGTGTGTCGCGGTGCCGGCCTTTATCTCATCAATCAAGTCGTAGATGTTCACCAAGTTGGCGTCTCCGGGATATGTTGCGAATTCCGTCTGACTGGCAGGTTTGCCGAACTTCACCCAGGCGATGTCCTCAAGGTGCGGATCTGTTGATCCTTCCTGAACGGTGAAGGATGTCATCTTTCCGTCTCCCGCAGGTACAGTGCCGCTGACAATGCATTTCTCGATGTTTGTCTTCGAGAATGTCAGCAGCACATTCTCGAAGTGTGCGTCAAGGTTGACGATGACGTGCGGGGACGGCTTGATGATCTGTCCCTCGGCTCCCGGCTGATTGTCGCTCACCTTTTTTGCCTCGGCGATGATGTTCTTCACTCCGTTGACCGTTATCGTGTAGGTGTACCTTGCGTTACGTGTCACGGAGAAGTTGCCGAATTTCGTGTTTGACGCATCGGTGCTGTTGCCGAAGTCTCCGAGGTGGATGGTGTACTTCACGGTTCCTGTCACGTGGTCTGTCCCGCTCTCGCCCGGACCCTCGTAAGTACCCTCGATCACAACGTAGGTTGATTTGGCCGGAGCATAGGTGAATGTGCTGTAGTCACTCTCCCTTCTCTCGCGGTCGGCGTAAGACCATGAAGTCGGCGAGGCGGCCGGCTTCTGCACATTCTCCGGCATGTAGAATGAGAAAGAGTAATCGCCGCCGGCGGCCGGAGCCGCGATAGGAAGTTCCTCGAATTTGGTGAAGGTGTCGTCACCGGCATATTCATTCAGCTCATCCCTCTGGAGCAGGGTTGACGATGTGGAGTAGTTGTAGATGCTGTAATTCTTCGGAATGAAGGTCACCCCTGTCCCGCTCTTGAGTACGAAGACATTCTTGGAGACTATCCTCTTGAGGTGGAAGACCTTGTCGAAGGTGTTCTCGCCCGGCTGGAGAGTGATGGTGGTAGTGTTCTCTTTGTCGCCGTAGTGTCCCGACATCAGCACAGACGTGGAGGTGATGTCACGTCCAGAGGCTGTGATAGTGTGGCTCCTGAACTCGGCGAGCGTCTTCCCCGCCAGTTCATCCAGATTGACGACCGTGTACTTGTCGTAATTGGCGATAGGGTACATGTACCATTCGCCGCTGGTCACTTTCCTGTCGCCGACGGTGAGCTGGTCCTCATTCAGTTCGATCGTGTAGAGCCAGTTGGTGTTGCTGTTCCTTCTTGTTGGCTCGCCAAGATTCCTGACCTTCACGATGATCGGTGTCGAGTTGGGTTGATTGGCGTTGTAGAAGAGGATAGCCATCTTCTCGACTTTTGTCTCCTGCTCCTCTGTTGCCCTTGTGACGGTTATCTCGTCCATTTCAGGCACCTCCATATTGAACGAAAGGCTTACAGGAAGCCCCTCCTTCACTTTATTCATCGGTTCCTCGTTCTGGCACCCGGCAAGAACGATAGCCGCCATGAATGCGGCCGCGAGTGTTCTGCTTGCTTTTCTCATTGTTTTTTCAGATTAATCAAAGGTTACTCCATTCTGGATCGAATCCCATTCGTCCACCTCGACGTTCTCCTTGGTGGATTTAATTTTAGTTACTTCGCTGCCGGCGCAGACGGTACTTTCCATGACCACTCTTTCCCTCCTTGAGTCTGGAGAGACATAGAATCGTTTGATGTTTTTCATTTTATTCATAAAACTTTATTTCAATTAGAATTCTGACATTACCAAATGTCTTCTCTTAAAACTGACTGAGACGGTAGCCGGCACTCTTGAGGTGCCATGCCGCCGTCTTGGTCAGTCAATCAGGTAGAGGCGGAACTACAATGCTTTAGTGATTGCCGCGCGGCTCAGTGCAGGGTCGTCGTAGAACATGTTCTCCACGCCACCCTTGTGGTCAATCTCAAGAAGTGACTCCGGAACTCCGAATTCCTTAGTGAGACATTCGTAAACGGCCTCGGCGCGTTTCCGGCTGAGTTTGTCATTGATCTTCTTGTTTCCGGTCGCGGCGTCGGCGTAACCGGTCACGATGTACTTGATGTTGTTAGCCTTGATGATCTCGGCGAGCATTCCAAGGTTCACGCGGGAATCCTTGCTGAGCTTGCTCTTGTTGATCTCGAAGATCACGAAGTAAGGAGCGGCGATCGTGGTCTGCTTCTCGACAATCTGAGGCTGGGCTCTGAGTTCGCCGAGTTCCTTCTCGAGTCTGATCCTTTCAGCTTCGGACTCGCTGAGAGCCTTCTGGAAGTCGGCTATGTTGTTATTGACAGTCTTGACAACGGTCTTGCTCTTGTTCCATCCGCGTGGCGCGATGTTGTAGGTCAGACCAATCGTGGCGCTCAGCACACCTTCGCCCCAGCGATGACCCATCTCTCCGTCGAAGCGGTCATTGACAAACATTCCGCGAACATCGAGGTTTATCGCCCATGCGTCGCTCAAGCGGAAGTCATTGCTTGTTCCTATGCTGGCGGAAACCTCGTGGGATCTGGACTTGCCGTTGCCTGGCTCATCGTATGTCCAGGCGAATCCCAGACCTGCGTAGAGGCTTGGATTCCAGAAGCGGCCTTCCGCCTTGTAGCCGCGGAACGCATTGCAAAGATTGAGCATGGCATCCATCCTGACATCACCGAACGAGAATTTCTGCTTGTTCAGCCAGTAACCGCTTCCGCCCTTTCCGGGAACCTCCTTTCCTGTTGAGAACGCTTCGTCCGGACCTTGTTGGGTGGCTCCTCTCATGCTGAGTCCATTGTATGCGATTCTCGCTCCGACAGCCGGGGTGAACCATTTACCTACGCTTATGTTCAATGCGGGAGCAAGCCTGTCTCCGAATTTTGCCTGCTTGTCGTGGTCTCCGAAATAAATCTGGGCTCCTCCTCCGACGTTGATGAACCAGTCATATTTGAAATGATTGGTCTCCACTTTGAATTTGTCTGCGGAATAGATGACGTTGACCGTTGTGTCTGTTTTCACTGACGGCTGGGCAAGTGCCGGGGTTACTGCCAGCACGACAATAGCCGCTGTAATCAGATGTTTTTTCATATTGTCTTCTTATTAGTATTTTCTTGAAAACTAATTTATTATCATTGTTATTATAATGTCTTGCAATGCTCTAAACCAATCAAAAGCAAAGATATGTATTAATTGGAAAAAATGCAACAAAAAAAGTATAATATTCTCGTTATTCGTGATTTAAAACGTTTACTTCGCATTCAGGACTATTCCCGAGCAGGAAGATGTTTCTCCCTACAAGATCAGCGGCTACTTTTTCCGTTTCTTTTTCTTGCCATCCACATAGCCGTAGCCATAACCATAGCCGTACCCGTAGCCGTAGCCATAACCATAGCCGTAGCCGTGATGGTGGTAGTCGGCGCCGTTGAGGATCAGCGACATGTTCGTGAGTTTCCGCTCCTGGTACATGGTCTCGATGTCAGGAAGCTGGCGACGGTCAAGGCGGCCGGCCCTCACCACGAAGAGCGTGATGTCGGCGACGCGGTTGGCGATCGTCGCGTCCGCCACAAGACCGACAGGGACGGAGTCTGTGATGATGATGTCGTAGCGGTTCCTCAACTCGGCGAACATCTCATCCAGCCTCTCGTCCATCAGGAGTTCGGCGGGGTTCGGCGCGATGGAGCCTGACGGGATGAGGTCAAGGCCTTCCACACCGGTCTCGTGGGTGATGATGTCATCCAGCGCTATGTCAGAGTCGGCCAGGAAGTTTGTGATGCCTACGGTGTGGTGGTGGCTGTGCTTGCCGAACTGTGAGGTCAGGGTTCCCTTACGGATGTCAAGATCCACAAGGATCACCTTCTTCCTGGCGGAGATGAAGCTTTTAGCCAGGTTGGCGGAGACGAAAGTCTTTCCGTCCCCGGAACTGAACGAGGTGCACATTATCACCTTGATCTTCTCTTTTCTTGAAAGGAAGGACATGTTCGTGCGGACAATCTTGAACGCCTCCGAGGCGAAACCCTCATTGTCCTTGTCCTGTTCCGGAATCACTCCGAGGAACGGTGCGCTGACTTTGCCCTGGATGTCTTTCCTTGAGTGGATCCTCGTGTCCAGGAACATGATCATCAGGAAGATGACTCCCGGCACGGCCAGTCCGAGCAGCAGCCCCAGAAGCAGGATCTTGTTCCTGCTCGGGGCGATCGGATCGCCTGGCCCGGAGGCTCCGTCGATCACCCTCGCGTTGTTGTCCACCATCGCCTGGGAGAGGGCGTTCTCCTCGCGCTTGTTCAGGAGGAAGAGGTAAAGCGACTCCTTGATCTTCTGCTGGCGCTCGATCGAGAGCATCTGGCGTTCCTTGGTAGGGATGGACGAGACGCGGGACTGTGCCTGTGACTCACGCGACTGCGCGTCGTTGCGGCGGACATTGATGCTGACGATCATGTTGTCCACGGCCCTGATGATGGACTGTTTCATCGCCCTCAGCGAGGTGTTCAGCTCCTCCACGATCGGGTTCTTCTCGCTGCTGTCCTCGATGAGCTTGTCGCGGCGCAGCTTCACGGTGTTGTACTGGGCGATCTGGCTCTCGATGTTCATGTCGCTGATGCCCGTGTTGGCAGGGATCAGGTCGATCTCCCTTGTCGGATCCGTGAGGTAGTCCTTGATGTAGGTGGCCAGGCGGAGCTGGGTCTCAAGCTCCATCACGTTGGTGTTGTACTTCTGGGATTCACCGACATACATCCCGGCTGTCGTCGCGATGTCCACGATCCGGTTCTCGCGCTTGAAGGATTCCAGATGGGACTCCACGCCTCCCAGCTCGCTTTCGATGATGATGAGCCTCTCGTTGATGAACTCGGCGGTGTTGATGGCCACCTGGTTCTTGTCGTTGATGGCCTCCTCGTTGTAGACCGAGATCAGCATGTTCAGCACGTCTTCCGCCCTTGCGGAGGAGCGGTCCTTAAGGGAGAGGGTGAGAATCGAGGCCTCGTCCTCCTCCTGCCTGATGCCGAGACTGGAGACGAAGTAGCCGACCACCGACGAGAGGGGGTTCTTCGTCACTTGAATATGCTCGCCCATCCAGGAGGTCGTGTAGTAGTTGGTAGGGGCGATGATGAGCCGCACTCCCTCCACGCTGACCGTGTCCTTCATCCTGACCGACCATTTCTTGTCGCCGTCGACCGTGCCGAAGTCGGAGACAATCACCTTGCCGCTGTCCACCGGGGTCACGACCATGCTCAGCCGCGTCTCGGGAGTCGTGTCCAGGAAGCGGACAGAGACCGGAGACTTCTTGTAGAGCTCCGTCATCTGGAGGCCGTCCTTGACTTTGTAGTCGATGTCGGCGTTGACGCGGCTCACAACCTCCCGCATCAGTTTCTTGGACCGGAACTGGAGGATCTCGTTGGCGACGTTCACCTTGTTGATGTAGTTGTCGTAGCGGTCAAGTCCCGCCGAGGAGATCTTGTTGGACGGATCCTTGATGATCACGGTGGCGGAGCGGAAATAGGTCTTCGGAGTCCTGGCGTACTGGAACCAGGCCAGGCTGCCGAACACTATCACGGAAACGACGAACCATTTCCATTTGGAGAGCAGGAAGAGCAGGATGTCGATGATGTTGACATCCTGATCGTTTCTGCCGGTGGTATTGTTTGTCTGCATATTCGTTGATTATAGGTGTGACGGGGCTAGTCTTTTCTGAATGTCGAGGTTGCCCAGATGACGGAGCTCGCGGCTGTGATGGCGCTCATGAACATTGTGGCGATCTGCATGCTCCTGTCCTCTCTGTCCTTCTTGCCGAACTTAGGCTGCACGTAGATGATGTCGTTCTGCTGCAGGAAGAAACAAGGCGACTGGAGGATGTTGCTGTTGCGGATGTCGTGGAAGTAGATCCGCTTGTCGCCGTTCTCCTCCCGGATGACGGCCACCCTGTCGAGCCTTGCCCTGTTGGTTAGGTCGCCCGCGTTGGCGATCGCCTCCAGCAAGGTGATCCTGCCGCTCTCCACGGTGAACGTTCCGTTCTTGCCCACGGCTCCCCAGACGGTGTACTTGAAATTGAGGAACTCCATGCTCACTATAGGCGCCTTGATGTAGTCGCCGTCGATGATCAGATTCTTGATCCTGTCCGAGGCCTGGCTCAAGGTAAGTCCTTCAAGATGGATGTTTCCAAGGATAGGAAACTCGATGTTTCCCTTGGCGTCGACCTTGTAGCCCGGCTCGTTGGCCGCCGGGGATGACGAGGCTGTTCCGTCCGAGGACATCTTGAACGAGCCGCTCTGGATGTTGAACGGGATGGCGAGCTCCGGCTGCTTGCAGCTGACCGTGATGCCGAGCCTGTCGTTGGCTTGGATGACGGCCTCGTGGGCGGAATCAAAAGGATACCCTGTGCCCGGGGTCATGTCGTTGAGGTAGACGTACTTCTTCGCCGATCCGCAGGAAACGGCCATGCCCAGAAGCGGGATCAGAAGCAGTTGTGACAATCTAGTCTTCATTTTATGATCGATTTTATATTCTTATGACAAACAATGGCGGACTCATCGTCAGGAAGGCAAGTGAGCTCTCCGACCGGAACCCGTTCCGAAAGTCTTGTGAGTGTGTCGTATAGCATCGACTGTAGGTTGGCGTCGCTGTGGATCACGGAGCAGCTCGGAAGCAGCGCGACGAAGGCGGCGACATCCTCTTTTTCCGTGAATATGTCGGTGTCTCCCTGCCTGAGGCGGACGAACCCTCCCACGGGGGCGGACTCGTCGCGGTAGCACGGGGTCTTCCCGCTCCAGGGGGTGCCGAACGCGACGGGCGATCCGTCGATCAGCCTGACGGCGGGATTGTCGTCGTTCAGCAGGTGTGATCCGGGAATATTCTTGAGCCACAGCCTTGCGTGGGTGCTTTTGCCCGTGCCGCTCTTCCCGAGGAAGAGATAAGCCTTTCCGTCCGACACGACGGCGGACGCATGGATCGACAGCCCCTCGCGGAGGATGACCGCCTGCGCGAACGCGATCCGGAGCATGGAGGAAAGGATGCTGCCGGCGGTGGCGGCATCAGTCCTGATAGATGCGTAAACACTTGAGAATGAAGCGTTTGCTATGAACGTACCCAAGACCTTTCCGTCCCGGCTGCCGCTTAGTTCGACGCCGTAGCGTCCGTCCTCTGTCCTCAGAAGCCTGGTGTGTCCCATGTCGTTGTCATCCGTTTCGACTTCCTTGGCATCTGACGGAATCTCAATGGGGTCCGCCTGTAGTGTGAGGCGGAGCAGCTCCCGGTGCGGCTCCGGCGCGGACATCTCCCCCGAAGTGGCGCGGAAGTCCTTGAACGACGGCAGAAGCGCCTCGATGTCAATTCCTACCGGAGCGATGACCGAAAAAGTCAGTCCCGCCACCTTGTATGAATATGTCCGTGTCCTCTCCATCATTTATCTTCTGAATCGGCCTTGCTCAAGTCCATGACTGTACAAAAGTCGTTATTATTTTCTGAATTGTCCCTTGGCAAGGTCAAAAACTGTCCAAAAAGCCTCTTTCGGAGCGAACCGCAAAGAGAATCCTGCCCTCCGCAGAAACATTCCCGCCGTCCCCAGCTTTCTCTTGAGCACACCGCTCTTCCCGGTCGCCGGGCCTGCCGAGACAACCGTCCCTGCCGAGGCACCCGTCTCCCGGTGCTGCCCGAAATTCCCGCCTTCCTCCACGATCCTCCAGAGCGCCCCGTAAGGCACAATCTTCTCTGAATATGGCAGTTCCGCCTCCGGCAGTCCAATCACTCCGACCAGGAACGAATGCAGCAACCTGCTCCATTTCACAATCCCGACACGGCGGTAGAACGCGAGGATCCGCCCGCCATATTCATCAATCTTTCCCCCCTCGCTGATCCTGTGGTATGCCATCGCGAGGTCGCACATCTGACGTAGTCCGATTCCTCTGCCGAGCGCGTGTTTAAGAATATGCGAGTTCAGCATCAAGGCGTTGAGGGCAGGGGAAGGCACCCTCAAGCCGTCCGCGATGTCCGTCGGGACGAATTCCCGTGTCTCGTCCAGCTCGCCGGACAGCCTGATGGCGGCAGGGGAGCGCAGGTCGATGATCGCAGGATGATGCTCGACATCGATGCCGTGCCATTCGTAGGTCTGGCTCCCGTCCGGCATCCGCGTCACCGTCACGCCGTGTCTCCTCACCAGCTCCATCGCCTTGTCATCCATTGTTTCCCCTGTCACCTTGGCGGGATCGGAGACCGGAAGAGGTGATTCTTTTCCCGGTCGCGGAGCCTGTCGGAGCGGCTGCCTTTCCGGAAAATAAAAATCAATGTCCCCGCACTCACGGTGCGAAGGCTCAGGATAAAGCGCCGCGACCCCCTGGCCTTTCTGCAGCACCGGCCTAAGCCCTTCACTGACAAACAGTCCGGTGAGATTCTTAAGAGCGGCGTTCATCCGCCCGCTGAACTCCTCGATGGCATCCGCGATGACAATCCATTTGGCGAAAACCGCCGGTGAAGGCTGAAGCGTCTCGGGAAGAAGACAGATCCCGTCAAAGACTATTCCGGAGACCGACTGTCTTCTGGACATGGCGAACACCCGCTCCCATTCCTCCTCATCCAGCGGAAACAGTCCCCGGTTCTCGGGAAACTTTCCCCACAGACCCGCCCTCAGCAGGACGAGGAAAGCATCCCGCACTCTTTCCATTTCGACAAAAGATTATGCACATCCTTCCTCGCCGTCTGGATGTCAACCTCATACTCTCCGCAGAGACATTCCGCCATCTCCTCCTCCGTGAAGTCCATGTCTGAGAATCTCTCCCAGAGAAGGGCGGCCGTCTCGTTCAGGGTGATCACGTCGGTCATGTTGGCCTTGCCGCCGACAGCCTTGACAATCATGTACTTGCCGCCGATCCGGCGCAGGTTTAATGTGGAATCCAATCTCATTGTCTTAGAAGATCTTACCGCTAAGAATGGAGGTGACGGTCTTGAATATGATCTGTGTGTCCCTCCACAGCGACCTGTTCTCAAGGTAGTCAAGATCCATCTCAAGTCTTGTCAGCATTTTCTCAAGTGTGCCGGTGTAGCCGTTCGTAAGCGTGGCCTCGGAAAACAGCCCCGGACGAAGCTCGTAGAGACGCTCGTAGCCAGGGTTGACCTCCATTATCTTGTCGATGTAGTATTTTCTTTCCGGCCTCGGCCCGACGAAACTCATGTCCCCCCTGGCGACGCACCAAAGCTGAGGAAGCTCGTCCAGATGATGATCCCTGAGGAACTTACCGACCTTGGTCAGCCGCTCGTCGTTCTCCTGGCAGAGTTTCGGCTTGCCGTCCGCCTCTGAGGAGTTGTTCATTGTCCTGAACTTGTACAGCGTGAAAGGCTTGCCTCCTTTCCCGATCCGTTCCTGTGAGAAAATCACAGGCCCCTTGCTGTCGCATTTGATGAGGATCATGATGATAAGGAAAAGCGGGGAGAAGACAATCATTCCGCATATGCTTGCAATGAAGTCATAAAATCTTTTCAGGTTTTCGTCAATAGTACTCATACTTGTTCTAGGCAATGTCGCGGACATTTTGTTTCTTGTTGACATAGTATTTTCACTCATTTTGTCTGTTATGGCTCTTGGTAGGATCTACTGTTTAGTGCAAAGATAATGTTTCCGCATAAATATTCAAGCATTTTGAGATCATTTTTTCTTTTGTGAAGTTCTCCGCGAAGCGTTTTGCCGCCCCCGCGCTGAACTTTTTCCACGTCGCCTCGTTGTCTGTGATGGTGAGGATCGCCTTTGCGATGGCTTTGCTGTCCCGTGGTGCGACGTTTATTCCCGAGACCCCGTCCTCGTTGACCCAGGAGACTCCTGATTCCGGAATCTTTGTGGCGACCACCGGTCTTCCCGCAGACATCGCCTCGATCTGGACTATTCCGAAAGCCTCCGTCTTCATAACGCTGCTCATGCAGAACAGTTCGCAGGCTCCGTAGTAGGATGCCAGGTCTTCCTGCGGAACCTTGCCCAGCAGTTTGACCCGGCTTCCGACGCCAAGCTCGTCGATCTCTCTCTGGAGGCTCTCCCGCAGCGGGCCTCCACCTCCTATCAGGATCATGAAGCTGTCATCAAGGTACTTTGCCGCCTCGATCAGATAGCGGTACCCTTTGTATTCCACAAGCCTCCCGAGCGAGAAGATGATCCGCCGCCCGGAATATTCATTTCTGATCTCCTGCTCCCTCGCGCTGTCGCTGATGACCGGCTCGATTCCGATAGGGATGCAGCGGCATTTCTCCTGTACTCCCTGAAGGTAAGGTGATTCCGCAAGGTAGACAGGAGTCGTCCCCACGATGGTGTCGGCTCTTTTGATGAGCCAATTCTGAATCGGCAGATAGAATCTCAAAAGCGCTTTTTGCGAGAGTATGTCGCTGTGCCAGTGAAGCACCACCTTCCCTTTGTAGCCCGACAGCCTGAGCGCCATCGCCGCCATCGGATCAGGATGATGGATGTGGATGATGTCATAGTCCTTGGCGATCCGCCTGAGCCGCGTGACCATCGACGGCGCGATCGTGGTTTTGGCCGCCTCGATCAAAGCCCTGTGGCAGAGTATCCTCCCGTGCGGATTAAGCCGGATGACCTCCGTCCCCCTCCCGTCGCTTCCCGCGCACATCATATCGCACTCCACCCCCTCCTCCGAAAGCCCCACCTTCGAGAACCCCGTCTCCGAGAGTCCTTCCTTCGAGAGTCCTTCCTTCGAGAGCCCCACCTC
>ERZ1034687.444-NODE-444-length-26075-cov-96.695388_pt1 | contig 26075 bp, 45 predicted proteins | sample MGYA00520704_ERZ1034687 | MGnify/ENA primary metagenome ERZ1034687 (study PRJEB33766, sample SAMN09781762) | gut metagenome | biome: gut microbiome | host: Homo sapiens | place: Madagascar | study: EMG produced TPA metagenomics assembly of the PRJNA485056 data... | reverse complement strand
TGTGATACATATGGGACTCGAACCCATGACCCATAGATTAAAAATCTATTGCTCTTCCAACTGAGCTAATGTATCGAATTAGGAGAGAATATCACCGTGTACACTGGATTTTTGTACACCCCACCATCCTAATGACGTGTTCACCAGCACGAATCACATCTTTCCTCTTACTCTCCTAATATTATAATTGTGGACCAGTTAGGGCTTGAACCTAAGACCTCCAGATTATGAGTCTGTTGCTCTAACCAACTGAGCTACAAGTCCAGATTGCGTAGATAACTTGTGAGCCAGGTATTTTTTCGACTCCACCCTCCAACTTCTGCATTTTGACACCCATCTTCAAAACGGCTTATACCTCTCTACGCAATTGTGATTTTATACAGACTTGAACTGTTATGTAGGCCTCGAACCTAATAAATCTGGAGAGGTATATTTCAACCTCTCCTGATGCAACTATTCTTCTGTAGAATCTCGCCATTCGATATACAACCAAAAGGCGGAACAAATTAATAAAGATATTAACATCAAAAGCAATATTACTATTGATACGATGCTAATTCCGTTTAAATCCATTATGTTCGATAATATATCAAACAATGGTATTGAAACCATTACAATGGATAGCAAGCACAATGTTAATCTACTTAATTTACTCATAGATATAACGCTTCTTGTGAAACTTCTTGAAAACGATCTTCTGGAACAAAATAAGGCTCATTCTCATTTGTTAAATATTCCTTATATGCTCCAAGTTCGCATTCATCTTTTGATAACACACACTGTTCGTCATTTTGAGCGTTAATCCAATCGTGAAGCTCAATATCTTGATCAGCACAATATTTCTTAACTCTCTTTACTTGACGATGGAACCTTCTTAATTCAAGTTCCGAATCGGACATTTGTCCGTTTGCTCTACGTTTGGCCATAATTACGGTTTTATGAAAATCACAGAGCTCTCTTTGCACCGAATTTTGTTTTCTACATCTGTATCTCTACTGTCTTTTATTCTTGGACAGCCGAACAGATTATCGAATACGCACCCAGTGCAAGAGAACTCCCTTTTTGCCCTAACTACGACTCCATTGATTTTGTAAACCGTACCAGGGTGATATTTTTTCATTTAGGTAAATCTTTAATTGTTTTTACTGTAACCTTGTAGTATAGTTCTATTTCTCTAAACCTTTTGGTTTTAGAGTCATAGCCTGCAATCCTTTTACACATAGGTATAACATCAAGTATTTTTGTATATACATGAATGTTTTTGTGCGTAAAGTTTGCTATAAAGATTTTTTCTTTATCAAATACAGAATACCACGTGAATTTTGCCGCATTTTTTGTACTGGTTCTTGTATAATTTACAGCTATTTTAGCAGTATAACCAACCGGCTCGTTCTTGTGGATCTTTATTAAATAATCCATTGTATCTTTATCTACAGGATATGTAAGCTGTATTACGTTTTTTGGCGGCTTGTAATTTGGATAGCTCATCTTTTTACAAATTTAATTTTGTATCTGATAATTCCTGATACTACACCATTACGTAATTTAATACCTAATGTAGGCTTGATAGAGTACTGTTTACACAGTTGCATATATTCCATCACAGATTTAGAGATTGGTATAATCTCAGAAAACTTTATTGATGGATCACTATACACTGCATAATAGCGTATCGTTCCCTTCGGGGAAGTTTGCTGGATGATCTTTTGAATACATTCAGTTTTACACAACATAGTGTCAACTTTTACTGGATCTGCTGCATGACACTTTGCAGTTGATATAAGCAACATTATTATAATAACGATTGCTATGATCCAACCAGAATTACCTCCATCTGGTTTTTCGCATAATTTAGTAGCCATAACTAATGAATTACGATGAATTTAACACTTGTCTTACCAGCTCCAGGAACATTTGAATGCTTGTTATTCACATAGCTATTCAAAATATTCTTCATTGAGTTAGCATTGACTTTACTTAACCCTGAAGAGAGGATCATTGTAGACCCTCCCTCCTTAGCAACCACCTTATAGTTAAGGTATTCAGCATCTGGTTTCCCTTTTGCCGACTTCGGTTCAACTACCTGGTTATGCGTCTTCGTGCTTTTCTTCTGGTTCATTGGCAACAAATGGCTTGCAATCCAGACCGATGTTCTTAATAGTCTCAGGCTCACTGAGTTTGTCTTCTGCAATTTCGCTGATAGCAGCAGCAATATGCACAAGATGATTCAAATGAGCGATACTGTTGAACTTTCCATCTACCACAACTGTTACGTAGATAGTCTGTTCATCAGTCTCCTGTTTCTTCCCAACTCTGATTGCATCAAGAATCGGAATTTGTTTTTTGAACTTGTTCTGCACATAAGTTGGAGAATCAAGATCAACGTGATCGGGAGACAATGTACGAGATACTGTTACAATTGTTTTGCAACCATCAGCATAAATTGTTGATTCAAACTTTGGGTATTTTCCACCCACTAATGCTTTTAAAAAATCCATAATTTTGATAATTTATGATTTTACTTTGCGTAGAACTACATCCCATCTACACTTGGGCTAAGGTGTCCCATCTGTATTTATAGAGGCTTTGGACTCTCAGCATATGCTGGCTACATTAAACACTTAGGGTTGATGCAACTCAACCCTTATGCTTTTTAACTAATTTTAAGTAGCAATCTTGTAAACTATTATATAACATACAATACTTACAATACTTTCTTGCTTGGTCTAAATCTAAATTACACACCCAGCAGTCTGGTAAACCAGATCTGTTTTTTACAATTCTAAATACACAATTGTCTATTGTGATTAATTGTCCTGGTTTGTATTTTTTATGAGTACCAGATGTCTTCTGTATGTTCTTCTTTATCGAATTCATTCATATTTTATTAATTTTAAACGTTTTTCCAAATGAATATTTATGCAATTAGGTATTGCATCCCATATTGCATGCTAATGCACCAATTGCTATAAACAAAAAACACACATAGATACAAATTGGTATAGTGCCCAAAGCTGCTATAAGTATGCCGAGAAACGTAAGTAACCCGGTTATACCAATAGTTAAACATACCAGACCAAATATTATTATCTTTTCGTCCATTTGTTTTAAATTACTTATGTTTTATTAGTTGTTGTTTGTTAGTTTTCGCTACACATAACGCAAAAACAAATTATTGCTAACCAAATAAACAGGTAAATCAACAGCGGCACTGTACCTAATTTTGCTATTATTGCACCAACAGATACAAATATTACTATAATTGCAATAATAATTAATATTAAACAAAATAGGATTTTCTTTCTGCCTTTATTTTCTTCCATAATATTTGTACTGATTTGTTAAACTATCTACTGTACTTTTTGCATTTAAGTAATTTACACCATAATCTGTTTCGAGGTCTGTATCCATAAGATTCAGATTATGTGTACCATCGAGAGAGTCAAGCAATGTTTCAGTATTTTTGTAATACTGTTCATACGCCTGGATGATCTTGCCTTGCTTCTTATCACTACCATTATAGTAGTTAATAATAAAACAGGCAGCAACAATTATGCCAATAAATGCTCCTATACAGAACATGTTGACATCTTCACCAAAATGAGATTCTTCTTTTTTCATATATTTTAAATTATTGATTAATCTAAACGAAAAATACGCTTATCTTCACAGACCAGCGTATTAGAAATAACAACTTAAAAATTACAATAAGTAACGGAAAGCAGTCATATTCTCAGACTTGTACACATTATAAAAAACGACGGTGGTAATTTGGACTCGAACCATGTGACTTACCTAAGTATCCACTAGAACGCCCGTGCATTTGAAATGCATGCGTTATTACCACGTACCCGTCTCTCCGGATCGTCATAGAGTGTCCGCAACTCTTGTTGCATACGTTCTCAAAGCCCTGTTGGACACTCAGTTTTACATGTAAACCCATCACTCATCAGATGTGTACATTAGCCGCCCAATGACTTAAATGTAACTCGTCAATGCTATGGCCAGGATTTTTATTAACCACATCTTATTCACTCTATATTCAATACCTTCCTCCGCTGTGCTTCATGATTACACACCGTAAGCATATGTTTACTGGCTTGTGACAGTCGTTGGCTATATTACTATTATGTGTTTAAATTCAGACTACACCTTGGAGCAACACTAGTTGCGTAATACTCCTTTTGATGCATTGTGTAGTTTCGTCTAGGTCTCATCAGTGAATATTTTATACTCTCCCTAGCTGAGTTTAATAATAAAATGTATACCACTATCTTCACAGACAATGGCATACTGATTTAAATGCACCTATTCTCACGAACAAGTACATTTTAGTTATGTATATGGAACTATCGATCTGATTATGCACATTATTACAAGTGATAAATCACCTTTTTTATAAGATAATGGTTGCGGCTATATATTGTTAACTCCATTTTCTTATTAGACAATGCGACTAAGCGTATTTCTTCTGCAACGTTTAATAGTTCTTGCGTCTCTCTGCGAATAGATTTTCTAATCTTTTCGTCCAGCATTTTATGCAATAAAAGAAACTTCATAATTTACTCCTCCTGGCTATTTGTTGTACCTAAAAGATGTTCATTACCTTTGTAAGGAATGCAATATTTCCAAAAAGTTGTTAGACACATATATTTTAACTCTGCATCTTCACAGGCTTTACGTGAAAAGAAATCTGGTTCCCATGTACTACCGTAGCTGTCTCGTACCAGTACTTTTTCAAAAGGCTGAAATTCGTGTTCTGGTTTATCAGACACCTTTTTATACGTTGCATTTTCTTTCTTAGGTTTTGGTTTAATATCCTCAATAACCTTCTTTTCTGCATTCCAGCGTTTACCTTCTTTGGTTAATGCATTAAAGAGTTTTGTTTTCTCTTCTTCTGTAGCATATCTCACAACGGAACCTTTACCACACCACCATGTATTTCCGTTATTGATGTATAACTCTCCAGAGTTTACGGCAGCAGCATAATAAGGATAGCCATACGCCTCCCACTCTTTATCCTTTTTAAAAATAAAAGTACTTTTATTGTGTATAGGTGTAGATGGGCACGTAAGTATATCTCCATCTTTGAACTTTTGTTGAAGTTTTTCTACTTCTAAAGTTTCAAGATTAAGTCTTTTGCTTTCTTTTTCAAGATTTGTGTTGATGAATTTGATGTATTTTCCAGCATTCTCACCTGATGCCTTATTCCATTCTTGTGTAAATTCTACGGTAGAATCACTTGTTGAGACACCAGCAATGTGTACGAATGTTGCAACAAAAGTAGTGTATGGATAACCCTTAAATTTTTTAAAGATACAAAGGGCTCCTTTTTTATTGGTTAGTACATCACCTTTCTTCCAAGCAAACTTATCCCAATCACGCATTTCTTTTGAAGGGTACAGCGTGACTTCTCCACCTTTTCTGTATCTACCATCTGGAAAATAGACTACACGGTCTCTGTTGTCCTCTATTAGTTTTATTCTTTTGTTACCAAAAGCTTCAACTATACATTCAAGCTCTAAGTTTCCAAACGTCACAGAATACAACTTTGTACCAGAGGAAATTCCTTCTAGCACTTTTAGTACTTTATTTTCTTCCATATTGATTATGATTTAGTTATTATACGTCTTTATTTGTCTTTCCAAATGTCAACACTTATTTATACTCTTGTGTATCGAGTTCAGATTACTATACATTAATTAATGTAAGATATGGTTACTCTGTTCTCATTCTTTGTGCATGAGATACCAAATGGGATTAACGACAAAGCAAATTTACATGCCAAGTCATTATTTTGGAATACTATTTCTATGCCACTAATCGTTATAAAGCAGCTTAGAATTCCACCATTTACTTTTCCGCTCTCAATTATTGCTTTCATATTAATTATATTTATTATTTATATATCATCTATCTGCTCTATCTGTAATTTCACCTGTGTATCTTTCCGTCTCCTTTCTCATGCAAGCTTTATGCTGATGTCTGAGCGAAGCGAGTTACATTTGTCAAGCAAGCAAGGTAGCGCCACGAGGACGCTACGATGCAAGTTTTTAGAAGGATGCTGGAGGTACTGCTCCTGGAGTTTGCTGCTGCATACCTGGCTGAACGCCTGGTTGAGCTACATTGGGCTGCTGAGCTGGTTGCTGTGTAGCCATATTAGGCTGAGCTGTAGCTGCTGCCAATGGGTCTGGAGCTGGCTGTGTTGGCTGAGGAGCTGCAACACCTGCCTGTGTAGCTGGTTGATTTGATACTGGTCTGAAGAACTGACGTTCAATAGAGCGCACTCTTGAAACAGGGTCCCAGTTTTTGGCATAGTTTGGTGTGCCATCAACCTTTGGTGTTTCATTGATGAGGATACAGAACACCAAGACCGAGTCCATTGTAATAGGCTCATTTGTGTTCTTGTCCAGTCGAGGACCACCATTGTTATCCAACAAATAACTCATACCATGCTCAAGCTTCTGGCGTACAAAGATGCCATTTAAGAAGCGATAGCGTTCTGGAATTTGGTCTTCGTTTGATGTTTGTGCTGCGCCTCCGTGCGCTGCGTCCAAATATGGACGAATGGCTGCAATGAGACCATCAACTCCAAACATAACAATGTTTGTATTCTCTTCAAAAACACAATCCTGGTTTTCAAGAGTTCCGGCTACATAGAAATTACCTTCAGCTTGTCCCGGCTGAGGCTTAGCCTGCAGCACTGACATGTTAAATAAACGATACTTTGACATAATTATATATAATTAATGGTGAAACAAATTCAGCAAGTTCAAATAATCGTTGAAGATAATAGCTAAAGAGCTATATATTAAGGAAGAAGGACAACTATGAAAGATGCAAAATGTATAAATATATGAGTGTGGAGACTGTCTCACACATCAATGTATCTACATCTTTTTCTTCTTCCTCTGCTAATAATTTAGAGGTGTTCTTTATGTTCCCGCAAGCAAAGAGGAAGTAAGAACAGAGTGATTGCTCACCCTGTTCAATTAGTCTAATATCACACGCATTGGAACGTGGGTTTTCTTGTTGCGAACTAACCCAAGAGCTAATCTGCAGTTGTATCGTTTGCAGAGTGTTATCTTATCAATAACTGTCTTGGATATTGTACACAGATAGCCATTGACTACAGCATAGTGCTTGGTAACTTGCTTACCTTTGCTATTGGTTATAGTGTTAGTTACTATCTGTTTGATTTGAGACTGATCGATACCAACTGTGTCAGTATCAACCTTAGCTGTGGCAGACATAGCTGCCAACAGCATAAGTGATGTGAGTAAATGTTTCATCTGTTTACAATGTAGATAGAGTCAATACTTGATGATATTCTGAGATACTCGGCAACCTGGTCACCGCCATCCATATCATATACATTGTTACGATCCATGATAGAATCAGCAAGATCCGACTTCTTCTGTAGTAGATCATACAGTTTGTAGAAGTCTGGGCCTTTGCGATATTTCTTACATGCTCCCATATAGCCAATCTGACAGCCAGTAATCAGAGAAACAAATACACACACAATTGAGATTGAAATGATCTTTTTCATAACTGCAATATTTATTGATTAAACATAGACTAAAGAATAAGAGAGTACGCCATTAGAATGGCAATACTCTCTCACGAAATTGCTCATTATCAAAGTACTTGTCATATACACCGAATGACTCGTCGTATATAGTATGCTTGTACATAGCGTCAGCAAACTCAAGTTCTAAGAAATCAGCACGTGATAAGATATCACGTTCATTATCAATTGCACTGATTACATCAGTGATTGAGCAATCAACCATATCACGCTGCATAGCGAACAGCATGATAGCTATTAAACAGAATTTATCCATAATGATTATGTTTATTGTTACTAATAGTGCAGAATTGTTCTTTATGTTCCCGCGATTAGGATGGCAATCTATTAGCAATGTCATTTAAGATGCCAGGGGGGTAGTCAGATTCCAAACTTGAGCCGGGGGAGGCAAATTATACTGTTTCGCGTCTTTGTAAACACAGTAAAAATTTTTATTTCTCATCTTTGCACACTTATAAAAATAAAAAAATAAAATTTTCAACAAGCTCAATAAAAAAGCCGAGGTTATAAGCCCCGGCTAATGTTATAAAAACTCATAAGATAGTTGTTATGTTGCTTAAGGATTTCATTATAAGCTTTTATCTGCTTATTTATCTCTTTCTGTTCATCTATTAACCCTTTATATATTTCGTTTTCTCTAACGATTTCCTCTTTACTTAAAGTGAATGCTCCTGCACACAACCCAATTATAAGGAATACAAATGAACTAACTATTGTAAGTATCATATATGCTTAAATAAAACTATTATGCAAACTTTGAAACGTTCTTATTTAACTTTATTATTTTATCAGAATCTTCCTAATCGTCGGTAAAAGAATCGTTTTGTTCAACATCTATATCACCACATTCTACTTCATATACAGGTATATGCGTTTTATCTGCTGCGAATCCAGGTGCATACCCATGGCCAATAATATCTCCGACGTGATCAAGTGTAGTAGATCTATCTGGTTCTGCAAGCCCTATAAACTCAGATGCTTCCATCATTTTGTATACTCCATTGTATTTATAGAGTATAGCATCTACCCATTTTCCAGAAGCTAGTTGAAATTGACCGGTGCCGATATATATTACTTTTATACTACTATTTTTATTTAATACAAATCTATCGTTCTCCATGTACATTATTTCTCTAAATTATCAATTTTTAATCTAACTGAATTAATTATTTTGCTAAAATTCTCGTACTTCTTATTCAATTTAATAGTGGCATACACTATGTGAATAAGTTTTGCTACAGGTATTGCAAGCTTTATTCCTATAAGTGATGCGGCTACCCACACTGGCAACAATGCAAAGCATGCATATAGCAGTATTATTGCAAAAATTATATTTAGTGCTTTTATCGATAATACATTATGTTTGAACACATTCATCACATCGTCATATACTTTTCTTTCCTCGTCAGTCAATTTATCCTTAATTTCCGGACAATTCATAAAGTCTATATTCATATTTTAATCTCCTATTGTTAAAATTTCTACTACTTATCTTTTTCCTTCATGATATGGTACAGTAAAGAATCCCCATATCAGCTTTAATATTTTCTTTAGAATTTCCACCATTTATCTGTTTTCTTCTTTAATTCTTCCAGACACTTTTCATACTTATTTTTCCAATATTTAGTCCACTCTGTCTGTTGCGCTAATTGCGTATCTAATAGTTTTATATATGCTTCTCTAGCCTCTAATGCACTCTCATTACATCCTCCTGGCGTGCTATTCCGTACAAGACTTTCGTAGTCCTTTCTATCAATGATTACATAGTCTTTAAGCTGTCTGATTAATTGTACTAATTCAGTTTGATTCGTCTCCATTTCCAAATATTTCTATAAATTTGTAGAACTCTCCTTTTTCATCAAGCTGCAGTGCTAATTGTAGTATCTGTCTCGTTGAATCTGCTTCTTCTCCTATATCCCCCAACTAATTTAATAGGTCCTGATATGCTCTCCTCTGTGCTGGATCCATCTTCTTTTGTTTCTTCATCTTCTGTGTCATTTAAAGTGTTTGCATCCATTTTTACTTTCTTTTTGAAGTTATCATATCTTTCAATTACTTCATCAGCTGTTACATCCTTATCCTTAGGATCACTTGGGTCGTATAATACTTCTACTTGCCCAAAGCCTTTTAATATTTCTAGAAGTTCTTTGAGGTCTTCTTCGTCTGCCCCATCATTGATCACTTGTATATTTTCCATCTTACATCTTGTTTTGTTATTTTCTTTGTTTGCCTTCTAAATCTCCCATATCTTTTAATCCTTTCTTCTCTGGTTTCGTTTTTAAAATACTCTCTTAAAGCATTCCCAAGAAAAACGCATGCTTCGCAGTGTGAGAGCTTAATTGGTTTTGGATTAAGCGGCGATCGTCTCATTTGCTTTGTTTAATGCTTCTACAACTTCTGATTTAGTAGTCTTGGTCTTTGCGTACTCGTTTATCTTCTGCAGTATTTCATCTTTATGAGGATTACCCTTTGTTTCATACATGTGCATAAGTGTTGCCATTGCGTTTGCGTAAGTTTTTGAGTTTGGCGCTTCTTTTGCCAATTTGTCTACAAGCTCTTCGCATTCTTGAACTGTGTAAGATCCGGGACCATGAAGAAAATTCCCGTCATTGTCATACAAATTACTATATTTACAAATCTTTCCCATATTATTCGTCTATGTTATACATTGCTTTAATCATACTTTTTTGCCCGTTTTTAATTTTCTCTGCCGCTTTTATAAAGTCTGGGTCTTTACATATTTCGCTCAGCGTGAGCTACGTATTTTGAACATTGCTCTTGTGTAATTTCACCATCGTCGTTTCGTGTAATATGTGTATATATCTTTTTTAGTTTGTTTTCTTTAAACCTTCTAAATGCTTTATCTCGTTCGCATTTTTCATCATATCTGTGTATATACTTCATCATTTGTGTGGCATTTACAGATCCAGCAACCCCGAGATTGCATATGTTTTTAAGAAAACTAATAGCACCATCATCTCCAAATTTATGCTTTAGCATACTATATTCTTTCAGACTTTTCTAAAACCACTAATTATCAACGTCGTATACAGGTTCCTAATTTATTATGTAAGCTATATTCATTGGAACCCCATGTATAAAAAAGTATTTACATGATTCTGTACATGGTCTATCTTGGTACTACAGTGATAAAAAGTCCGCATAATACAGTATGGCACTCATTTCTAACTAGCCCATCCTTTTTTAGCTGTTTTAAATATGCACTCAGTAAAGTACCCGATCAAGTATGCGAATACTTCATTCGTATCCTCAGTTAGCTTTATACCACATGTACTAAGCACATCAAATGCTGCATGAAACGATTCGTGAGCACAGGTGTTTATGTCGTAATCAAGATCCTTTGTCTGATTTATTACTATGATTTCACAGTCTTTATTAGCCTCTTTGTCATACGCTCCTCTAACAGTATAGGCTGTATAACTAGTCCATTTATCGTCAATTATTGATGTATCATCTTTAAAGCTGAATCTTTTGTCTATTACAGACTTATCGGGATTAATTATAACGAACAGATCAAATTCGTATACTGTGTTATATTTATCTATTATACACTTTTTCTTATTCATACTGTATATATTATTATTCTTACTATTCTTATCAATCTATATATCCTCTACTATTATTGATGGTTATACTGTACTACTAAAGTAGATCTCCTAAAGAGAATATATAAGAGAAAGGGCTCTTAATCCATCAAACCCCCTACTATCCCCCTAACGCAAAAAAAGCAAAAAAGTTGCAAATACGTAATTTTTTATACTACATGCAACCATTTTAATTAAAAATACGTTATGGCATCGTAAAACAATTAAAAATATTGGATATGACAAAGATTTTGAAGGTTGTTAAGCCTTTCTTCGTTATGGAGATTGGCGATACATTCGAGTATGATAATGATACAAATCAGTACAAGAGTGTTTATAATGTTGAAAACAATAGTTCAAACGACAATAACTCAACAGTAATGTCTTCGTATAGCTCTGTTTATACAATTTCAACAGAGTATGCTAAAGTACTTATTGGTCAGGGGTATTTGGAGCAGGTAGATGAGAATACTGCCGAATCCAAGAAGTTCGTTAATGTTTTTGATGAAATTAGTAATTTGATTAGTGTTTACAATAAAGATTTGGCAGATGTGTTGAGATCTGATGACAATACACCACAGTGCTTGAAGATCGAAAGAGAAACAGTATTGAGAAACATGATTAAGTTGCTCGAACATTTAAACTCGCTTAAGAAGTAATATGGAAAACGAAAAATTGATGGACCAGACTAAATTAGCTGAAGATGTAAGTTCAAAGATAAACTATGAATTTAGACAGCATTTTCTCGTAAAGCCTTTGGATCCGGTTAAAGTTAAGAAAGAGTTCTCCGAGCCGGTTGTTGGTGATAATAAGCCAAAAGCTGACAAGGATGGAATAAAAGCTGTTGATTACAACGACGTAAAGACTGAGGTAAAGGAAGTTGATTCTGATTTTACAAGAGCAGTTGTATTAAAGCTGCCATTTGACTATACTCACCCATATGATGATGTTAAGATGCATCAAATGCCGATAAAGGTTGGTGATATTGTTATATTTAAATCATATGGATCAAAGCATTTCGATTTGTTTAAGGATTCAAAGATTATTTCGTTGTACGACATTGTAGCTATAGAAAATGTTACAAAATGACAGACGTAGACGAAATTTGCAGATAGATATCTAAAACACTTAATGAAGAATTTTCTTTTGTAAAAAGCATTGTAACAAGTCAGTTTTTGTTTATAACAAATGTCATGAAAGATAATGATGACACAAAAGATATACTTATAAACAAACTTGCTAGATTTAAACTAAAGAATCGATTTAAGGAAAACAAAGAAAAAGATTATAGTCCATATGAAAAAGATAATTAATATAAAAAGAGACCCGATTATTGTTGACACCGATACGTGCGATATAAAAGCCATACCAAGACAATGTAGAGGAATAGACGAAGTTTACATTGTTCCTGAAGATTCAACAGTTGTTTGGGAAGATCCACTGTCAAACGAAAATCCAACAAAAATCGATGTGAAAAAGGATGATATACTTGTTACATTCTATGAACAGAGACTTGGAAAAAGCTTCGTGGTTATACATTCTGACGAGTGGCTGAATATGTTGAACAATTACAATAATCGCATTCAAGAGGAAAAAGAAAAATATGCTTTGAAAAACTCTTGTAGCGAAAACTGTGACTGCGTTGGTGATGCATGCAGAGGAATTTAATTAATATTAAAGATATGAAGAAAAGTAAGTTTAATCCAGCTTTTGTTGTAGATTTGACAAACGATATTAATATAACAGATATTATAGATGCGTTTAATGACGCAAAAGCTAAGGCGGGAAAAGCTGTTTACAATCCTTCCCCAGTGCCTACAATTGTTGTTGTGACAATTGATACAGAGGTCAAAGAGCAGCTTCCTTGGTATAAGAGATTTTGGAATTGGATTACTCGCAAGAAGTAATTACCTTTAGAGTCTATTAGTCAAACGGTAAAGACGGCCCGATACAAAGGGAATGGTTAGCAGGTTCGACTCCTGCATAGACTCCACTCATAAAAATCATTTATTTAAAGATTATAGTTTAACAAAGTGGCATGCCCGGTGTGTACACTATAAATAAAAGGTGCCATGGTAAACTGACATCGGGCCCCAATACTGGTTGTAAGTCCAGATAAAACTTATAAGAGTCAAAGAAAACGGGCGAATATACAATCGCTGAGAGGTTACGTCGTTTCTTAAATCTCTATAAACTGGGATATCCGGGTGAAAGAGAAACTTTCTGCCCTAGCAGCGCTCGGAGCTGCAGGATCCAAATGGCGCCAATACTGGTTCTGTATAGCTCCAGTTAAAAGATATACATTTATCATTTTTGTTGTTTTTAAAAAGGTAGTTTTGTGTGCTTCTATTCAAAAAGTGCACAACATCGCGGAATAGACTGGAGATGGTTCCAGCACAGTCTCATAAGCTGTTCTACGTAGGTTCGAATCCTACTTCCGCAACTTTTATTTTCATACTTAAAATTGAGTTTTAATAGGTCGCATTAGTTTTGCGAACACGACCAGCTTGACTAGAGTTAGTCGTTAAATATAGTCCACTAGTCCGGTATTGCACCAGATGCCGTTACTTATCTGGCGAAGACAAAGACACGAAGGTGGTCCAGCTTAATAGTGAGGCTTGAAACTATTCCTCTTGTAGATCTTTGGTTAAGATCTACATATTGCCCATTCGCGTACGTTAGCTAGCGCACCGGGCTCTTTTGTCCAATGAATAATTGAATATATATAATAATGGAAAATAAAATATATAAGCTCTCAGACGAACAGTTTGTTGAGTTACTCAAGAAAAGTTCAACAATATCTGAAGTGTTGTTTAAACTTGGTTATACAGTTAAAGGAAACTCTTGGGGATACTCTCAAGTAAAAAGAAGAATGGATGATTTGAATTTAGACTATTCTATATTTAAAGGTAAATCTGCTGTTATAAAAACAACTAAGTTAAACAATGTAAAGAAAGAAGATATACTAAAAGAAAATTGTAAGCATCAGCGTACAGTGTTGAGAAGGTATGTAATTAAAAACGATTTAATACCATACAAGTGTGCAATATGTGGATGCACCGAATGGCAAGGAAAGACATTAAGTTTAGAACTTGATCATATAAACGGTGTGAACAATGACAACAGATTAGAGAACCTAAGGTTTTTATGTCCTAATTGTCATAGCCAAACTTCAACGTATGGAAGCAGGAATCAACAGCTTAATAGTTCTGAATATGATATTCCAGACGACTTAAGAAAGATGGTTGAAGAGAAGTACGACGAAGTAAAAAGTGTTAAAAAAGTATCGTCTATACTTGGAATACGAAGATGCGTTGTTACAAAAATAGTTAACGAGTCTGGTCAAAAACATTCTAATCAGAAGTATATAATAAGGTATGATAAAGATTGGAATGAGCTCGCAAGATACGGTTCTCTTGTAGAAGCCGCCAAGGCTTTAATAGAAGCCAATGAGGTAAAGACTAAGAGAATAAAGACCTGCACAAGAACTATAATGTATAATAAAGACAATTTTTGGTTGAACAGTCATTGGAAAATATTGGATGGTAGCGGGATAATAAATAATCCGTTATTAGAACCTTCTCTAATTGACTCGGAAGACAATGTTGACGAGGCGCAAGCGAAAGCAGCGTGACAGACTAAACGAGAAGGCCGACCTTAGGGTTGGATGCAATAGTCGAGCTAATGAACCCCGGGGGAGTGGGGGCAGCACCTACATGGGCGACTAATTTTAAAACATAAAACAATGAATATAGGATCACATAATTCTTTAAGTTATCAACGTCCTAAGAAGTGGTGGATGAGACCATTTCATTTTATGGCAAAGTGCCAGGATTGCGATTTCGTAGATCAGTATATATTAGGAACTAGAGTGTTTGATTTAAGAATAAGCTTTGATAAAAAGCATTCTGGTAAAGTGCAAGTAAGACATGGTATTATGGAATTCGATGTTCCAATAGCGCTTTTGAATAGTTTTTATCATTATCTAGACTTTGTGGGAGATTGCTATCTTAGAGTAATACTTGAGTTTAACAAAGAACCTAAAGACATAGAATACCAAGAGCAGAGATTTAGAACATACTGCGATCAGCTTGAGAACAAGTATAAACACATAAAGTTTTTTGGTGGTAATAGAAAGTATGATTGGAATGTTGTGTACGAGTTTACTAATGAGGACATTCCTACTCTAGTAGATAGATATTCTAGTACTACATCGTTATTCAAGAGCGATAATAAGTTCTTAAGAATCATAGATGATCTATATCCAAAGCTTTATGCTAAATTAAGAAATAAAAAGAATTTTAAAGAGTTCGACGAATGTCCAAACGATTACTTGTTTGTAGATTTTGTAGAGATCAGATAATATGGAGTTAAAGTTTAAACGTTTAAAGGATCGTGCAGTCCTCCCAATTCGCGGTACAAAAGGTGCAGCTGGAATTGACTTAACATGCACAAATATTACTACAACATTAAATGAAGCTAATCAGCTAATGCTTGTATATCATACGGATCTTGCCGTAGAAATACCAAAAGGGTATGTTGGGCTATTGGTTCCACGTTCAAGCATTTGGAAGAAGTCGTTAATGCTTACTGCTTCTTTGGGTATTATAGACGATGATTTTAGAGGAGAAATAGTTGCTATAATGAAGGCTACTACGGACACCGTTCCAGCTATTTACAAACAAGGTGAACGTTTCTGTCAGTTAGTTGTACTTGAAAAACCAGATTATACTATTACAGAGGTAGAAGAGCTTTCTGAAACAGAAAGAGGTGAAGGTGGGTTTGGTTCCACCGGAATGACAAACGAAGATATTAAGGATAGCGCAGCTACAGGATCTGAGACACAGGCTAGCGAACAGCCTCAGACTGCACCAGAGCCAGCGGCGGCAGAAGAACCTGCTGAGGTGAGTGAGGAACAAGCTTGACAAGCTCACATAAGGGAGTTACCAATTAGGTAACCCCCTTTTATTGTTTATATACTTTACTTATATTATATATGAAAAATACAAGAATTTACGACAGGGTTCCTGTCAAAGATGTTAGGGTAAAAGATCCCTAGATTGGAACAAGAACGCCACAAATATTAATTTCTAGAAAAGGCGGAGAATATTTACGTGGAGATGTACTTGATGCTAACGCTACTACAGAGCTTGCCAAGAGTATACATGTGCCAGATATTGATAAGATCAACGAGAAGCTTGAACACACTGTAAGCAAAGATTAGATAGGTTAGCCTAATGGTGTTGCTGGACTTGATTCAACCGGAAGCGTTCCAATAGATCAGCTGGCTAATCTTAGCACAGATTTGTTTGTGGTTGTATCAGAACTTCCTACAGAAGATATTAAGGAAGGTAAGATATACTGTATTAAAGATACTAGCTCTACAGCTCAAGATAATGGTTATATAGAATATGCTTACATTAACAACAAGTGGGAGAAGATTGGTCAGTTTCAAGCTGAACCTGATTTAAGTGGTTATGCTAGACTTAATAATAATGTAACATTTACGAATATCGGATTGAATGGAAGAACAGGTTATCAAATATTTGCATCAGGTAATTCTTACTTAGGACGATTAGAAGTATATGGATTAACAGCAACAAATAACAAAAGTGCCCATGTTGCTTTTACTACTGATGGTAGTACAGCTAACATTGGCACCACTGAAGATTTTGTTTTTACTCTTGAAGATGGAACTAAAGTAACTAAATCTATTAGAGTTATTTCTACAACTAGTCAAGCTGAAGCTTAAGGAGGTTATATGGATTTTAGTAAAGTAACAGCATTACAAATACCTGAAGGTAATGTAACTAAAATAGAAGATAAAGAAGGTAAGATTCTTTGGACCAATATTAATAAAGCTGCAAATATACAAAATACAATATTATAAGATATTATAAGAGCCCGTTGGTGTAGTCGACCTTAGTGACTTAACATTTACTAGTACGGGCTCTTACTTTAAAGCTAGATCTCAAAGTGAGCTTAGTAGGTTCGTTACCTAATCTAGTACAACAGATTCTACCACGCCTCTTTTCAAATGCGTACCAGGGTAGGACTTTTATCACCTCTAGGTGAAATATACTAGAGCACGTGTAGAAATACACTTATATATAATAGGACTAGGGTTTATCCAGTCCTAGTCCATATTGTTTTACTTTAATACTTACGATTATGGATACAATAGAGAAAGTTTATTGTACAGGTCACGACAATAACGACGCTTTGGTAGCCGCTTTGGCTTCCAAGAATAACTGTGATCCAATGGCAATGGCAGCCATGATGAACCAGAATGATTATATGAATAATCCTTTTGCTTATCTTATTTGGATGATATTCGCAATGAGAATGTGGAACAACCAGGATGGCAATTAGGGTAATGCTATCCAGAGTCAGCTTGACGCAATGCGTTCGCAGATCTCAGATAATCAGAATAGCTCATTAGTAATGGATGCCATTAGAGGCAATGCTGGCGCTATTAACCAGTTGGCTTCTAATCTGAATTGTGATTTTAATGCATTGAATAGTGCTATTTGCTGCGTTAAGTCAGGAATTCAGGAAGTAGCAGGTAATGTTAACTTCTCTGCAGAGCGTGTAATAAACGCTGTAAATCTTGGAGACGCTAACCTTACATCTGCATTGCAGAACTGCTGCTGCCAGACACAATAGAACATTATCAAGATGGGATACGAGAATCAACTTGGGCAGAAAGATATAATTAATCAGATGCAGACAGGTTTCAGCTATACAAACTCAGGTTTGGAAAGAGCTGCAAGTAACCTTGGTTTCCAGATGAGTTAGATGGCTTGCGATCTTAAAACGAACGCAAACGCAAATACTCAGCGTATTGTAGATGTTTTGAATAATCATTGGAATGCTGATTTGCAGCAAAGATACAATGATGCTCGTTTGGAGCTGTCACAGCAGAAGTAGAATGCTACTCTTATTGCGGCTCTTAAAACAACCACAACAGCTACTGCGTAATGTAAGTTTAATTCGTATAATGGCCCATCGAAAGATGGGCTTTTATACATAATATAAATGCTTATGACATTTAAAGATGTAAAACAGAATTATTCAGTATATATATTGAATAAGCAGGATATGACTATTACGGAAGGCAAAGTTGTATCTGTTGGATTTCCTCATATGGATTTGACACAGAAGGCAACAATTGGTCAGTCTCAAATGGTTGTTGATGTAACCATTGAATTAAACAGCAAAACGGCCACATACACAATTCCAGAAAACCTTTCTATAACATATGCTGGAGACATTGTCTTGTCTACAGATAAGAACGGATTGGCAAAGGAGGTAGAATCAATGAAAAATACTGCCGAAAAGATTATAGAGTCAGTTCCAAGACAGAAAGAAGTTATAGAGAAATCTACTGCTTTACTAGCAGATATCAATCCAGTTTACAAAGAGAAAAAGGAAACTGAATAGAGATTTGCAAAGATAGAAGAATCTATAAATAGAATGGAATCAACAGTTACAAACTTTATAAATCAGTTTAACAATGGACAAAGTAATAGTAATACGTCACAGTGATTAGCCAAATAATAATGTCACAAAATTAACACCGAAAGATGGTGAGACAAACAATCTTGAAGGTTACTTTACAAAATACGGTAAGCACTTTTCTCCAAAATTGCTAGAATATGCTTTAAGTAAATTAGAGAACAAAGATTAGACAAATCATAGATTTACTTGTTAGCAAATCAAAGATTCGATTATAAGATTAAATTATGATATACCAAGCACATCTACTATAGAAGATATAACATATACAGCTAATATGGCATATGCAGATTTTGTTCCAGATCTTATTTCTGAAGACAAATGTATAGAATACGCTATGTTGGTTGCTAATGATGTAGATGGATATGAGGGCATTTAGTTTTATAGATGGATCTCAGACCAAATTGGAAAAGGTAAAATTGCTGATCTTGTAAACTATATGTAAATATGGCTGTGGCGTTTTAGACGTGGTCTTCAATGACACCACAGTACACGATTAATAACAATTAAAATTATTAGTATGGACAAATTTATTGATCCTATAAACTAGATAGACAGAGAACTGCATTGTAGCCATAATCAATTATCATCTAAAATAAGAAATCATGAATCTAATTTAGACATACATGTAACAAAGGATGATAAAGACTCATGGAATTCTAAAGCTGACAAATCTTATGTAGATGCAGAATAGTCTAAAGCTAAATCTTATACAGATGAGCAAATATCTGCTGTAAATGAGAACGTCACAAACACTCTTTAGGATTATACTACAAAAGAATATTCTGATTCAATATACTCGAACAAAGACAGTGTTAACTCATCTTTGTCTGATATAAATAAACAGATTTTATCTAAAGCTGATAAAACTTATGTTGATTCAGTAAAACATCACGTAGATCAAATTGATTCTAATATAACAACTAATCATTATACAAAACAGTAGGTAGATAGCAAATTGGACGATGTGTCTGGTAAGGATTATTCTATTACAAGATTTGATCTACAAGGAAACAAACTAACCCTAGATTAGACAAATGGAAAGCAAAGACAAGTTACTCTTCCAATAGGATTAGATTAGGATTAGATTGTAACAAAAGATTAGCTAAATTCACAATTAGCTTCGTATGTTAAGACTAAATCTATTAAAACGCTTACTGTTCAATAGGGCGAAGACTAGGCGGTATATAATCCTATTTTGTCAGACAGGTTTATATAGATAGCCGGTGGAGAGTCTTCTAATAATAGGTATGTTCCATACTTTTAGAATACAACATCAAACACACAAGCTCCACTAGTTCCTGACAACGGAAAGTTTCCTCATGATTGCACTGATCCAGTATAGAGTAAATGGTCAACATCTTCAACAATAAGATAGATCGGAGAATATACATGGGTTACATATGTATACATAAACTCATTAAATTACCCATAGTTGTGGGTAACTCCTATATGTATTACAGGTGAAAATGGCGAAGATGGTGTTGACACAACAAAACGAGAGTTTATATATAGAACATCTACTACCGCAGAGCCGAACTTTTACGTTCCAGATACAAGTTTGAACTAGGATGGATATGTACCATCAGGATGGAGCGACAGCCCGAATGGAGTTAACGAGATTAATCAATATGAGTGGATGTGCTATAGAGACAAAGCTAATGATGTGTGGTCAAAATGGAAGCCACTTGGAGATAATCAAAAGCCTTTAATATGGTCTCATTTTGGTGTTAATGGAACAGACGCAGATGGTATAGAGTACATTTACTATGCTGGAAAAGACATTCCTAGCGATAACCCAAATTCTTGGTATACTAATCAATAGTCTAGCGATGGCGTTGTAGATGCAAATGGCATACAATACAATTCTAATAATTACATACCAAAAGATTCTAAATGGGAACAAGATCCAGTTGATTTAACAGGAGAACAATATGGATAGGGATTTTATCAATTTGTATCTATAAGAAAAAAGACATCTGATGATAATTCTGGTAAAAAATATTGGCACCAATATTCTAGCCCTACACTGTGGTCGTATTATGCAATGGATGGTGCACAGGGTTTAAAAGGTAGCCCATTAAGATATGCTGGAGAACACAGAACAAATACTGTATATTACGACGGTACTATATCTATAAATGGGGTTTATTACCAGGACTACGTATTGTACAAGAATGTATATTATATATGTACAAGTTGGTAGAAAGGCACAGACGACCAATGGTCTAAAACACCTGATTTAGCAGAATACTTTAAACCTGTATCAATGAATGATGCGCAGTTTATTAATTAGCTTATATCTAATAAAGCGTATATTGAAGAATTATCTAGTAAGGAAGTTGTTATAACTGATGATAATGAAATTGTTGCAGGCATGACATCTGGCAAAAAAATTGGCGGAACATCAAGTCTAAACGGAAAGGTGAATAATAAGGGTGATGTTCGTATATGGGCTGGCGGAATATCTAATGGAGACTTAACAGAAGCTCCATTTACTGTTACTAGCACAGGAATTGTTACTAGTGGAACAAAAAATAAAATTATACTAGACGACGGAACTATATGGTTTGTTGTAAATGACAAAAAATGGCATCTTGGCATAACTGATGGTAAGCCAGATTGGATACAACAGTCTAATATTATTAGGAATTATTATTGCTACAAAGTTACTGATCGCGGGAATAATGGAGTAGAAGTAAATATGTAGAAGTTTATATTTGATGTTACTGATAATATATATTATAGTGATTATGCTAACAAATAGAAGGCCACTGGTGATTTTTACGACAGAGTATATGTAGATGGTTTTTTTGAATATGGGTTTGTTACAAATTGTTCAAATGGTTACTTTTTAAATAATTTTGTACAAGGGTATAAAAAAGTAACATTTACAGACGGCGTTAAATCTGATAATGATTATTATGTATTAATTGGTAATTTATATAATGATGATGGTAATGGAAATATAACTCGTAATGATAGATAGTACTATTATAGAACCGCGGATGACTTTCTTGCAAATAACGCATCTGAAATACACGATTATCATGGGAATCCTAAATGGACAGATATAAATTTCCAGGATAGTTACGTAAGTATAAAGACAATTTAGATTGCTAGTTCTCCGCATTCGTATACGTCTTCTGACACCGCTGCATCTTGCGTTGGACCAAATGAAGACGAAAGTGCAATAATTGTTAGGCCATTCCCTAAAGATTCGACACAAATGTCTAAAAAAGTTGATATTTTCTGATTTGATAAATAATGTTTGATATAATATAGAATAAAATACAACTAAGTACTGATGATTTAGCTATACCGCCATTTAAAGACTTCTATAACAATGCTAAAGACAAAAAAGACGCATTAAAGAAGATAGAATTCATAGTGTGGAGATATAAATGGAATAGTCCATATGAGGCGTATCCAGAAAAAGAACGCACATGGAGAGTAGCTAAAGATGTATTTAATGATGAGAAATATATACCTGATGACACTGTAAAAGAATTAGCAAAAAGGTTCCAGGAGTTCCAGGAAACACCTGCTACTAGATTGCTTAAGTCTTCTAAAAGTGCAGCAGAGGGAATAATGAATACAATGGATATGTACGCCGAAGAAGAACTTGACATAGACACAGCTAAGAAATTATCTGCTATACTTAAAGATGTTAGCGGTATTATTAAGTCTCTTGATTTAGCATCTAAACAAGCTAAAGCAGAACAGGCTGAAGCTGGTAGAGTTAAAGGTGGCGGAGTAATAGGAATGTACGAATAACATATATTATGGTAGTAGATTTTAATTAGAAAGTACACAATACTGAGCAATTTAGCGAAGCTGCTAACTTTTTCAAAAAGAATAAGTGTTATACATTTGCTCCCAAAGGAACTACCGATTACGTGCAATATTGGGAGCGAGAAACAAATAGGTGTCTTAAGGGTTACACATCTCCGGATGGTTAGTATATAACTGGGTATCATTACTTCTATCTAAACTATAGCCCAATTATGAAAATTGTACAGACTAAATATACAGACAAAGATGGAAATGTTAGAACAAAACGTGAACGTATATTAGACTTCCCTAGATTTTGGGATTATGATTGGTATTATTTTAATGCTATAGAACAAGCAGAGATAGAAGGAAAGCACGTGGCTGTACTTAAATCAAGACAAAGAGGATATTCGTTTAAAGGCGCTTCAATGTTAGTAAGAAATTACGAACTTATAAAAGGGTCAAAAAACTTTGCGGTAGCTTCAGAGTAGAAATTCCTTATTGGTGACGGTCTTTTAACTAAAGCTTGGGAGATCATGGATTTTATAGACGCCAATACAGAGTGGGCTAAGCAAAGACTTACTTCTACTAGAATGGAGAGAGTGTCTGGTTATAAGATAACAGACGAATATGGTAAATAGACTGAACAAGGATATAAATCTAGTATATGCGGGATAACGCTTAAGAACGATCCGGAAAGAATTCGTGGTACTCGTGGTAAATTAGTACTATGGGAAGAGGGCGGTAAGTTTCCAAACCTTCTAGACGCTTGGCGTATTGAATAGCCATCTGTAGAAAATGATGATGGTATAGCTTTTGGAACAATGATAGCTTTTGGAACAGGAGGTACAGAAGGAGCTTCTTTTGATGGATTAAAAGAGCTGTTTTATAAGCCTAAGGCTTATAACGTTCTTAGCTTTCCAAATATATGGGATGAAGGTAGAGAGAATACAGAATGCGGATTCTTTGTTCCATCGTGGAGTAATCTTGAGTCATTTGACGACAACGGCAACTACGTATACATGGATAAAGATGGTAATAGTCTAAAAGAAAAAGCAGTTTGTAACCTTATAGAGCAGAGAAACAAAATCAAAGATGGGGGCGCCAACCAACAATCTATTGATAGATTTATTTCGGAACGCCCTATAACTCCATAGGAGGCTGTACTTGAGCTTGGTAAGAATATATTCCCTAGAAAGCTATTGATGGATCAGTTGACCAGAATAAGGACTAATAAAAAGCTTTAGAGCATGAAGCATATAGTTGATCTAGAATGGGATGGAAATGGTCAAGTAAAAGCTACAGAAAAGAAATCTGGAGACATAACTAACTATCCTCTTAAAAAGGGTGACAAGCCTCATGGATCTGTAGTTATATGGGAATATCCAGTAAAAGATCCTCCTTTGGGTTTATATATAGGTGGATGTTTAACACCGGGAGAAAAGGTTTGTACGTAGCGAGGTCTTGTAAATGTAGAGAACGTTACATTAGATGATAAACTTTTAAATAAGGACGGTAAGTTTGTAGAGATAAAGAATCTGTAGAGATACGAAAAAGAAAATGAACCTATCTTTAAAATAAAACCTTATGGTTCTTTTAGAACTACTACATTTACAGGAGAACACCCAATATGGGTGCATAATAAAGGATTTGTAAAGGCTAAATATTTAAAAGAAGGAGATTGGCTAGAGATCCCAAATAGATACAAATTTGATGGAATGGGATTTCTTGATGATAAGCTTCTTAAATTATATTACTTTTACGGTCTTTGGATAGGAGATGGCTTTTGCAACAAAAATGGAAATTCTTATGATATATATTTATCTATAGGTAAAGACGAAGAAGAGTTGGCGTAGTTCTATGATTCTTTAGTTCTTGAGCTATTTGGTAGGAAATGTATACATGTGCATAAAGATAAAGAGTAGACAAGGAGATTTACAAATAAAGAGTTATTTCTAAAACTTAAATCTATGTTTGGCACTAATGCTTATAATAAGAGAATTCCTGAATCTATAAAGCATTTGCCACATAATTATAAGAGAGCTTTCTTACAAGGATATTTAGATTCTGATGGATCTGTGTTTCTTGACAATGGTAAAGTTAGAGTTAACTTTACAAGTGTAAACCTTAAACTTCTTGAAGATGTACAGGATATGCTTTTTGGTATGGATATAGCAAATAGTATAGTAATACATCAAAAAGAGTGCACAAATAAACAAGGCATCCATTCTGAATAGTCGTATAGAATAAATGTAAGCAGATGTGATCAATACTGGTTAAAATACGGACCAGTATTTAGAAGTAGAAAAATAAAACTTTTGGAAAAATCTTTTGCTATTGGGTCTTCAAAAATGGGAATAAAATTTGAAGATGATAAGATTCTTTTAAAAGTTGAGAAAATAAACAAATCGTCGTATACTGGAATTGTGTACAACTTTGAATGCGAAACACATACATTTATGTGCAGAAACATCTTGACGCACAATTGCGACCCGTTAAATATCAGCGGGGTATAATCGAGTAAAAACGGTGAAAGTCTAGAACAGAAAACACCGTGCTAATCTTATAGATTACGAAAGGCTATAAGACAGTGTAACGCATAGGAGATGAATAAATATAATTCTCCCACGAGTGCTCGACGCCAATTTGGTGATAATATATGCTGAACTACATGGGGACATGTAGAAGTTAAGATAAAAAGCTTAGCGATAACAAATTGATGACCACGATGATAGTTTTACAAACTCCCTTGGTTCTACGTTTATATTTAAGCGCGTAAGAGCTGGTGAGGCGTGGACTGACGTAATAGTAGCAGAGTATTCTGGAAGACCGGATACAGCAGAAGAATACTACGAGAATGTACGTAAGCTGCTTACATTCTACAATGCTAGACTTCTGTTTGAGAACGAACGCAAGGGAATTTACCCATACTTTACTAATAAACACTGCGATTATCTATTGGCTGATTAGCCAGATAAAATCATATCCGAAGTCTTTAAAGATAGTAAAGTACAAAGAAGAAAAGGATGCCATATGACTAAGTAGATTAGAGCATATGGTGAAGGATTAATATTAGAGTGGTTATTGGACGAATACGAACCTGGACACCCTAATGTAGAAAGAGTATACAGCGAGCCTCTAATAGAAGAGCTTATATAGAATGATGGTGTACGAAATGTAGACCGTGTGATAGCTTTATGTATGGTAATGATATATAGAGAAGAGCTCTATTAGATAAAGGTATCGTCTGCAAAAGAACAAAACAAATAGGTTGAACTCTTCGAGATGCCGTTATTTAGCAAGCAATGGTTTGAAGAAGATAACAGCACAAGTGAAGACGGTATGCCGATATTCACATTTTAATACATGGAAGATAACTTATACAATTCGGCTTTCCCTAGACAAAAGTTGCCGCTTTCTTAGAAAGGTAAGAAGTGGTAGGAAGATTGCGTTAACTATATTATAGGTGAAGGTAACGTAACGTCTGGCGGAAATGGTAAATCATATTACGGAGAGCTGTAGACCTATTATAATTTATATAACAGCATCTTCGACGAGAAGGATTTTAAATCAATTACAAACCCATT
>ERZ1034687.439-NODE-439-length-26202-cov-7.867059_pt1 | contig 26202 bp, 21 predicted proteins | sample MGYA00520704_ERZ1034687 | MGnify/ENA primary metagenome ERZ1034687 (study PRJEB33766, sample SAMN09781762) | gut metagenome | biome: gut microbiome | host: Homo sapiens | place: Madagascar | study: EMG produced TPA metagenomics assembly of the PRJNA485056 data set... | reverse complement strand
CTTCTTGTACTACTTTATCTGTCTTATGTAAATCTTTTCAAAGAACTCTTTCTTTATTCGCTTTTCCCAAACTCTTCTCAATCTCGTTTTGCTTGAGGTTTCGTTCGTTCTCGAAAGCGGATGCAAAGGTATGACTTTTATTTGAATCTCCAAAACTTTCACTGAGAAAATGCTTAATTTTATCAGTATTTTAACAACTGTTTACAATTCGTGATATTATGAGAGTGTCTACACATTATATTATATATATAAGGCGGAGGGAATGGCGGATGGGACAGATTGTGTCTGTTGTGGAAAAGGAGTCCTTTTGGGGAGCAAAAGGGGTACATTTGGAGGGCAAAAGGAGTTCTTTTGAAAAGCGACTGTTTTTACATCCGAAAACGACGGGAATTTTATGTGGTTGGGAGGAATAACTGCTCAGGCTACGGCGAGGATGCCATAGCCTCCTATAATGATGCCATAGTATCCTATGTTATTGCTAATCTGCTGCGGAATACGCCTTCGAGGGCAACTACAACTCACGCTATATGCTGCGCGACATAAGCTACGAGCGCGACTGGATGACTACAGCCGAACTCACGGGCAAGAGCAAAAACCACGCTCACTCATGGCGTTTGGGCATGAATTTCTGGTGGAACCGCCAAGGCATTCAGGCCAGTACGGGTGTATATGCCCACACTATCGAGGCCAATCCGGCATGGCTCAACCACAGCGGAAGTCAGGAGTTTGCAGCCAACACGGGTGGCGAGTACTACGACGGACACGAGACAAAGACGGCAATCTACCTCTCTGACGACTGGCAGGTGACCAACCGCTGGTGGCTCTCGGCAGGTGTTCGCGGCGAATACTACGCTATGGGCGGCAAGAATGCAATGGCTTATCCAAACGCTACAGACGAAACTCCGACATACACGGAGAACGTACGCGGCATAAACTACTGCGTGAAGAACGGCAAGGTGACACAAATGACAAATAGAATAAAAAACTACAATAGGCAACTATAATATATATTAAGGTAATAGTATATTGTAATTAAAAATGGTAAATTTGTAGAGTTTAACTGAATAAGCAGTTTAGTAGAGTGATATGGCTGCAATGCCATATCACTCTACCAAAGAAGAACCAGTATTTAAAGACATCTAAATCATTATACTTATGAGAAAATCATTTCTGACATTCATGCTTACATTGCTCACTGGAGTATTGTTCGCACAACAGCCGACAAGAGTAAACGTTGCTCAAGGCACACTCGAAGGTATCAACGAGTCGGGCATAAAGACATTCAAGGGCATCCCCTTTGCAGCACCTCCCGTGGGCGATTTGCGATGGAAAGCACCTCAGCCTGTAGAGAAATGGCAGGGCGTGCGTCAAGCCAAGGAGTTCGGTCCTAACCCTATGCAGGAAAATATCTTCGGCGATATGAACTTCGGCACGAAGAAAATGAGCGAAGATTGTCTGTATCTTAACATCTGGACTCCTGCCAAGAAGATGAACGAACACCTTCCGGTACTCATCTACTTCAACGGCGGCGGACTGATGTGCGGCAGTGGAAGTGAGCCTCGCTATGCAGGCGACGCTATGGCTCGCAAGGGCATTATTTCAGTAACAGCCAACTATCGCGAAGGCATCTTCGGATTTTTCGCTCATCCTCAGCTCTCAAAGGAGACCACTTACAAAGGCTCGGGCAACTACGGTTTCCTCGACCAGGTGGCTGCCATCAAATGGATTAAGGACAATATCGCAGCCTTCGGAGGCGACCCTGAGCGCATCACTATTGTAGGCGAGTCGGCTGGTTCGATGTCGGTCAGCTCGCTTATGGCATCGCCTTTGTGCAAGGGACTGTTCGCTCAGGCTATGGGTTCGAGCGGTTCGGTTATAGGCACCAAGAAGGTTGCCACACTCAAGGAGGCTGAAACTCAGGGCGTGGAGATGACCAAGAAGATCGGATGCAAGAACATCAAGGAGCTGCGTTCGCTCTCTGCAGAGGAACTTATGAAGAAAGCTGGTGTCAAGAGTGTTCCTGTATATAACGTAGACGGATATTTCTGGACAAAGCAACCATACGATGTGTTCGCCAATGGCGAGCAGACTAAGGTGCCATTGCTCATCGGTGGCAACAACCAGGAGATGAATGCCATGTTCATTCTGCGTGGCAAGCCTGCCACAATCGAGAATATGAAGGAAGCTGCCCGTGCCATCTACGGCGACGCTACCGACCAACTCTTCAAGCTCTACGGCCTCAACACCGACTCTGACGTTATGGGACAACCGGGCAACAATCTCGCAGGCGACATCTTCCTCGACTACTCTACATGGAAATGGGGCAACATGCACAAGCTCACAGGCGGTCAGCCCGTATATCGTTATCGCTACTGCCACCCACGTCCCGACATGGTATTGAAGGACAAGGTGGCTGGTCTTGCAGGTGGAGTTCAGGAAAAGACAGCTGACACTCCTGCCGCTCCGCGTGCTCTCGGTGCCGTACACTCAGCCGACATCGAGTATGCCATGGGCACACTTCCTACCAATCGTGTGTACGATTGGCAGCCTGAAGATTACACAATATCTGACATATTCAGCAACTACTACGTCAACTTCGTGAAGACAGGCAACCCTAACGGACTCGGTCTCGTTGATTGGCCAACTACCAACGGCAAAGCCATCGCTCCGGTTCTACAGATTGACGTTAACACATTCGTAAAGGAAGACCCGAACATGGAGAAACGATACGAGATAATGGATGGTTTGTTCTGGAAGTAAACATTTGTTTAATTCTCGTATAATTACTTGCAAAAGTTTGATTATTCTGATTTATTGCCGTATCTTTGCCATAGGCTATAATACAATCAGTTATGAGACAATCAGAAGAACGATATATCAGAATCTCAGATAAAAATAGCAACAAAAAGATATTCACAAAACTGTTTGACGCTGCTGCTATTGCCCGCTTCTCTCCTACAGAGCTGCGCGAATACGAAGACAGTCTTAAGGCTTATAGAGACATCAAGAACTCGTTGGATACGGCAAAGGAAGAAGGACGTGCTGAAGGAAGAGAGGAAGGACGCGCTGAAGGCATAGCAATGGTTGCAAAAATGATGTTTGCAAAAGGAATGGACATTGATGTCATTGCATCAATGACCGGCTTGAGTACTGACGAAGTGGAAAGTATATGCCGACAATAAAAAAAAAGCGAATCAAAACAACAAGAACAACATTATCAGGTCTAAGCAACAGACCTGACAATGTTGTTCTTTTTTATTTACTATAACTTCCAATTTAAATCATTGCATTGTGTATTTCTTGCTGTTTTCGTTTTTTATCACGAACTTTGCCATACGAAAACCATAACTTAATACAAAAAAATGATCTCTAAAAACAAAACAATCACTCAACTGAAGCGCTTATTGCTCTCGCTTCTGTTGCCCGCTGCAATTACTACAGCCATTCCTTCGCAGGCACAGACCTGCACATCCAAGTTGCCACGCCAGCTACGCATAGCTTCCTACAACATACAGCATGGCGTTGGTATGGACCAGAAACTCGACTACAAGCGCATTGCCAACGTGCTGGAAGACATCAATCCCGACGTGGTTGCCATACAGGAAGTTGACAGCATGACCCGTCGCACTGGCAACACCTATTCACTGGGCGAGATAGCCGACCACATGCGCTACTATGCTTCGTATGCTCCTGCCATCAGTTTCGACGGCGGCAAGTATGGCATCGGCATCCTCTCGCGCAAGCGTCCCGTAAGAACCGAACAGCATGCGTTGCCCGGACGCGAGGAAGCACGTACGCTGCTCGTGGCAGAATTTGACGACTACGTATTTGCAGCAACTCATCTCTCGCTCACCGAAGCCGACCTTATGGCTTCGATAAGCATAATTGAGAACGTTGCAAAGAAATACAGCAAGCCGTTCATCATTGCCGGCGACCTTAATGCCCAGCCCGATTCGCCATTCATAAAGCAGCTTGAAAAGAACTTCTACATATGCAACAACAAGGGTAAATCGTGGCCTGCCGACAATCCTCGTGAGTGTCTCGACTACATTGCCGTGTACAAAAGCCATGGCGATGTGCGCCGTCCGGGACCTGCCGAGAAAGGTTGGGAGCAGTACAGACCGTACGTCGGCGAGCCTGCCGTGACGCTTCACTCCGAAGTAGTGAACACTCTCGCCTCCGACCACCGCCCTATCTTTGCCGACATTGTGCTGCCCACACCTGTCGACAAGCTGCTTACGACGCAACCTTATCTACAGCTTGCCACCCCGACTTCAATAAATGTGATGTTCCAGACCAACAGCGTGTGCCATTGCTGGATAGAATACGGCACCGACACGCAGCATACACAGCGCGCACGTACCATACTCGACGGACAAGAGGTGTGCTATGACATAGAGAACAACATCAAGCTCGACAATCTGAAGCCTGGCACACGTTATTATTATCGCGTGTGTGCAATGGAAATATTGTACAAGGGAGCCTACTCCAACCACTTCGGTGCCGACACGCTGCGCACTCCGTTCTACTCGTTCCGCACTCCTGCCCTCAAAGACGAAGACTTCACGTGTCTCGTCTTCAACGACCTGCACGAGCACGGCGAGACTCTTGCCCACCTGAAGAACCTTTGCAAGGGCATCGACTACGACTTTGTGATATTCAACGGCGACTGTCTGCCAGAACCGCGCAACCGTGAGCATGCCATAAACATGATACACAGTCTTGCCGATGAGGTAAACGGTGCTGAGAAACCCGTAATCTTCCTGCGTGGAAATCACGAGATACGCAACTTCTACTCGGCTGGAATGCACCACCAGATAGGCTACTACAACGACAAGACCTACAGTGCTTTCACACGTGGCAACACCCGGTTCGTGCTGCTCGACTTAGGCGAAGACAAGCCCGACTCGACGCCCGTGTATGGCGGACTTAACGACTTCACGCAGCTCAGGCACGACCAAGTGGAGTTTATAAAGAAGGAGCTGGCAAGCCGTGAGTTCAAGTCGGCACGCAATCACGTGCTCATCAGCCACATACCCGTATTCGGCAATACCGACAAATACCGTCCCTGCACCGAACAGTGGGGTCCGATGCTCAGCCGTGCACCGTTCGATGTGGCGCTGGCTGCACACACCCACAACGCCAAGTTCTATCCTAAGGGCGTTGACGGATGCCGCTATCCCGTATATGTAGGAGGCGGATACAACAAGAGTGACGCCACAGTGGCAGTACTGAGCTGCCGTGGCGGCAAGCTCAGCATGCGTGTATTGTCCGACAATCCCGATGCACGCTGGACTCTGAACGAATAGCGCTGCTACTCGTCGGCATACATCTGTGCGACGGCGTCGGCAAAGTTCTTCTCGGGTATGCATGCGTTATGGCGCACGCGCAGACGATAGTTGTATATGGTCTGGGGCGAAATGAGATTGAACACCGACTTCTTGAAAGCCTGCACATCGGCTATATATTTCGTCACGAGTTGGTAAACGCTTATGAAGTTGCGGTTGTGATAGGCTATCTCGTCGCGCAATAAGCCGTTGGAATGCTTCTGTTTCGTTGTTGTGGTGTTGTGGTGATAGCACTTGACATTTGACACCTATCATTTCCCAAAAATCAACACTTAACATTTGACACTTAACATCCTGCTTTTCAAAAGGAGTCCTTTTGGCTTCCAAAACGAGTCCTTTTGGCTTCCAAAACGAGTCCTTTTACCATTCAAAAGGAGTCCTTTTACAAGGCAAAACGAGTCCTTTTGGAATGCAAAAGGACTCGTTTTGAAATAGCCATTATTTATACTTGGATTTACTACTCTTTACTCTTCTTGTATATGCCGTCTACAATGGAGTCGGCGAGCGAGATGTTGGGCACGAGGATTTCGTCGCACTTGAGCGACCGTGCTACAAGAAGGAATATCTCGGCAGCGGGTATTATCACGTCGGCGCGGTCGTCCTTGAGCTTGTATTGCTGCATGCGCTCCTCGATGGAGAGCGGTGCCAGCTCGGCGTAGAGTTGCTTGAGCGTGTCCACGGACAGCGTGCGCGAGGCGCCCTTGGCGTGCGCCAGCTTGAAGAGGCGGTTGATGTTGCCGCCCGAACCGATAATCTTGGTGTCGGGAAACTCCTCGGCATACTTCTCGAGCATGCGGCACATGGCGTTGCGTTCTTCCTGGGTCACGGCTCCGGCAAGCATGCGCAGGGTGCCCACGTTGAAAGAGTGGCTCTCTGCCAATATGCCGTCGTGCAGCAAGGAGATTTCGGTGGAGCCTCCGCCTACGTCGACGTAGGCATAGTTGCCTACGGTGCTGGCGGTGTTCTCCACGAGGTTGTTGCACAGCAGCTGCGCCTCCTCGGCTCCGGGGATTATCTCCAGACGGATGCCCGTGGCCTTCTCGATGCGCCGCATCACCTTCTTGCCGTTCTCGGCGTCGCGCATGGCAGACGTGGCGCAGGCGCGGAAGTGCTCCACATTGTACAGTTGCATAAACTCGTTGAATCCCTTCATCATGTGCATCATCATGCGCTGGCGCTCCTTCGAAATCTTGCCGAGCGCAAAAACGTCCTTGCCCAGTCGCAAGGGGATACGGATGAAGAGCAGTTTGCGTATACGTGACGACTCGGGTGCGTTGTCGTCGAAACTCTTTATGAGCAGTCTGGCTCCGTTGGAGCCTATGTCTATAGCGGCTATGTTCATATCTTGTTGTATTCGATGTGCAGTTCTTCCTGCGAGCGGAACGGCTCTACGCCTTCCTTCACGGGCTGTATCTCGTTGGTGCCCCGACCGTCAACGATGCGTCCGTTGGTAGTGTCGCGCAGTCCGTAGTCGACGGTTCGCATGAGGTCGCGCTTCATTTCGTCGTCGTAGACGGGTGTGAGCACCTCGATACGGTTGACGAGATTGCGCGGCATCCAGTCGGCTGAGCCTATGAAGTAGCGTGGCTTGTCGTTGTTGCAGAATATCAGTATGCGTGAATGTTCGAGATAACGGTCGATGATTCCGACGACGCGTATGTTGTCGCTCACGCCCTCAATGCCCGGCACGAGCGAGCAGTTGCCGCGTACAAGGGCATCGATGCGCACTCCGGCACGCGATGCGGCGTACATCTTGTTTACTACGTCGGGGTCGGTTATGTGGTTTATCTTTATCTTGACCCACGCCGGCCGGCCCTCCTGTGCGTTCTTTATCTCGTTGTCGAAGAGTCGGAGTATGCGTGTCTTCATTGAGTTTGGCGACACAAGCAGTTCGCGGAAGCGCATCGGCGAGAACGGGCGGTCAATGAAATCGAACACCTTGGCTACCTCGCTCACGATGCCCTGGCGGGCTGTCATCATCAGATAGTCGGTGTAGACGCGTGCGTTGCCCTCGTGGAAGTTGCCTGTGCCCACACAGGCTATGTCGCCCTTGGTGGTGTTGATGTACAGCAGTTTGCTGTGAATCTTGAGTCCTTCAACGCCGAAGATCACGTTGACGCCCTCTTCCTGCATCCGCTTGCTCCACTTGATATTGCTCTCCTCGTCAAACCGCGCCATCAGTTCGACCACAGCCGTGACCTTCTTGCCGTTGCGTGCGGCACAGATGAGCGCCTTCACCACCTTCGAGTCCTTCGCCAAACGATAGAGTGTGGTCTTTATCTCCTTCACGCTGGGGCGCAGGGCAGCCTCGCGCAGCAGTCGGATGTAGGCGTCGAACGAGTTGTAGGGCACGTGTATGAAGCGGTCTTTCTTGCGTATCTGCTCGAAGAGCGACTCCTCGGCGAGGAATTCGGGCTTCATCACGGGCTGCCACTTCTCGTATTTCAGTTCGTTGTGGCCGCAATCGGGAAACGACATGAGGTCGCGGTGGTTCTGATAGCGTCCGCCTGCGAGCGAAGTGTCAAGTTCGCGCACGTTAAGACGGTCGAAAACGCGCTTCTGCATGTCGCGCGGCATGTCCTTGTCGTATATCACGCGGATGGGTTCGCCACGCTTTCGCGAACTCACTCCGAGTGCTATCTTCTCCATAGCGCCGTAGTCGGCATCGTTGTCCACCTCCATTTCGGCATCCTTGGTGAACTTGAACGAGTAGGCTTCGTACGTCGACGGCTTGGTGCCGATGAATATCAGCGGCAGGCAGAAGCGTATAACGTCGTCGAGATACATGATGTTGTCGTAGCCGTCGCTCTGCGGCAGGCGTATGAAACGGCCGTATACGCGGTCGGGAACCTTGATGACGGCATACTTCACTTTACGTTCCGAGTCGGTGTGCGTCTTCTTTACTACGAGGTATATGCGGTTGTCCTCAAGCGTGTTGAGGTCGTCGATGGCTGAGAGCCAGATGGGATTGGTCGAGCCGTTGAGCTTGTCGTAGTACAGACGCTTGAGGAATTGCTTCTGCTCGTCGTTGAGTTGGGTCTCCTTGAGCAGTCGGATGTGGTGCTCCTCAAGTTCGGCGAACACGCTCTTTATCACCTTGGTGTATTCAGACGAATACTCCTCGTTGAGGTGGTTGATGGTCTTGAGCGTGCGCTTGAACTCCTTGCGGCGCTTGTCGGGCAGGTTGTCGCTGTCAGCCAAGCGATTGAGCGAGGCTACACGCACACGGAAGAACTCATCGAGGTTGTTGCTGTAGATGCCAAGAAACGAAAGACGTTCGAGCAGGGGCACCTGCTGCTTCTCGGCTTCTTGCAGAATGCGGTGGTTGAAGTACATCCAACTCACGTCGCGGTCTATGTAGGTTGTTTGCTTCATAATTTATTCTTTTCCAAACACCAGCAGGTCGCTATCCTCCGTGACATGCAGCAGTTTGCGGAACGCTTTCTGCTCGCCATCGGGCACAATAACCGAAAGCAGATTGTCGCAATCGCTGAATACTGTGCGTGCCAGACGCTTCGGAGTGCCGAGGAAGGTAACTTTGCGCAGGCGGTCGCAGCCAGCGAAAGCGTAAGGATCGATTGTTGTGACCGAAGCAGGGATAACGACCTCTTCGAGAGCATCGCAATCGCTGAAGGCATCACGGCCAATGCGGTCGAGTCCGTCGGGCAGTTGCACATTCTTCAACTTGCTGCGGCGTGTGAAGGCAAGGCTGCCTATGGTGGTGACGGTCTTCGGAACGATAATCATAGAAGCATCGGTCATGCACGAGATGAGACGGGTGCGGTCGGCATTATAAAGTATCTTGGCGTCAACGGCAAACGCTGCCGACTGGCAGTTGACCACCTTGCTGTCAAGACCTACAAAAGGATTCTTGCCCATTTCTTCTACAGATGAAGGCAGACATACCGATTCGAGCGACAGACAACGGGCGAAAGCCTCGTCGCCAATGCGTGTCACAGTGGCTGGCATGGCTACGCTGCGCAGATAGGCACAACCCCAAAAGGCGTTGTCGCATATCTCCTGGGTGTCGTCCTTGACGGCATAGGCTCCCTCAATGGTCTTCTTGGCGGCTACCAGACGACGGCCACTCTTAGAGTAGAACACTCCCCAACCATCATCGCGTGCTCCGTCCAGTTTCTTCAATGCGAGTTTTATAACCTGATTTTCAACTACATCATTACCATCAAGCCGCTTCTTAAGCGCACCCAATAATTCCTTCTTCTTCTCTTTCATTATATATAAATGTTAGCGTGCTGCTATAATTGTTATCTGGCTGCAAAATTAGTGTATATAAATATAAAACCAATGACGCACGGATTACGATAGTATTACAATAGTGTTACACAAGTTTCAGCCCTTTTGTCTGGCCCTTATTTCTGCCTGTAACACAATCGTAACACATTCGACACGCCTCGAAAACAAGCTATATGTAATTTTGCAGGCGTAAAAACAATACATAGCATAAGATGAGAAAAGTAATGACATCGGCTCTGCTGTGCCTTGCTGCAGCTACAGCCTCAGCACAACAGACGACAACTACCGAAAAGAGCGAAACCGAAAAGGCTACGCCTGTAAATATACATGGTACGATACGCTCCAAATACGAATACCAGACCAGCGAGGGCGAAGGACGTTTTGAGGTGCGCAATGCCCGAATCAGCGTCGACGGCAGCCTGTCGCCTGTCATATCTTATAAGGCTGAGATTGACCTTTGCGACGAAGGCAAGATAAAGATGCTCGATGCGTACACACGACTGAAGCCCGTAAGGGGATTGCAGTTCACCATCGGACAGATGCGTGTGCCCTTCACCATCGACGCCCATCGCTCGCCGCATCAGCAGTACTTCGCCAACCGCTCGTTCATTGCCAAACAAGTGGGCAATGTGCGCGACGTGGGTGCTGCGCTGGGATATTCGTTCAATGCAGGAATACCCGTTATACTGGAGGCTGGAATGTTCAACGGCTCGGGGCTTACCAATCAGAAAGACTTCTGGACCAAAAGCATCAACTTCTCTGCTAAGGCACAGATGTTCCTGCCGGGCGGATTCAATCTGACGCTGAGCACACAAAAGATAAAGCCCGACCACGTCAATGTTATGATGTACGATGCAGGCGCTTACTGGCACGCTAAGGGTTGGCACGTAGAGGCGGAGTATCTGTACAAGCACTACGGCAAGGATGCCTTCAAGCCGGTTCATGCCTTCGACTCGTTCGTAAGCTACGACATTCCGTCGGGCAAGGGACTCATTCGCTATGTCACTCCATTGCTGCGCTACGACTACATGAGCGACCACAGCGACGGCACACGCTATCTCAACGGCAAGGCGGACAAGGACGGAACGCTCATTGTCAACGATTCGCAGCGCTCACGACTCACGGGTGGCGTGACGCTGAGCCTGAAGAAGCCCTTCGTCAGCGACATACGTTTCAACTACGAGAAGTATTTCTATAAAGATGGTGGCATACCGCGCACATCAGAGAAAGACAAGTTTGTTGTTGAAGTAATGACGAGATTCTAATATCTCGTCTTTTTTTGTGCCATATTGGGATATGTTTGCACCCAATGCGCACATAAAAAGAAAAGAGGCTACGGTACATTTGCCATAGCCTCTTATATATATTAATAAGGTACAGAATATTACATGTCGTCGCTGAAGAGCGGATCCTCAGGTGTAACCATCAACGGCTTCTGCTCAAACTCCTTGAGCAATGTTTCAGGCACGTACTTCTTGTCTACTACAAGACGGAACATGTACTCGTTAAACCAGCGGTTGGTCATGATGATACAACCCTGGTGGCCGTTGGTTGCGCCCCAGCTGTTCTCCACCTTCCACTTGATTGGGTTGCCCTCGTTGTCGAGATCAACAGCAGTAAGGGTCATGGCGTGGGTAGAACCCGAATCGAATGTGGCGATACGGTCGGCCTTGTTCATGGGGAATGTGGTAGAGAAGAGCGACGCATAGTCGTAGTTCTCGGTGTCGGAGAATCCGCGCTCACGGTCAAACTGCTTGCCTACGTCGTAAGACGAATACATCTTCTTGCCGTCCTTGAGCGAAGCGATTGCCAACTTGGCAATTTCGCCCATCGGAAGGTTGAGATACTTCCAGTTGGTTCCGTCGTAAACGTGGCGGTCGTATTCCACTTCGTATGTCTTGTGATAGGGACGGCGCGGGTCGTTCATCACCATAATGAATGTGCCCTTGATAGGATTGCCCACCACTTCGTCGTAGAACGACTTGGGAGTGAAGCGACGCGGCTCGCCTACAGCACGGCCGTTCTTGTCGCGGAACTGGTATGTGAATTCCTTAACAGGTTCGCCCAATGCGATGGAAAGCATGCGATAGATGGTCGAGAGCATCTCGGTTTTGCGCTCGACAATGGCCTGCTGCTTCTTGCCGGCGGCTGCCATACGATACAGTTCGAGGCCATACTCGCGCAGCTTTGAAGAAAGTAGCGAGCGCAATTTCGATGTATTCTCGGCTGTATATGTCTCAGGCTGGACCGACATAGGGACGAGTCCGTACTTCGGAGCGAGGTCGGCTACACCACAGAATGTACCTCCGTCGTTGAGCGGACTTCTGAAGAAGAACTGCAGACGTGGGTCGTCGATGGGCTTCTTGGCGTTGTCGAGCACTCCCTGAAGCATCAGGTTGGCCTTCTCAAGCTGATCGTAGAAGAAGAGATAGTCGTGCGAGAAGTCCACACGCAACGAATCGGCATGACGGCGAGCGAAGTCGGCACGCAGCACATTGAAGCTGGAGAACATCCAGCAGCGTCCCGAACTCTTCTGATTGTGAATCGACTGCTTGGGAGTTTCAACGCTGAAGTGCGAGTCGAACAATCCCTTATTGGCGAAGTTCTTTGCCAAGTCGTCAATCTTATTTGCCGCCAAAGCGTTGAAAAGGGCCTTGTTGACAGGCGCAGATTCCTGAGCTTTAACGATTTTCTGCAATGTCTGCGACGAGATGCCGCCCTGCTTGTTCAGTGTCTGTGCGCCTGCCATGGGGGCAAACGCGAGGCATAAGCCTAACAATAATGTCGATTTGTTCATAAATAATTATTTAAGATAGTTTTTGGCATAGCAACACAGTGTGTACTAATCTTCATAATTCTCCTGTCCATCGGTCTTTCCGTGGAGGGCTTCTCTGAACGAATCCCAATCCTGAAAGCCTACGAGCAGCGAAATACGGTCAAGAGTCTCGCGCGAGGGCTTCTCCTTTCCGGTGATGTACAGACGCAACTTGTCGAGGGCGCGCACCTTCTGAGGAATGCGCTCTAACTCATGCTCGACGGTGTCAAACAGTTTCTTCAGTGCGTAATTAATGCTCATAACATCCTAACATGTAATATTTTGACGCAAATGTACTGCTTTTTAATGGAAATGTACCGCTTTTTAGTGGAAAAATCGTAATTTTGCATACATATTTTTCATTCTTATATTCACTGTATGAAAGAATTAGCACTCAAGTACGGATGCAATCCGAACCAAAAGCCTTCGCGCATATACATGGAAGAAGGCGAACTCCCTATCGAAGTACTCAACGGCCGTCCCGGTTACATCAACTTCCTCGACGCTCTGAACTCATGGCAGCTCGTGAAGGAACTGAAAGCAGCAACAGGACTGCCCGCTGCAGCATCGTTTAAGCACGTTTCGCCTGCCGGAGCAGCCGTAGGCCTGCCGCTGAGCGACACCCTTAAGAAGATTTACTTTGTCGATGACGTTAAGATTGAGCTCTCGCCGATAGCCTGCGCTTATGCCCGTGCACGTGGAGCCGACCGTATGAGCTCTTATGGCGACTTCGTTGCGCTGAGCGACACTTGCGACGCTGCCACAGCAACTCTCATCAAGCGTGAGGTGAGCGACGGCGTTATCGCCCCCGACTTCACTCCCGAGGCTCTCGAAATACTCCAGGCAAAGCGCAAGGGTACATACAACGTGATTAAGATTGACCCCAACTACACTCCGGCTCCTATCGAGCACAAGCAGGTATATGGCGTGACATTCGAGCAGGGACGCAACGAGGTGAAGCTCGACGACCCGGCTCTCTTCGAGAATATTCCTACCAAGGCTAAGAACTTCACACCCGAAGCCATTCGCGACCTTATCATCTCGCTCATCACTCTGAAGTACACACAGTCTAACTCGGTATGTTATGTAAAGGACGGACAAGCAATCGGCATCGGCGCAGGACAGCAGAGCCGCATCCACTGTACTCGTCTGGCTGGCAACAAGGCCGACATCTGGTGGCTGCGCCAGCACCCGAAGGTGATGAACCTTCCGTTTGTAGACGGCATTCGTCGTGCCGACCGCGACAATACCATCGATGTTTACATCTCGGAGGACCACGACGACGTTCTGCGCGACGGCACTTGGCAGATGTTCTTTAAGGAAAAGCCAGAGGTATTGACCCTCGAAGAGAAAAAGGAATGGATTGCACAGAACCGTGGCGTAGCTCTCGGCTCAGACGCATTCTTCCCGTTCGGTGACAACATCGAGCGTGCTCACAAGAGCGGTGTGGAGTATATCGCACAGGCAGGTGGCTCCGTACGCGACGACAATGTTATCGATACTTGCGACAAGTACGGCATCACAATGGCATTCACAGGTGTCCGCCTGTTCCATCATTGATTTTAAATTAAATATAAACAAACGATTATGAGCAAAGGCGACGATATAGACGCAATCATTGCCGGGGGCGGAATCTCCTGGGGTCGTGGCGGTGCATCCAACCGAAACAACGACGACGACGGCAAGGTGAAGACCAAGGCTAAGAAGAAGAAATACATCACCGGAGCCCATGGTAGCGGTTCGGCACGTCAAAAGGCGAAATATCGCGAGCAACGTGCTAACCGACATAAGAAGTAAATTTACATGGTTAAGAGTTGGAAGTTGAGAGCTTAGAGTTATGATATGCTTTTGCAGCATAAGGCAATAATCAAAAGATTGTAACATGTAATCACAACTTTAAACTCAATTCTCTCAACTCTTAATTATAACAAAGCGCCCTGCAAAGGCTGAAGCATATTAATTATTGCTTTACCTTTGCAGGGCGCTTTTGTTATTTCAACTTTAAGCTTTCAATTTTCAAATAACGTTTTACTCCTCTTCTTCCTCACCCAGCAACTCAGCAACCTTGTCGCAGTACGACTTGGCGTATGCATTGTTCTTCAATACGGGCGACAAAGCGTTAGAGAAACGCTGGTTGTACGACTTGTCGAGAATGTTGAGGAAGTCGCGTTCCATAATATACGGAGACACGGGCGAAGTGTTGTGGTCGAGAACGAAGCGCACCTGAGCCTCAAGCTTGGCTATCTTCGACAGATCCTTACGCTTGCAGAGGGTCTCATACTCATCGTATAGCTTCTGGTCGGCAGCCGACGAAGCCTTGAAAGGAGCCATCTTTACAGCCGAAGCAGCCGTTGCAGTCTTAGCATTTGACTTTGCTGGCTTGAAAGGCTTGCTCAGAATGTCCTTCACAGTATTAACAAGTTCCTCGCCACGAAGATTGAACTTCACTACATTTCCAGCCGGATCGATGAGAACTGTATGAGGAACGCCACGCACATTGTACAGACGTATGATGTCAGACGACCATGCCTTCAGCGTAGATACGTGTATCCAGTTCTTGTCAGACATCTGATTCTTGGCAATACAGTTGGTCCAATCGCTGCGTTTGCTGTCAATTGAGTAGCTCAACACTTTGAAGTTGTCCTTGTTTTTAGCCTCAGCCAGGGCCTTCTTGATGAATGGTATCTCACGACGACAAGGCGCACACCACGATGCCCAGACGTCTAAGAAGACGTACTTTCCCTTCAGTTGCGACAGCGACAGCGACTTTCCGTTGACTGTAAGAGCAGTAAAGTCGGGTGCCAGACTGCCTTCCACCATGTCGCTTGAGAGCAACTGGTTCTTCAGTTCCTTATAGATGGGATGGCTGTGCAGGCGCTCGGGCTGTGCAGCCATAAACACATCGTGCAGATACTGGGGTTTGAACATATAGTAGAGGTCGTACTTCAGAATGAAGAGACTTGCCTCGCTGTCGATGTGCTTGAGGTAATAATCCATCACATCAGCCTTGTAATACACGCCGTTGGCATTGAATATGGCTCCGTGATAAGGCATATATTTGCGGTCGTCATTGGTGATGCTGTCGGGCAAAGAGGCGCGAAGCTTCTCGATATTCACCTTAGCATCGTCGGCATTCTTGTTGTGCAGCATGGCATAACCTGCGAAGATGTCGTTGTTCTTGGTTCCGTAAGCCTTGGCACCAACGGGGAAATTTCCGTCGAAAGGCTTGAACTTGATGTTGCCAGGTTCAAGAAGCAACTGTGCCGAACCATTGTCGAAGCCTGTGATAATAGCAGCCTCAACATCCTTAGGAGCAGTTCCTTCGAAGTGGAAGCAGCGGTTCTTCACCACAGCCGAGTCAATCATGACCTCCTGACCGTTGACGATATGCTTCAGATACACTTTCTTTATCGCCTGCGGAGTATAGCGCAACGAGTCGCGTGTCAGCTCACCGTCGATGGTGAAGCGGCGTGCTGTCTGTGCCATAGTTGGCATAATGCCCATGCAAGCCAATGCAAATAATAAGATTCTGGTTTTCATTTTATGTTTTAAATTTGGTTTTTAGAATATACATCATTACTTGAGTCGTTCCTTAAGGAAGTTCGCGAGCGCCTCACCACGAATGTTTGTGGTGATGATATGGTTTTCGTCGTCGAGGATATATATGGCTGGCACCGCCTTGACATCGTAAGTACGAGCCACCTCACACTGCCATCCCTTGAGCGAACTGACGTTGATCCAGGGCAGACCATCCTGCTTAACGGCCTTCAGCCAACGCTCCTTGACATTGTCGAGCGACACGCTTACAATCTCCAATCCTTTGTCGTGATACTGCTCATACATACGCTTCAGTGACGGATTGTTCAATCGGCAGGGTCCACACCACGAAGCCCAGAAGTCAACAATCTTCACCTTGGCCTTCACCTGGCTCAGAGTCACCATGTTGCCATTGAGGTCTGGCAGAGTAAAGTCGGGTGCTTTGCGTCCCTGAGTCACCTTCTCCATACGCTGAATGCGTTCGAGCATGATGCGGCCGCTGGGCGAATTCTTTGCACCTTCGCCCATAGAGTCGTACAATCTACGCGTGTCGGCGAGGTTGAGTTCAGCCATCAGCGCGTTGGCGTTGTAGGTATAGGCAGCGATAACGTCGTCGTGCTGCTTCAGGAAAGCCTGAGTTTCGGCGTTGATGTTGTCGTTGAGCGTGCGCAAGGAGTCGTTTGTGGCGCTGGCGCTGCGGAATTTGTTGGCAGCACGCAATGCGTCGTAACGCGCCTGCATAGCTTTCGACTCGGCATGAAGTTCGGCCGAGCGCTTATTGAAAGCCATCCACTCGTCCTGAAGTTTTCCACCTTTAATATAAGCGGCATCTCCGTCGCACAGAAAAGCGTCGTACTTGGCGTTGGGTTCGGCAATGAAGTTGAATCCGCCGCTATAGCCTCGCACTACAATCTGTGCCATAATAGGCTCCTTTACTTTCGCCTTGAGCTGGAACTTAGGCGCTTTGAAGTCGGCAACGCCGAGTGTATCCATGCGGTTTTCGCCCACTTGTGCCACAAGCAGGAGCTGTCCCTGCTTGACACCCTCTATCTTTCCACTAACGACAACGTCGCTTTGAGCCTGTGCTGTGAAGGCACTGCCCGCCCAAGCGAGCAGTGCCAATGAAATACTACGTAACATTATTGATTGTCTTTAATGAATGACCAAACGTGTGCAAACTGCACATCAAGGATACGTCCGAAAGCATTGCCCTCTGAATCCTTATCGCAGAATACGCTGTACGATTCGTCGACATCAGCTGCCGGATTGAGTTTGATTTCTGCCACAGCTCCGTTGGCGTCCTTGTTCATGCCGATGCTGAGATACAAACCGAGTTCGCCGAAGCTACAGAATTCCGAACTGTTGCTCGCAGCATCTTCCGTGCGGAACTTGATTACGCTAACGGTATAGCCCTCAGGAGCTGTATATATCACCTGCTCATCGCCGTTAGAGAGGTTGTGACGTATCACATTGTCGTCCTTGGCGTAGAAGATGTAGTTGGTAGAGAACCACGGGTTGTAGGTGATGCTTGCCAGATTAGAGCCCGGATGGAAATCGGGGAGCATCTTACCTGTGATGGTGAATGCGCTCTCCGATGCTCCTGCATCACCGCCACGGCTCTTGCCTCCAGCGTCAACGGGGGTAAGTTCGTAGAGATAGAAGTTGTTGTCGGCATCCTTGAAGATGAACTGCGGCTTGGCATCGGGGAAGAACTCGTTGTGCGAAGCTATAAAACCATACACAGCAGTCTTGCCTACCGGTGATAAAGTTCCTAACGAACTGAAGTCAACCTTGGCATCCATCACAGGCTGCGAGCTATGCGGCGGATTCTGTGCATATTCGTTCAGCTGATACGGGAACCAATCGCCGTTAGACTGATAGATAAAGCGATTGTTCTTGGCATCCCACAGTACGTAGTAACTTTCAGTTGCGGTAGCGGCAGTAACGCGATAGTCGCCGGGGTGAAGTGATTCCTCGGCAGCCTCACCAGGCACTGTATAGAACGGAGCCCACTTGCCTATGTAGAATTGTCCGTCACGTGAGAGCAGACACTTGTATGCTGCAAATCTTGAAATGTCGCCCACACTGATTACACGGCTTGCCACAAACGATGATGAAACCGCAGGTACAAGAGGTACGTTGTATGTATCCAAAGCCTTGAACACATTGTAAGTGTTGCCACGTCCGTTAGAACGGAACACCATAAGACCATTCACTTCAGGGTCAGGAGTTGACGTATAGCCCAGCTTAACGGCATCGGCAAACGGATTGTCAGTGATGGTTGGCTTGGCAGTCTTGTAGGCATTGCTGCGGCTTTCGAGCATTGTACCAATCTTCTCGACGTTGCCGAGGAATGTCTCGCCGCCCTTCTGATGCAGGAAGAAGAGACTGTTCTTGAAGAGCAGACGTGTCTTGACGTTCAGTTTGGCATAATAGTCGAGGTCGGTAGAGCGGTCCTTCACCTCCATTATTACCGCATAGTCGCGATTGGTGTTGGCAGGGAACTCGAGATCGACATAACCCTTGGTGTGAAGAGTGTCCTTCACAGCCTCAACGATTGGACGTCCGGTCATCGGGTCGGTCTTGCTTGCAGTATAAGAGGTGTACCATGTGAAGTCGAGATTGTCGTAGTTGTCGGACAAAGTCTGCGAGAGCTTTGCCTCCACACGCTGCACTTTGTCTTCGGTAAGGGGCAATTGCACCTCAATAACCTTTCCCGACATGCCTTCGTAAGCCTCAGGCTGGTAGCTGACATTGCTAATGTCAACCTGATTCATGCTGTCGAAGCGGTAGTCGTAGTTGCCTTTGTCCTCATAGCACGATGTGAGGAGCAGGGCACTCATGGCTACATATATTATATTTTTCATAATCCTTCTGTTTTGTTTTTTGAAGTTATTGCTTTTCTTGGGGTTCAGCCACAGGAGCAGTAACGCCGTCGGGGAAGATACTCGGGGCTTTCTGCTTGAATATCTTGTAGAATTCGTATATCACCTGCTCACCCATGTACGTCCAGTTGAGGTTAGCATCAGTGTCCCACATCGGCGTATTTGTCATGCTGGCATCGTCCCACTGCAGCTTGACGGGGAACAACTGGAAGGGCTTGAAGCCATCGACACTGCTGCTGGCAATCTGAAGCATCTTCTTATACTTAGCCTCTGAGTATTCGCCGTAGTACTTCTTTATCATAGGAGCGGTAAGACTGTTGGTCCAGAATGACGGAGCCACAACATCATAGTCCACTCCTTCAACCATCGGAACGCTGAATGCAGAGTTCAATCCCCAATAGCTGTAGCCTTGCTCAAAACAGTTGTTGTAGTTCTGAAGCATCAACAGCACGGCATGCTTGTTGGATTTCTGCAACTCAGTCTCATCAGTCGAGCCAAGCACTTCATACTCGTTCTGAGTGGTTAAACCCAGCTTCAATGCAAACTTGCCAAATCCCCAACCGTCATAATTGCCGAAATACTTGTCCTGAAGGTCACCCCAGTAATCTGGTTTTTGGTATTCGCTCCAGAACTCTGTATCGTCGAGGAACGGAATGTCGTAAGGAATCGCCTCTGTAGGATGAGCATTGTGCCAATCACGTACTGCATAAATCAGAGTCGGATTGTAGACATTCGACTGCGTATAGCTGTCTTCGCTGTAGAAAGCAGCCTTCTTCAGAGTCTTGGCAATGAACTTATACTTCTCGGCAGTCCACTCGCCATAGTATCTGTCAGTCCAATTGTCGGGACGCTCGTACACCTCCTTGGTATAGATGACAAAGCTATTGAAGTCCTTCATACTCTTGTCAGCCTGCTCGAAGCTAATCTTCACAGCATAGGTAGTGTTCTCCTGTGTAGGGCGAGCCACTCCAACCTTTACGCTTGTGTCGTACTCGCCTGGTTTAACTTCGGCTACTGGCAGAGTCACTTCGGGCATTTCGTAGCCCTCTACCGGCTCAGCCTTAAACTTGATAGCGGTGGTATTGTCCGACAGATGTCCAAGCAATCGGATCTTAAGAGGCACATATCCCATCTCCGGATTGGTCACGATAGAGTCGGCAAAGTTGATGGTAGCTGTCATGTCGGCAGCCGAATTGTAGTTGAAGTAGTATCCGTCCGACTCACCACCAAACAATGTAGGGTCTTCCTGACTGCAAGAAGCCATGAGCGCACCTACTGCCATCAGTCCCAATATGTATGTTTTATTGATACGTAATTTCATAATTAATCATTTGAAGTGTTGTTTGATTCTTCATCAGTCCAGCCATATTCCTTCTCACGGTCGGGCAATGGGAACACATAACGCTGCTCGTTCATGGTGACTATAGCGTCGGTATTAGCCTCGTGCGAATAGTCGAGAGTCCTGATGCCATGATGCTTGAGGAAGTAGAAGTACTGGCCCTCGGCATAGAACTCCTTGCGATACTCCTTGCTCAGAGCCTCGGTGCGAGCCGCATCGTTAGCGAAACTGCTGTAGGCGTTGGAGCGTGAGATGCCGCGATGGCTTCTTACATTATTAATATATTGCGGAGCATCACTCAGAGGCGACATCTCGCAGAGTATGTAATACATCTCCGGCAGACGCACGAGGGGTATGATGCTCTGGTCGTTCTTGAGATACTTGCGTGTGATAACGCGGCTTACGCCGTCGTAAACATACACACCTGCACCACGACGGGCACGGAAGTCGGCGTCACGCTCGTTGCCTTCAGCCTCAAAAATGCGCTTGTAGTTCTGCAGACTGATCCAATACTGAGTGGTAAAGTCAGGACCTTCGGCGAAATAAGAAGAGAAACGGTCGCTCATCTTATACTTGTTGATGGCAAAGAGGGACTCGTCGTACTGTGCAGGGTCGTTGGAATTGGACGTCTGCAGCGTAAGTCCGCAGTGGTTTATCACCTCATTGGCGCAGCTTATGGCGTTCGTGGCATCGCCGGCATAGCAATATACACGTGCCTGAAGGGCCTTCACGGCGTAATAGTTCAATCGGCAGCGGCGCTCATTGCCCGAAAGACTGGTGTTCTTCTCGAAAGCGAGATACTGCTCAGCCTGCTTCAGGTCGTCGATAATCTTGCCTACGACGGTCTCAGCCGCAAGTCGTGGCTGCTTGGTGTTGTCGGCCACCACACGATAAGGGATGCTCAGGTTCTGCTTACCAGCCTGATAATCCATCGGGCCCCATGCACGCAGCAGGTCGAAATGTAGGAAAGCACGCATGGCGTAAGCCTCGCCATAATACATGTTGCGTGTCTGCTCGTTTCTGAGCACGCGCTGTCCGTTCTTGTTGAGCCACTTTATGAAGTTGTTGGTATTGGCTATCACGTTGTACGACTTTTCCCAAATGGCAGCCATACGCGCCTTGGTGCCGTAGCCCTGCGACTCCTGCGTATACTGATAGATAGCTTCGCGGTCGGTGGTTCCGTCGGGAATGCGGTCGTAAAGTTGTGCCAGCTGGTCGATAAGTCCAAACGACATGTCGTGACCGTAGCAGTCGTCGTCGGTCAGGAGTATGTAGATACCGGCAAGAGCGCTCTCAAAACCTTCGGGAGTTTCGTAAAGCTGTTCCGCCTTGATATTGGTCTTAGGGCTCACGTCAAACCAGTCTGAGCACGAAGTCAGACACAGTACTGCCAAGGCAAGAGCACCCGTATATAATGATTTCAGTTTCATAGTGTACACCTTATATATATTATTTGAAAATGAGTGACAACGACAGAGTGTACGAACGTGCGAACGGATAGTCGAGTCCACGCTCCATCTTGACACGCGAGATACGGAACAGGTCGTTGGTAGTGAAGTTCAGAGCCAGCACGTCGATGTTCAGCTTGCGCAGGAAGTTGAACTTCTCGTAGCGCATACGATAGCCGACGCTCATGGTAGACATCTTCAGCTCGTCGTCGTCCATGATGAATCGTGTGCTCTGTTCGGTCTGGCTTGCAGTGGCATCGAGCGAGAACTTCTTGAAGTAAGTCACGTCGCCCGGCTTCTGCCAGCGGCTCGACATGGCACGGCGGTCGAGGTTGTAGGCTATGTTGCGGTTTTCGATCTTGTCGACGAGTGTAGAGTTGTACACGATGCCGCCGAACTTGTATGTGAAACCTACGTTGAAGCTGAGGTCCTTATAGTTGAGCGAGCTGCTGATAGTGCCGCTGAGCTTCGGGTTGGTGTCGCCGACGGGCACCTTGTCGTTGCTGTTCCACTCGAATGTCTTCTGTCCGTCGCGTGTGAGGAACACCTCTTTGCCCGTGATGGGGTCGATGCCCAGCGAGCGTACGGTGAACAGAGTGGTGGTAGAGTATCCCTCCTGCAGCACTGGGAGCGGAGCGTCCTTCGACGCCAGCTGGCGCTCGTTGATCTTCTGCAGATAAGCCGATATCTTGCGTATCTTGTTCTTGTTGTGGTTGGCATTGGCATTGATGGTCCAGTAGAGCTGCTTGCGTATGTTCTGGTAGGCAATCACGTTCAATGTCACGTCAAATCCCTGGTTCTGCAACTCGCCGGCGTTGATGTTCTGCGAACTGAAACCTGTAGACGGAGCCAGGTCGTACTGTGTCATCATCTGGCGTGTGATGTTGTTGTAATAGTTGAATGTGGCGTTGATGCGGTTCTTCCAGAAGCCTATGTCTACGCCCAGACTGAACTGGTCGGTCTTAGCCCATTTGAGGTCGGGATTGTTGAGTCCCTGCAGCACGGCACCCAGTGAAGCGAACGAGTTGTAGGGCTTCATGGTGTTGGTGAAGGTATAGAACTCAAGTGTCTCGTACGGGTTGGAGCTCTGTTCGCCCGTAATACCGTATGTAGCGCGGAACACGAGGTTGGAGATACGTCCCTCAAGCCACTTCTCGCGATAGGCATTCCAGCGCACACCGGTCGACCAGAACGGAGTGAAACTGTTGTTGGCGTAGCGCGACGAGTTCTCCTCGCTCAGGTTGAAGTCGAACGAATAGCGGTTGTCGTAGCTGTACGACACCTGTCCGATGAAGCTCATTGAGCGCGAGAGCGACTGCGATCCGCTCGGATTGGTCGACATCTTGTTGCCGAAGATGAAGTCGTCCATGTGGCGGTCGGGATAGCCTGTGGCTGAGAGGTTGACGTAGTTGTTGCGGTCTTCGCTAACGGTCCAGTTGGCAAGCATACTGATGAGGTGCTTCTTGATTGGGAGGTTGTAGTTCAGTCCCAAGTTGCTCGACCACGAAGTCGACTCACCCGTGTTCTTGCTATAACTACCCTTCAGCGTCTTGTCTGTCTCGTTGGCAAAGCTGGTGTGGTCGGCAGGCAGGAACTTCTCAGTACGTGCGGTGCCACGAGTGTACTGCAACGACTCGGTGAGGCGCAGGTTGTCGAGTATCATATACTCGAAGTTAAGGCTGCTGGCAATGCTCAGACTGCGCTGCAGGTCCTTGATGCCGATGTTGGAGTTGTACAGAGGATTGGTCACGGTAGTACTTCCGGCAGCCGTGAAGTTGTCGAGAATCTGGTCGTATGCGCCGTCGTCGTTGGTCATACGATAGTAGGGGTTGGCCTGGCTGAATGCCGAGAAGTCGCCATAGGGCGAGTTGTTGCCCGAAGTCTCGGTCAGGTTGATGTTGGCACCCACTGTGACGCGCTGCTTGCGGTAGCTCATGGTGAAGTCAACGCCCTTGGTATTGTTAGACGAACCCTTCATCACACCGGGCTGGAAGCCAGCGTTGATGCCCAGACTGTAGCGGAATATATCGGTACCACCGGCTGCTGTGAGCGAGTGGCGCGACTGAACTGCTGTGCGCAAGGGCTGCGAGAGCCAGTAGGAATCGACACCTGCCAGCACGTTGCGGCGCAATGTGTTGTAGCGGTTCATGCTTGTCACGCTGTTCTTGTCGTATACGCCTGCCATCCATTCTGCCTGCAATTTCTCGGCAGCGTTCATCATATTGTAGTCGGTAAGGTCGGGCGACTGGAGAGTCAACGTACCGTTGTAGTTGACCGAGAGTGCTCCGTCGGGAGCCACCTTGGTAGAGATTACGACGACACCGTTGCTCGCCTTAGAGCCGTAGATGGCTGTAGCGGCTGCATCCTTGAGGATTGTCACCTCGTCGATGCGCTCCGGATCGAGCGAGAGGATGCGCGTCATAGGCACGATGAAGCCGTCGAGCACGAAGAGCGGAGTGTTGGGTCGGCTCGACACGTTGTCGAGGAGCAGGTCCATAGAGTTCATGCTCGATGTAGAACCCAGCGACTGGTCGCCGCGCATCTGGAATTCGGGCTGTGAGTTAGGGTCGGAACCGTTAGAATTGTTTTCTTTCACCTTGAAGCTGGGGTCGTAGAACTGGAGGCTCTTCAAGATGTTGTTAGGATTGATTTTGCGCAACTCGTCGCCCTTTACCGATACATAATTACCTGTAAAGCTCTTCTTGTTGCGGCGGCTGATACCCGTAACCACCACCTCGTCCATATTGGTTGCGCTGGGTGCGAGGCTTATGTTCATGTTACGGTTGGGTCGAAGTATCTGGATTGACTTGGTTTCATATCCCAAATAAGATATGCTGATAGACGACTTGCGGTTGACGCGCAGGCTGAACTTACCGTTCTCGTCGGTGATACATCCCGTGCGTCCCTTCTCCTTGGTGCCGTTGGTCACCGATACGGTAGCGCCGATGAGGGGCTGCTGGTCGTCGCCGCCCAGCACGACACCGCCTATTACGAATGACTGGGCGTTGTCTTCGTGCTTCTCATACGACGAGATTATGATGGCACGATGGCCACCCTGATATACTATGCGTACGTTCTGGTTGCCTATAAGCTCGCCAATCACCTTGTCGAGGGGCTTGTCCTTAACGTTGAGTGTTGTCAACTCGTTGATTCCTACAAGCGTGACACCCTGGAAAACCAGGTCGGCTCCCACCGATTTTGCCACCTTGCTGAGCACATTTCCCAACGTCTCATTACTGATGCGCAATGTCACTGGGTCGTTTTTCCATCCGTCTTCCGCCGGGCGCACGTTCTGCGCCGTGGCGGTAGAGGAAGGAAGAATCTGCAGGGGTAGTCCCCCGCTTAAAAGCATGGCGCACAGTCCACACTTCAATAAAGACTCTCTCTTGTTCATGGATACTTTTTATATAATCGATTAAATTATTCTTTGAGGCATTACTGCATTATAGCTTCTATGATTTCAGCATGGCGCTTGTCTACGCAATACTTCTCCTTAAACTGCTTGATGAGGGGTTCTACACGTTCTATGTCCTTGCCTCCCTGTATGTAATTGGTGATAATGGAATACAAAACTGCGTCGCGGCACGCTCCGTCGTAGAACGCTGCCAGCTGCTCGAACATGTCCTCAATCTTGTCGGGACGCTGATAGGTCTCGCCCTTTTCGTGTGCCTGCTTGCTCTTGGTGTAAGCCATGTTGAGCAGAAGGAACGAGCAGTAGTCGGGACAGCTCAACGATGCCGCGTCGGTGCGCAGCTTGGTGCCGTCCATAAGCTTCCAGTAGTCGCCTACGCCCTGCTGGGCTATGGGCATCTTGCGGGTCTCTTCGTACATCGGGGGATATTCTACGAAGGATGTGTATGCCAGTCCTTCGCTCTCGGCAGATACGTAATTCACTACGTCGTCTGCCACCTTGCCCTTCGACTGGGCTACGAGCTGACGGGTCTGGTCGAGGAGTTTCTTCGAATCGCTTATACGGTCGGCAGGCTTAACGTCTACTACGGCGCACGCCAGCAGCTGCGACTTGTAGCGTATGGAGCGACGATAGTCGGCTACGGCAGCATAAAGCTGGTTGTCGGCTACTGCACGCTCCGAGCCGGAGAACTTCAGTTCCTTCACCATCTTGCCCTGATACTGTATGTCGACGTGCAGACTGTCGCCCGGCATGAGCAGCACGGTGGTGCGGCCGTTGATTATCATGGAAACAAGGCGGTCGGTGTCAAACGCATAGACGTGCTCCTCGCCCGGATTGGCGTGAAACTCCTGACGGATGAACGGACTCTGTACACAGTCGAAATAAACCATGTCACGCTTGTAGCCATCAATAGTGGCGCTCAATACGGTGCGCTTGTTCTGCGCAAAGGATGCAACGCTGGACAAACATAGAAGTCCCAACGCAAAGAGAAAATTTTTAGTCATTCGAAATATTGATTATTAGTTATTGCTTTAGTAATAAAACCCTTATCGGAATAATACACCAATTAAAACTCTGCAAATGTACACTTTTTTGGTTGTTTACACAAAAAATATGTATTTTTATTTCATTTCGGTTCAACATATATATAAATAGGTGGGAGGG
>ERZ1034687.435-NODE-435-length-26373-cov-14.284900_pt1 | contig 26373 bp, 27 predicted proteins | sample MGYA00520704_ERZ1034687 | MGnify/ENA primary metagenome ERZ1034687 (study PRJEB33766, sample SAMN09781762) | gut metagenome | biome: gut microbiome | host: Homo sapiens | place: Madagascar | study: EMG produced TPA metagenomics assembly of the PRJNA485056 data... | reverse complement strand
GATATACAGATACAGTCAAAAAAACAGCCTGCCCTACGGAAGAACAAAGTGTTTGATTTTGATAAAGGAAAGTCTGCATGCCATCTTTAATTTCTTTTTGGAGTCGTTTATTCACAATTTCGTTTTTTACTTTTTTATAATCAAAACCATAATCATCAAAAACATTCCCCAAGATTAAGTTCATTTCACTATCTACTTCTTTTTCAATTTTCTTCCTGCTTACATTCACAAATTTTGCCAAATGAAGCAAATTGATTGTACAACCTCCGTAACTGTTAGAGGTTATATGCGTGAGAGCCTGCGTTGCAATTGTAACAGCAGTTTTAAATGACTTTGGTTTATCAATCCAAACACCATTTATCTCGCAACCATTTTGAAGAAGTTCATCAAGATTTAGTAATCTGCAATTTTCCATACTTCTTACACTGTAAGCTGCATCATGGAAATATACAATTGATTTATCATGTGCTTCTACGCAATCTTTCGGGAGAAGTTTTCGCATCATTTCTTTACTAGGAATCTCAGCAAGGTAAGCGTTTTTGATATGAGTCAATTCCGCATTTTTATTTGCATTTTCAGAACCAACTTCATCATTTACATAAAGAACCTTTTCAATTTCTGTAGGGTTCTTTTTTGCTCTTTCTCTATCCATTTTGTAGCTAGAATACTCTCTTGCCACGTCTGGAGCTTCCTTAAAAAGGACGGACATGACAATATTCTCTACTTCTTCAACCGATGTGTAATTATTTTCATATTCTTTATCTTTTACTTCTTCTTGTACAGTAGAAACAATCTCATCGATTTTATTGAAATCTGGCATTCCAACTTGAATCCATGCAGAAATAATAGCATTTCGGATTTTATTAGAATTAAAATTATCAATTCTACCGTTTTTCTTCCTTATTTGAATAATAATCACCTGCTTACAAATATATTTTTATGTAAACGTATTACTTTAAGAAGAATACGATAATGTGGAAAATCTATATAAAAGAGTAATTTTATATACTCTATTGCTTTGATTTATTATTTATTTTCTTTATATTGTTTATTTTATTAGGCTTTAGTTGCTTAATAGTTTATAAAGAAAAGTGCTTCTATTCCAATCTTCTTTCTTTTGAATGGCACGATTGATGGCATAAGCATTTCCTACATGATAGCATGTTTTCTTCGCTCTGGTTACACCTACATATAATAAATTAGAGTTTAATATAAAAGAATCTGCTTTAGGAGTTACAACAATAACAATATTAGCTTGACTGCCTTGTGAACGATGCGTTGTGATTACATATCCTAAACCGATACAATTTAACTCACCTTTTTTATATGCTATCATAACCCCGCCAAAATCAATCATAACGTAATTACGATCAATCTTTTTAATAATCCCATGTTCCCCATTTGCTACAAAAGCTGTTTCTGATTGGTTTGAATCATTATCAAAATCGATTTCGTCATAAACTTTTGCTTTATAATTATTCGCTTTCTGGATAATTAAGTCTCCTACATAATAAGTTGTGCTTCCTACTATCATGTTATTTAACGAACCATAATTCTTATTTGCCACTTTCTGTACGGCAAGATTCAATTTTTCTGTCCCATATTTGCCAACATTTTTTGCCGTTAAGATTTGAATATCTTCAACATTATATGATTGCAGCAACTTTCTGTATAATGAAATTGTATCTGAAATAATATCATCTTCGTCCGATGAAATAAAAACATAATCTTTATCTTCCCCAAACGGGATAAGTTTCCCTTTGTTTTTATTGTCAAGATAAGGAGAACAATTTCTTATATCAGTAGCAACCTTCATTAAACCGCCAGAAGTGTATCGAAAGATTTTTGATAGTTTTACTGTCGGAACTATATTTGAACTAAGAATATCATGCAAGATATTACCGCAACCAACAGAGGGCAACTGGGCATCATCCCCAATCAGAAGAATTTTTGTTTTATTGCAATCAATAGCATCGATTAACCTACAAAACAGTGAAATATCTACCATGGAAAATTCATCTACAATCACAATGTCATATGGTAGTTTACAATTTTCATTGTATCCCCAACCATCGGACGGATTATAGAGCAATCCTCTATGAATTGTGGATGCCTTACATTTTGTATATTTCGATAATACTCTACTTGCCTTCCCTGTTGGAGTTAGCAATTGGAACAACTTATGGTTATCTTGTAGCATCTTAATAACAGACTGAACAGCACTTGTTTTACCAGAACCAGCATTGCCGACTAATGTACAAATGTTATATTTGATGATATTATGCAACAAGCTTAATTGTTCATCTGTCAATTCAATATCTCCAGATTTACGATAGCATTCAATGTCAAAGTTATCTTTGTCAATCCCCCATGAAGAATCAGATTGAACCATTGTATGTATGAAATCAGATATTTTTAATTCCTTTTTATATGTGGAATCAAGTGCAATATCCAATGTCTTTTTATCATACCAGATTCTTTTATCTTGAATCGCAGTTGGGAACTTGTCGATACATTCCGGTGTTGTTTCAAGTGCTTGCTTTCTAAGATCGACTAGATTCATTTTAGTGTTCCCAGATTCCTCATTCTTTCTTAGGAGATAAATTGTACAAGCAGTACATCGTTGCAAACTAGTTTTTAAATTGTCATCGAAACTAATGATTGATTTTGAACTGCCATTTTTTGATTTTTCTTCAAGGCTTAATAAAATCGAATCGGCTGTCTTAAATCCAACTCCACCAAGATTGCATAAACAATCATATGGAGATTTTCTCAATTTTTCTTCTATGACAAGCACATCAGCGTATTTATCGTACAACTTTTTTACCACAGAAATACTCAAACAACCATTGAACATTGTGATAATATCTGAAAGGCAGAAGTTTTCAATGATTTTGTTTTTGATTCTTTCGAGATGCGTTTCGCCAATACCATGTAGTTTTTTATAGTCAAGAGTATCATATTTGTTCTCTTTTATAATATCAATGATATTTGGATAAACACGATATAGTTCTTCGGCTTGCTTTTCTGTCAATATTTCTTTCAGAAAGATAAGAATGCTATCCCCTTTCGGGGTTTCTCTTTTGACGTTTTCAAGCTTATATCCAATTCCATTCTTTGTTGTCTGTTCAATACCTACAAAATCATATGTAGTACCAATCACTAGATCTTGAATATCGCCACTAACTGATACATTTCCAAAATCGTTTTGCTTAATATCTGGGAATTTTGCCGTGTTAACCAATACGCCGTATACTTTGAATAAATCAGACTTCCAGATTTCTTTGATAACTTCCCCGGAGAAACTTACTCGCGTCTCAGGTTCGTTACGTTTTCGTGCCATTCACATACCACCTTTCAGAAATAATAAAAACAACTTACACTATTATAATACGATTTTTAGCATTAAAACTAAAAGAATCGAGTAAACTAATGCAAGTTGTTTCTATTACTATACGTTCACAACCTCATAATTTGTTAAAACGTATTCTAACTCCTTTGTTTCCTTCCATTCTCCATCAATGCATTTCTTTTTGAAATCCATTTCTAAAACTGGGATTGAAAGAATTGACATTTCATCGAATGGGTTTGCTGTAAATACCTTTGAATTCTTTATTCTTGATTTGATTTTTGTGCCGTCATGTAAGTTTTGTAATGTTAAGTAAGGGCGAGTTTTATCTTTATACACCTTAAAACCAATTACCATGTAATAATTTTCATCTACATCTAATGAAGAATCGATTTGTACGAATGACAAGTATTCCTTTTGAAATTTTGCACTTTCCTGCAACGTCATTGATTCTTCTGGTAATTTATCACACATCTCGTTTAATAAACCAATATTATCGATCTTAGAATATTGTGCAGCAGTTTCCTTTTCAGAATACTTCTTAATAAGAAATTCAGATAGCCCAAATTTAGAATAGCTTTCAATTTTTATTTTCTTTATTTGATTACAAGTTCTTAATGAAGGGAGAATTGTTTTACTTTGCTCCTTTACGCCATTATATAGATCAATTACTTTGAGAAGTTTTTTATTCTTTCCATAATCCGAAAAGAAATCTAATCCGGTAAGGATATGAAGCTGGCTTATATTTACAGATGTTTTTGATGTAATATCATCTAGCAACTCAATAAATGAATTATATTTATTTTTTGATAGTTCAAATAGTTCGTCTGCTATTTGGGCATTACAATATGATATATTTTCGATTCCCTGATATATCGAGTTTTCTGACTTATCCATAAAGTATTCTGCTTTGGACTTACCAAATTTAATGTTCTTTATTTGAAATCCCTTTGAGCGAATGTATTCTTTGATCGATGCAATTTTCTCTGCATTATCTTTGTATACATTTAATGCAGCAGTAAATAATTCAAGAGGATAATAATATCTAAGCCAACCAATAATGTATCCTGTCATACTATATGGTACAGCGTGATTCCTTGAAAAAAGATAAGATGATGCAGATTCTATAACATCCAAGAAATCCTTAATCGCTATTTCTGCATCTTCTTTTTTCATATTGTATTTTTCTTGTGCGATAGATATAAATCCCTTGATATATCTATCATCTTGATTTCCGTGAATATCCTCCATATATCCACCATTTTTTATGATTGGAATATATTTTCCTGTTCCTGTTTTTTTCACTATGTTATCGTGGAGCTTTTTATCTATTAATAGTGTGTCAATTCACACATCCACTTCTATATTTTTCAATATAGGTCGGCGTACATTTTTACCTACAATTCATGTTTAGGTAGTGGACACTCTTGGTAGGATTATATTCTTTCTAAAAAAAGGTTCACCTACTACGCTCTACGGTGATTGAAAATTTTTACTTTTTCAATTTACCTCGGTATTAGTATGTAATGGCTTTTAATTTCGTTCGTTAAAAAACGTAATAAACTTTTCTCTTTTTCTTTTTAAGTATACAGTGGCATCTTTATACATATAATTAAATAGATTCCTAATATCGTTATTACCGATATATCTTAAATTAAACACGTTACATCCGTATTTATTCATGTCAATTAATGTTCTTGTTTCTGTAAATGCCTGTGCAGATAGAGTGGCATTCAGATCATTCAAAAAATCTTTTGTCCCACAAAATGTTATTGTAAGTCTATGTTTATTTTGATCTTTAGGTTTATATAAATAAGCACAACCGTCTCCATCAAAATATCCTCTTATAAAGTGTCGTATTAATTCAATTGGAATATTTTTTATACCATCAATCTTAAATGTTTTATTTGGCACTATTCCATATTTACTTAAATCATTTGATATTTTGTTTGACTTAATTTGTATTTGAGCATTGTGCTTTTTACTATATTTATAATCTCTTACTTTTCTATCTGTTTTAATATCTTTCGCAAATGATTCTATAATATACTTATCTTTTACACTTAACTCTAATTTTAATGTATCAGATTTGTTTTTATATTTTATAATACATCCATCTGCAAGTAAAAAACCAACCCAATAAGCCTTACGCTCATTATCAATACATTCAAAATAGTTTTCATCGACTACAACAGGTTTTTTATATTTACCTCTTGAAATGCCCATATTCCTTACTATTTTTTGAATCGATTCTTCACAGCTATAGATATTTGAAAACTTTCGAAAAATCTCTTTACACGTCATGCCACTTTTGTACATTTCTTTAATTTCATTCTTTTGTAATTCTGTTATTCTTGATTTTATAAGCGCCATCCTTATTCTTTTAATTTATGCCATTATTTAACCTTCACCGATTTTGCCCTCTAATAATGTTATTCATTTCTGATTAACACGCCAAAAATTTAGCAAACCCTCTGCGCACAATATCTGCTTGCCCCATTCTAAAATCACAAAATTCATGTAAGAAATCAATTATTTGTTCTTGATAAACACAAAACCCTAGTGTTGGCGCAAGGAAATCATTTAATACAGCATTCCCATTGTCTTTATACTCCCCATTAAAGAGTTGTTCTCGATATGATTCACCAGCCGGACGAATCGCACCAGATGTCATTGAAATAATATCAATATAACTAGCATCTTTATTCTTCTGTTTGATCTTTCTAATCGTTTCTGGGCTTAAAGCTTTCTTTAGGCAATCACTAGAATATCCAGACTCAAATTGGAATATCATAGTTGTATCTTCGGCGATAGATTCAATTACATTTTTATCGTTAAAGTCTGTATTCTCTGGAATCTTATATTCAATACCAGCTAGATCACACGTCTTGTATATCAGACCAACAGCATTCAGTCCAAGTAAATCCATTTTTACATAGTTTAAAGAATCTATTTCGTGCATATCGATCTGTGAAACTGGTCTATTATCTTCTTTGATAGATAATGTTGCAAAATCATATGAAATATCTGTCGGAGAACAAACAATCCCAGCAGCGTGTCTACCTAAAGAAGTTACAACACCAATAACCTCATATACATACTCAAACATTTCTTCATGCTGTTTGATAATCTGTTCTGGAACGTATTCTTTTTCATTTTCATCCTTTTGAATTGAATCACATATACTTTGCGTTTCGGCAGGAGTCAAACCATATGCTCTGCCAATATCTTTTATTGCAGACCTAAGCCCCAATGTATTAAAAGTGACAATGTTACAACAATACAAACCTTCTCGATTAAAGAAATACTCTCGGACTTTATATCTATCCTCTTTATAGATGTCAGTATCAATATCGGCAAGTGATTGACGTTCTGGATTCATAAATCGAGAAAAATTCAACTTATATTTTACTGAATCAATTTCTGTATTATGAAGGAGATAGGCGATCAGGCTCCCAGATACACTGCCTCTGGAAATACCATATCTCATCTTGTTTTTTCTCATCCAATTTTTATAATCTGAATCAAGCAGCATAAAATCAATTGCATCATTTTTCTTGTATGTATTGAATTCTTCTTTGATTCTGGGCATATACTCAGTCTTATAATTAGGAAGTGTGTTAAGTCTATGTTCTTTTATTCCAGAAACAATTCTTTTCTTGAATTCTCCAATTGGATTTTCGTATAGTCTAGGATATTTTGGACTATAATCCAAATCATATGGTTCTATTAAATCTGCAAACCTATTTGTTTCTTCAATTGCATCCATATAAATTTCTTTTGGTACAGCGTTCTGGATTTCAAATGATTCAATTAATTGAGAATAATTCTTAAATTTCAAATCACATTCAATTTCATCTTTAATATCATTGAAATTCGTATTTTTCCCTCTTTGCATCAGTTCTCTTGATTTTAATTGCTTTTGTGTTATTGCATGAATATCGCTAGTAGCAATTATTTTTATAGAATACTTCTTATGTAAAAGAACAAGCAGTTTATTATAATCAATCTGACGATCGAAATTATGTGGTTGAATTTCAAGCCAACATCGATGTTTGTTTTTTATAATAAACTGCAAAAACTTTTTTTTAATAGAATCTGTTCCTTTAGATAAGATACCAGCAAGACAAGCCGTAGAAACTAGGATATTATCCGAAGTAGCTAATAATTCATCAATCGTTATTCTGGGGTTGTAATAAAAATGTCCATCATCTTTATTCATAGAGATGGATGATAAGTGATTTAATTCCTTTACTCCTTTATGATTTCTTGCAAATAAACAGCAGTGATAATTATCTCTTTTCATATCTGATAACGATTCTGTGATATAAAATTCTTCTGCATGAATGTATTTTAATCCAGCTTTATCGCAAGCTTGCTTTTTCCCGATATTATGTAGGACACATCCATGCTCAGTAAAAGCAATTGCTTTCATTTTACACTTTACAGCTTCATCAATATATTTTTGATAATGGACAGTTGAATCTACTTTTACACCGCTATACGGATTTGAATCCATACTATGTAAATGAAGAATTGTATAATTATCACTCATCTCGCAAGCTCCTTTGTTTAATTATTTGTTTTTTATTCTATCAGATAAAGTAATTGCTACAACATTAGCTCCAATATAAAAACTAACAGCTTCTCCAATTAGATCATACCCTTCATCAATAAGAATACACTCATTAGGTACTTTTCCTTTGTTTCTATAATCTTCTATTGTCATAGGTGTTGGAATTTCCAACCCTAAACAATTTGCGAGATACATTAAATATCTAATTGATTGTTTAGTAGGAGTGACAATTCGATATTGTGTTGAAGCGCTTGTATAAATCAATTGTGTGCTCTTACCTGTCCCTCTATCTTTAATAATAAGTGTTGTGCCTTGTTTATTCATAATATAATACCGCTTTCTTTATTTTATTCATTCTTGATTATACATCATATCCTCTACAGCATCATCTGCATCACTGGCTGCTTTACACAAACACATTGTAAATAACCCAATTCCAGAAAATACAGATGTAGCAGCTATAATCAAAGAAATTGTTACACACATTATTTATTACACCTCACTATTTGCCTTTTCAATTCTTTCTTTTGCAATACTAAAATATTTATCGTCTAATTCCATTCCAATAAAATTTCTATTCGTATTTATACAAGCAACGCCTGTAGAACCAGAACCCATGCAATTGTCAAGAACTAATTCGCCCTCATTTGTGTAAGTTTTTATTAAATATTCAAGTAGGGCTACTGGTTTTTGTGTAGGGTGAACTGTTTTACCTTCATTATTAAAATAAAGTAGCTGATTTGGATAGTTAGTGAATTGTTGTATATATTCTTTTTTATGACTTTTTCTTGCAAACTTATGTCCACCTTCTGTACTATCTGCTTTGCATTCTTTAATACCACAGACAATTTTATTTACTTCAATTAAGCCCTGCGGGTTATAAATCATTTTATTATTCGAACCATTTGCACAAGTCCCTCTTGAAAAAACACTTATATTTTCATGCTTGTTCATAGGTTTGTTTTTTGCATTTGTAAAACCTAACGCCCTGCTTTTGCACCATATCCAATCATATTTGTACATTCCTAAATTACTTAATCTTAATTTACTTGAAAACGGTTCGCTACCAAATAAAACAATAGCCCCATTTTCTTTGATTATACGGTTATACCCCCCCCACAACAAATCAAATGGTAAAATAGTATCCCACTTACAAGCTGTTGTCCCATATGGTAAATCACACAAAATCATATCAATAGACTTATCTGGAATCTTTTTCATCAGTTCAAGACAATCACCATGCAAAAGTTTATACATATATCACACTCCATAATTTGCTTCAAATAATATCATCAAGCCAAGACAAATCATCGTTTTGACTTTTATCGTTGCTTATTTTCTTATCTACTACAAACAAGCTACTTGAATTAACTCCAACATTATTAAACAAGCCAAATTCATTCTTTTTCGCATCAATTTTGTCAAGCCATTCCTTATATGGCTTATGTTTCTCAATGCTATACTCACACAAGGTGGCAAGGTAATAACTCTGGGATTTTAATTGTTCATCTGTATCATAAAAGACTTTCTCGTTGAAATCTGTTTTATAATCAGATTCTCTTAATTCAATATCTTTAATTGTTTTCCGAATAATATCTATCCACTTATCTCTTAGAACATCATCAAAGGGAATAAACACATAGCAATCATTCATTATATATTTGATACGCACATCTTCCGGAAGAACAGATATATCATTACTATCAATCAATTGTTTCAAATAGAAATCGGCATCTTCTTCGCTATACCCAATTTTATTAAGCCACATCTTTGCATTTGTTTGTAACGATTCTCCTAATTTACTTCTCTCTATATTTCTATCTTTTGTTTTACCGTTCGCCTGTGTATATGTAACAGTACAGTACTTTAAGAAATTGAACCCGATCTTTATCTTATCTTTTGGAATACCAGCTTGCATTAAGCCCATTGCATATACAGTAAGCTGTCCAGAATGTTCTATTAGCGTTTTACCTGTATACATGGTAGATGTCTTGAAGTCAATGATATTAAAACAACCAGATTCATCTTTGAAACAGCAATCAATATAGCCCTGAAACAGATTATCATCAATCTTATATTTTACGAATTGTTCCATTAAAGGCTTGTACTTTTTTATATCTCGATGATTCTTAAAAAATAATTGTAAGTCAATATAATATTTCTGCTTAATAGTTTCATTTTTACTTTCGTCATTCCGATCAAATTTTAAATCTAAAATAGTAGTTGCATTAAACCAACCATCTTCAAAACTCTCTAGCATTTTATCTCTATCGATCTGATTCGTATAATATAATTCCAGTGCTTCATGTGCCACAGAACCGATTGGAGCATAAATACAATTCTGGCGATCTTTCGGTTCATGCTTAATGTAATTTAGGAAGTACTCATACGGGCTATTCCGAAAACATTCCAATCTCGACCACGACCAAAGTCTTTTACAGTTTTCTCGTTTTAATATTGCTTGAAGTTCTTCATTTGTTTTTCGCATTTCTTGCTCCAATCTATGATTACAATGGGATTATTCGTTATCAATAATGATATTCACTGCATTTGTATCGACTTCTTCAATAGGTGAACAACTATCAATCAATCCTCTAACTACGCAATCATGGTATCTCTTATAGTAATCATCAAACATAATCAGTTCTGCCGTAGCCATTGTCTTTTCTTCTCCATTTACTATCCGGAGAGGAATTCGCTCATATTCTTTTCGCTTCTTTATAACTGCGCAGCGTGTTGAATCCAACTCCACGTCCACACATTCTTTTTCTACAACATGGATAAGGCGAATAAATATTCTTGAATCCGGGATAAACTCTTCAATAAATTCTTTTAGTGTCATATATTTGTCTCCTTTTTACTCTTTAATTGCTTAAATAAATTTTCGAACATATTTATCCAGTCTACGTCCTGCATGAAATAATATTGAAAATGATGTTTTTCTCGCATAAGACTCATTGCAAAATGCGAAAGTTCAACATAATTCATCTGATCTACAATTTTTACAATGTTTTCAAACTTCAACCATGCTTTCTGCTGAATAACAACGCTACCCCACCCATCTGGATATATGAATTTTTCACTTCTAGCTCTCCCAAAATATTTTTTCATTATATATCCTAATGGCATTCCAATATCCTCATCGTTTGGTCTAAACATTGGAGAGAAGAAATCATTCGATTTAATGTACAAGTCATTGTTTTTCACAAAATATTGAAATTGGCATTTTACCTTCCCTTTGGAATATGAAAAAGGAATACTATTCCCATTTACTCCAGATAGTTCTTTTGGTTTTTTTAGTTTAGGCATATTAGTTCCAGCCTTATAAAACCCAATGACTTTATAACTGATTTCAGTATTTTCAAAGAATTTCTCCCATACTAATTTAGGATTACTTATATCCCAAACTATCGATATTATCATTTTTGACATTGGTTGAAACTTATATTTGCAATAATCATAAAATGTATTATCTTCTTTGTCTTGCATCAATTCAATTTGAATGTTCCCATGTTGAAGTCCAAACTCAAAGGCGTATATAATAGATTCTCGCTTTTCGTATACCCTTACATTATCTCTTGCTTTATTTAATAGCATTTTACAGTATTTTTCATGTGATAAATCGGAAATAGGGATTATGCTTATTGCATCTGGGAATGTACGTTTTAATTGTTCCAAACTAGTGCAATAAAATTTGCCATTTCTACCATTTTCAAAATCCAATCTAAATCTTTGCATGATAAAACCTCTATTTTATATATCTTATTTTCCCTAAAAAATACGTCTCTTCCATTCTTTATACGCTTTATTATACGCCTGCTCTTGTGTGCGAGCAACACCTTGTTTACAAAAGCACTTACACTTTACGCTGCATATAACAATACCATTTATTGCATTATATGTTACATTTGGTACGGTTTTACAAAATGGACATTCAAGCAATTTTGATTTCGGTTCAGAGGATACATTGGATTTCTGAAAAATAATCTCATAGATAATATCATCATGATAGTTACCTGCTCTATCTCGGATAGCATCTGTAAGCACAAATTTCTTACCACCATATTTGTTGCAGAACTTATCATAGTGACGTTCGACTGGATTACCACTTACCATCCTCCAGGAAATTCTGTGAACATTGTACTCTTTAATAATCTTCTTCATTTCCCTACGGACATCTAATCCGATGATCTTATTCCCTCTATCAAACGAAAATAAACCAAAGCAGCTTGCACATGATGTGTACCAGTCCATCATATATGTAAAATAACCGATCAGATTATCACCGTCCACAATTGCATATTGTACTGTACAATTATCTTCGCTGTCATCATCGATATTTGGAATAGAATCTCCTAGCCATCCAGAGTAGTACATCATATCATTTGTGTATTTATACTCTAATATTTTTCTTTTAATTTCGTCCTTATACAGGACTGCTGGAACTAACATTGTTTATCACTCCTAAAATAGCTTCTTCTGAGCAGGTTGTCCATGCTCTTTCTCATACTTCTTACAGATCATACAGTCAGGACGATACTTCTTCAACATTTCATACCGCATCTTCTCATACTCAACCCACTTTTCTTTGTACTCTTTCATATAGTCCAAATCAAAAGGAAGTTCAACGCCTTGTGCAATATACACATCTTTTAAGAAGTAAAGTGCTGCCTTATATTTGTTTGGTTCATAAGTATGTAACAATTCAAGTCTCTTGTCTACGTTTAGACCGTATGGACATAAAAAACACCCCGTTCGATTTTCTCCGTACTCTGTATATGCCCTAGATAACGGAACGCTATACTTCTGAATAAATTCTTCACAAATCTCATCCGCCCAATCAAATATTGGAGATACTGATGTTACGCCATTAGAAACGTGCGTACATGGTCTTTTATCGCCAGAGTTTATCCGATTCTGAAAAATCATTTCTCGTTTTCCACCTTCAAACATCCGCATACCAGAAAAATATCCGATCATTTTATTATCTTTCACATACTTAGAAAATGGCCTTTTCTTCATCACATCGCAGCATTTGTCAGAAATTTGAATTGAAAAATTTGAATGGAGCACGTGGAAGTCACGGTTGGCAAGTCTATATTTTCCATACCCGTATTTCCCATCATATAAAGATTTTGCTGTTTTCAATTCAGGTTTCGTCTTATAGTAGTGTAATTGACACGAACGCAACTTGCTTCGAAATGGCTTACCATCTTCTTTTATAACTTGACTGAATGATTTCTCAGTTTTGATAATCTGTACGTTATCATACCAGTTATCTTTCACCCAATGTACGAAATCAACTGTAGCATCTAACTCAATTTTTGTATCACAGAAAACCGCTGGAATTGCATTCTTCGGGATTGTCCCGATTTCCTCACACAATTTTATAACAGCAAGTACAATTGTACTATCTTTTCCGCCGCTGAACGATAGATAACACTTTCCGTCAGTTTCATAATACAAGCGTTCAATCCTATGCATTGCATCTGATATGTGTTTGTCTAGCTCAGACAAATCTTGATCTAATAGTTCTTCTATTTTAAGTCACTCCTCTTTATATCAATCATTTTCGCTTTACATCGTCTGCACTGGAATATAGCATACTCAAATGGTGTGCCGTCAAAACAAGTAAATTCATAACTGCAATTGCTGCATATGTAATTACGTCCTGTACAGTTACCATGATTCCCGTTGGATATTTTTATCCAATATGCTGTATCGTGTCCATGTGATGATTGATGTGAATTTCCCATTGATGTCTGCATTTCTTATTCTCTTTCCAGTTATTTTCTGACTTATAGAACTTCGGGTCAAGTCGATACTCGCAGAAAAATTCAGTGGAATACTTCGCTCTGAGCATTCCTTTGGAATCCAGCATCAGCTTATTCCGAATACCTTTATGCAAGTGATACTTCCAACCTTTTTTATGTCGTTTACCTTGTTTCTTCTTACTGCTATATTTCAGCCTTTCTTCCGCAAAGCATACTGCATGAGCGAGAATTGCTTCGTGGTAGTTTCGCAGGTCAAGCACTCGGAGATTTTCTCCTTCAAAACTGCAAAGCTGCTTATCTCTTATGAAGTAAACAGCATCATCATTGTCTGAATTTGGATATGCCGGAGAATACAAGCCAAAGTCAGCCCCTGACATATTCTGTTCTGCTTCCATACGTTTCAGTCGCATACCATGTTCCTTTGCAGTACAGTACGTTCCAAAATGCCACCGGAGATAATGTGACATATTCCGGATAAACTCCTGCTCTGTTTCGCCATAAACAATACTGTTTCTCTCCAGCAATGTTCCAACTTCGTCAAAGGTCAAGCTGCACCAGTAATATGCCATAATTATCTTTTCTCCCTTTTAAGACTTATATATCTTTGTTTAATCATTTTGTGTAAATTTAACAGGCTGAATCATCTCCGGCAGGAAGTTGATCTCGTAATGGTACGGGTCAACGTGTGCGCCATTGATGTCCTCTACTGTGTAAATCGTCCAATCATTCAGATAGACATAATCCACTTTATACTGATTCTGAGCAACTTCAAGCGTAATAACAAGTTCGTTATTATCATTATTAGATAACGAAAAGTATCCGATCAGTTCCAAGATCGGTTTATCCGTTCTAGCATTGATGACAGACAAACGCCGTTCTACATTAAAATAGTCTGCCTCTTTCTGCACGTTATACGTTGCTCTTTCTGCTTCTGTACATCCTGTCATAGATGCAACCATCATATGCACAGCGGTTACAGCTGCAATAATTCTTTTCTTCATGTGCTACTCCTCCTCATACCCAATACACTCACATACAATGTTATACGCTTCGTGAATTTCGATCATATCATTGCTGAGAACATCGCTGCTTTCATTCCAGAATTTCTTCCTGATCTGTTCCAACGGTGCGTTATTTCTCCAGCAACATTTCTCCAGCAACAGGTCTTTCAGTTGTTGCATTCGACATTCTAACTGCTCCGGTGTTTCAAAGCCTTCTATCGCTACATAATCCGTGTCTGTTAGGTAGTATATCTTGCACTCCATGCTGTCAAGCCCGATGTTTGCCACGCATTTATTAATGCCAGCTAGAGCGTCCAGATTTACTAGAGATCCATTATTTAATTCAATCCATTTCATGGTGATTTTCCTTTCTTGATTATTTGCCGAGGACAACATATTTTAATACTGCTTCGCCGCCGCAGAATGGGCAAGGTTTAAGTTCAATATCATTTACTTCAACCATTTCAGTTCATCTCCTCAACTATTTCATTCCAATCCATAATTGCATACTTATACGCTCTATTCCACATAGATTTCCCCTCTTCTATTTTTAGATGTGGTTTCCTAAAAAGAGGCTTACACTGAATCGTACACCATGCTCCATATCCACTTGCTTCATACGCATAATTCCTTTTGACTTTTGGCATCTTCCCACACACTGGACAAGGCTTTAATCTGATCTCACTCATTTTCTACATTTTCTCCTCGCTCAAACGCTCAAACCCCAATTTTGCACCACAATTAGGGCAAAAATTATACGTTACTTGCAATGGTTTATATCTACATCTGGAACATAAATAATGAAAACCAGGTTCAAAGTGTATCCACGTAGCATGAACAACAGGTGCTACATCTGCTCCTTGAATCTCATCAATCGTTTTAAGAACATTGTTAAAAGTTTCAAGTTTTGTATCAAAGTGCATCGTACACTGGCATTTATTCCCCTCTTGAATTTCTTTATCTTGAATTCGTTTTAGACATTCAATGGTACTCATTTGAGCATCAATAATTCTGATAAGGGCATTTGTATCGATGTATTTGCTCATCTTTACCCCCTTTCCTCTAGTTCAATAAATTTGTTCAGATACCAAGCAGCCTTTTTCACGTCCTCAACACCGTTCTTTTTCCCGTGCCGCCACAGATATTTGAACGCATTGCAGATGCAGAAATTTTTCACGGCTTCAACACCCTGTGTTTCTGTCATTACATCGATACATTCATACTTGCCTGTATAATGATTTGGATGATTTACATTGTCATTTTCTGTGGATTTGTCGGTGTCTGCAAATTTGGATTTGAAGAACAATTTTTGTCTGTCCCCTGCGAAGTTCATAGTACAATGACAACATGGGTCATCGTAGTCAGCAATGTTATGGTATTCACAGTCACAGCATCTAATTTCATTTTCCATTTTCAATCTATTCATTTTTTACCCTCTCCAAAATTTTAAAAGAATATCACAAAACGAAAACCCAAGTGCAACACAACTGTAGCACAAAGAAACAATACTTGCGATCTCCATTTTCTTATGCTTAAAAATCATACTTAATGTACAGGCAATGCAGCCTGTTAAGCAAACGAAACCTATCATCAAATCTCCTTTATATTCAAGTCGCATCCATTACAGCTAACTCATTAACAAAGAACAACTCGTCATGATTACCATAATCAATATACGTTCTATCGTTTTTTGTCCACACTCTTATATAATGGATGGTAAAATCTTTTGTTTTACAGTAATTTTTGATATATTCTATTACGCTTTGGAAGTTATTTAAAATTGCTACTTTTTGGCACGAATAATCACTTTCCCCGAGTTCCTTATCTTCCTTTATTTCTCCATATTTAACCCTCTTGCGAACGTATAAAATCATGGTTTTATTCCTCACCTAAAATAGACTTTATTATATGGGTAATAACATCTACTGTCCACCCATTTCCCAGCATTTTATATGCCTGAGTATTACTTACTGGAAACTCATACCACTCTGGGACTGTTTGTAATCTCTTACATTCTTCAATTGTTAGTTTGCGAATAGTATAATCACCATCTGGAAGATCAATTTTATATAGTCCTGTTTTTGCACCTCTCCCACCACCATTCGCAGAAAGCGTTACCGATTTCCCGCGAACGGAATATATTCGATTTCCTTGTCCGCCATTGCCATATTGTCCAATGCGAACTGGTTTACAAATCATAGAATCTTTCTGGACTGTTGCCAGACAGTTGGATTTGTCGTCAGGTCTGACTTCGATATGCTGTTCGGTTTTATTACCGTCAACATATCTTCCACGCTGGGCGGCACCCACAGGCTCAGCAACCGCAGTTACACCATCTTTATTTTTGATAAGCGTTGCTTCACCGTACTTATAATAACCATTCACTATGGCACTTTCACCTTCATTATTAAAGGTGCTGATAGGAACATTAAGGTCTGTATCACTGTTTTCGTTCTTAGCCGATTCAACAGGAATAGCAATATTTGTATGGAAGCCCGAAGTAAGTACAGGATTTTTCCCTTCAATGCTGTAAATTCTGTCACTTAAAGATGGCTGTTTTCTTGTGAGGATAGTTGAATTACCGCTTTGAGAGTTGACACATATCGGCACGGCCACGCGCTGCCGTCCACGCTCACTAGCATATGAACTAAACGGGTTTTCACCAATCTTATAGTAGGATGCAGGAAGGGTATGTGCCTTGCCATTTATAGTGTTTACGGGAATCGCATCTTCTATAACATCTTTCAATAAAATACCCTTATCAATCGGGAGTGAAATCTCAACTTTATCATAAGCTCCGTTATTATTTCTTCTTCCTACCCAATATAACCTTTGTCTACTCTGGGCAGAAACCAATGCACTATTGATGCAAATTGGTTCAAATCCAAAAGTTTCGGAGATAGATTCCCTTATCTGTTTGCTCATTGATTTATTGTTTTCATATATAAAATATTTTGGCTTGACTTCTTTTAGTGCTCTAACATATTGAGAAAATAAATCCCACCCAAGCCCAGAAGCAGTAGTTTCTCTTTTATCTTTTGACTGAGCAATACTCCAATATGTACAAGGACTCCCCCCCCACTATAAAATCAAATCCATGATAATTAGAAAAATTTGCTTCAAAAACATTCCCCATATGTTTGATGTTTGGAAAATTATACTTGCTTGTTTTTACTGCATATTTATCAATTTCATAAGCAATATATTCATCAATTTTGATTTCGCATTTCTGAAAAGCAAGCATTCCGCAAGACATGCCATCAAATAAACTTAACACTCTCATCTTTCTAAACTCCTCAAATAACTTTGATGTTCCGAATATCCATATCTTTTTCTATTTTTAAGTAATCTTCTGTAAATCGTGTCATTACAATCAGCAGGGGATTCTTTTTCATGTACTAGACCATCATCATCCCAAATATAAGATACAATCCGAATTCCATAAAACTTTTCACACATAAACCAAATATCTTCAATACAAACATCTTTATCAAGAGCAAATACAATCTCTGCATCTAGTCCAATTAAGATTCTTACCTGTTCTTCACTTAACGATTTCCCTTGAATCGCAACACAGTTATTATCAAGTAAGCTGTCTCTTTTCAAGACAGATTTCTCAGATTCAAAAACAACCACAAGTTTTGACTTTAAGATTGAATTATAATTTTCGTAAAGCCCATATAGATTCATACTTTTTTGATACGTCTTTGTTAGACAATATTTTTTGATACCAAATAGATCATAGTTCGGGATAGTTGTCCTACTATTTATGCCAAGTAGTTCGCCTGTGGCAAAATATCGAATTGGGATAATAATCCTATTTCTCCGATAAGAATATGCTATCCCGAATTTTTTTCTTGTCCAAGGCATTATCCCTTCTTTTATCCAAGATATATGTAGTATTGGGATATAATCATCTAAGATAGCTTCGTTTATCGTTTTTACATCTGCAACATTGACTTTTCGATAGCTTGTTTTAGCATCAATAAAGATTTGATTGATATTGATTTTCTTGATTGAACTAGTAACTTGGTGCTTTGCGGTAAATGGTATTTGCAATACCTTATGTAACCATCGCAACGATTCAATGAAAGAAATTTTCTTTATATACTCAACCAAAGAAATCAAATCTTTCTTGTCACTAAATGAAACATTTCTACTAAAACTTCTATAATTTAAGTAGCTATTTTCACGAATGTTTATACCCTGTGGGTTATCGCCATCTGGGAATGTGGCAGAATAAATTTCTTTATCCTCTCGATAATGTATATCATGGCAACCTAATTTTTCCAAAACAAGTTCAATTTTCTTGTTGTCGCAAATATATTCTTTTAGTTCCATGACTTCCATTATTGACTTCCCTACCTATTAAAAATCTTGTGGTACATGACAATATCCAATTTCTTTATATACATCTGTACTTAAATCGCACTCTGCTACAATTTGCTTTGCATCAGTTTCGCCAAACCTATTTTTTGTGACAAAAACAATCATGTAGTTTTTATCCCGATTTAATTTAAATGGAATTTTCGTTTTATGATTTATACCATCTAGTTTATAACATTTTAGTTCTCGTTTTTCATCTTCGTATTCATCATCATAAGGTCTGCGAATCATAATATTAACTGACATAACGTCAATGATTGATTTTGCCTGCCCGATCTCATTGTTTGTCAAATGCCGAATTTTTAATGCTTGTTTCCCAAGCTGGTATGTTACAAGTAATCCAACATTTTTGCAAGTAGGTTTTACAACGTCATACAGTTTTATCATATCACGCATCATACTGCGAAAAATTTCATCTGATTTAGAATCGGCACTCTCTTTTAATGTATCAAGTACAAAAAGTTTTACACCAAATGCAGAAGAATATTTGCGAATAATTTTAATAGCAACATTTGCCGAGTAGCGTTCCAACGGAATTACAGTGAGGATATGTTTGTCTTTTTTATCTTCAATCCACTTTGCACATTTGCGAAGCAGCGATAGCACTTCATCGGTAAATTTGCCATCTCTCAAAACGTGCTTATGAAGTTCTTCTTTGAAGATATTGTTTGCAACCCACACCAATAATTCTTTTTTAAACTTTCTTTCATCTTCTTCATTGATGATAAAAACAACAGGAAGGTCATTTTCAATTGCAGAAGGTACGATATAATTAAATGCCATTGTAGATTTACCTGTACCAGATGTACCACCTAACCCATAAATATTCCCGTTCAAATTAAATCCACCTGTGGTTTCCGTTAAAAGGTTGGCATTATAAAAAGGCATCCCAACATCTTTACAAGAATTGAGTTCATCAATAAACTCATTCATTCCCTCAAAAACATTGTAGCTTTTTACATTTTCATATACACTGACAAATGTATGATTTAAAAGCACCTCAAAATCATCGTAAATCTCATCGAGTGACATATCAGCGTATTCACTAAGTTTTTTCTTGTCAATCAGACAACCGTCTTTTGACAATTGAAATACTGTTTGCCACTTCTTCAATTCAGAAATGTATGAAAAGAAGTTTTCTTCTTTAATATAGGTAGTGGTATTCAGAATTGCTTCAAATCCACCATACTCATCATACTTTTTCTTTAATTTCTCATGCTTCCTCAAATATAAACCAATTGTGCAATCATCAAGTAATATATTTGCCTTTTCTACGAAGATCATATCATAGGCGATTTTAAAGAATACTTTCCATTGATTATGATGAAAATCAGCTAATGTCAAGTCAATCTCATAAATAAGATTTGGATTCTTATAGATCGTTCCTACAATATTTGCTTCTGGAGAAAGCTTATATTCTAATATCTTCTTCTGGATTTCAAGCTGCTCTTTTTCAAAAGGAGTTAGTGTAATTGCATTTTTTTCTGCCATAAATCACTTCCCTTCCTTCATTACCACATTGTTTTATACCTTTTGTTTTTATTTTGAGCCGTGTCATTTACATCATCTTTAGAGAAATTGTTTTGATAATCACTGGTGGTTTCTTCTTTTAAGAACACCTTTTCATTCTTTCTTGCCATTTTTATTCTTTCATATACATCATTTAGGTTCGATTCTACGATTTTCAATATGTAATTCAACTTGTGCTTTTCATTTGAAAAGGCAACATTTGAAAGAGCATACTCAATTTTCCCACGGCAAAATTTGAATGTACTTAGAATAACAAAATTAGAATAATTCGCACGAGATTTTATATGATTGTTTGCCAAGTACTTGCCTGTTGCAAGTCCTTTTAATCGCAATACAAACCATTGCGGCAATGCTTGATTTTCGTCATATCCTAAAACAGACTTCACATATTCGTATAATTTATCGAAATATTCTTTTTCTTGTTTTTTATCTAGCATATCAAATCACTCTAAAGAATGAATCACTTCAAGAATTGCTTCTGCATCTTCCTTTGAATCAATATCCACAGGCTTTGCGTACCCGCATTCACGAATCTTTACAACTACAGGCTTTACTTTTGAGATTTCACTCTTATTGTTTGAAAGAAACGCAGAGATTTCTTCGATCAATGGCTCAATAGACTTTTTTGCCTTTGCCGCCTTTTCATTTTCTGCAATTCGTTCCATGTTTTCCTGTTCTTCTTTTTCATTTTCTGCTTTGCGTTCAGAAACAGACTTACCACTCTTCTCGATTTCGGCTTTTAATGCGTCTGTCATTGCCTTAATAAATTCGTCTGCCGAAAAATTGCATTCATTTACAATTTGACTCATACGACTACCACTATCAACTGTGTAATTGTCATCTCTGAATTTGATTTTTCTTGTTTCAGATTTTACAGTTGACAATTCTTTCCCATTAACCTTACTTTTGGTTAATTCTCGATCAATATAGGCAATTCCAATCAAATCAATGTTTTTCTTTAATTGATTAAAATATCTTTGAGAAACATCAGACGTAATTTGCTGATATGATTCATTGGTAATAGGGTCTGTAACGGTTGTTTGTCGAACGTGTCCAATAACAGCAAATGCAATTCCAACACTGCGTAGAGCAAAAAGCTTTTCTTGCAATAAATCCATTGCTTTGTCCTGACCCTTCATAAAACCGCCCCATGCAGCATTGATGGCATTTGTCCTTTTTGACGGATTTTCTTTGTTCCAAAGTCGAATTGATTCTTGTTCTGCAAGCTGAATTGCGTTATCAATTGTATCGATAAATACAACCTTTAAGTCTTTATAATCAGTTGTTCTGTTATCAATAATATCATCAATAATATCACAGAATGAACCCCAATCAGGGACATCTTCATATACAATATCTTCAATGTATTTCGCACCATTTTCACGATACATTTCCAAAAACAGATAACCATCTTCGCCGACAAGTTTTTCTGCCATTTCTTTACAAATCGTAGTTTTCCCGATCTTAGGGAGCCCAAGTAGACAAATGTTTGCATCCAACGGATTTAATGAAACTTTATTCTTTTTCCCAAATTTTCTTGCCATATTTCAACCTCCAAACTTACACAATCTCCTCGAAAGCATCCAGATCATCAAGCCAACTCATATCACTATCTGATTCAGAAGATTCGTTTCCCACTTCATCGTTGGAGTCATCATCCTTCTGATAAAGATAATCCAAATACAAATCATCTTCGGAATATCTTTCCTCAAATTTTTGAAGTACTGCCGTAATTGTGTCATTCTTATTTACCTTCTTGATATAAGGCTTAGTAAGAATCATCTTTTTTTCTTTTGTCCCAGATGCAGCACACTTCTCTAAAGCTTCTTCCTTAGTAAACACGTTCATTTCAACGAGTTCCTTAATATCATCCGGAATATCATCCCAAGACGGAGTAATAACAGCACCCGATTCTACAAATTCACCCTCAAACGTGATCTGTGTATACCCTTTCTTAACCTTGAAAAGTTTATCATAACACATCTTGCATTGCTTTTGATTTTCAAGATTCAAATGAAATTCAAAACCAACCTTATACGGAAAATTACCCCGAACTTCAATGTTGTTATATTCTTTTAGATAAGCAAGGACAGTTGCATTGATATTCATCATCCCGGTTTCCTTGTCAACATTTCTCAAATTACAAGAATCCTTGTCAAGCAAAATGGTCTGGGTAAACTTTGCGAATCTATCATCCTTAGTCTGAGTATCAGCATTTTCATTTACGGAAGAAGCTGCAATCGAAATACTCTTGATTTCCTTATCAATTGTTGTCTTGCCATTATACATCGAATATTTTAGATTGCCACGGATATACAGTTTTGTGCCGTCTACAATATGCTCATTGCAGTATGCGATTGCATCATATTCAGACAGGAATCTCTTCTTGAACAGTTTGCCGGATTCAGTCTTTTCCAGAGCAACTGTGATAAAGCACATATCTCCAACGGTTTCGAGAATGGATTCGTCAAAACGATCGTTCCAGTCAACTTCAAGTCTGGATTCAAAATCGTCTGTCCCATCTTCCTTCTTACCATGAGCATAAATCACATTGTTCCCGTCACCAGAATATCCGCCATTCATGCTTGCATAGATAATTCCATTCTTCTCTCCGCAGTCAATTCCCAGATTCATTCTGGAATAAATCCAATTTGAACTGTTGCTCTTTTCATCGATCTTAAACGTATAATCATCGTTTACCTTTGCCACACCCAGCAAAGAAAAATTAGAAATCCAATCTTTCTTCGTAATCTTCTTTTTGTTATCTGCCATAAGCACCAACCTTTCTGAATTTTTTCAAAATAAAAAAGCACCTGTCGAACCAGCGACAAGTGCTTACACTTATATAATACGATTTTTCAGAACAAATCTAAAATCAAATCACGAATAAAATCGTTATTTTACAAAAGTTTTTTATTACAAGAGAATCAAATTTCCTTCCCATTATATTTGTAAAGAAGAATAGTAGGAGATAATCCATATGCCTTGCAAAAAACAAGTTTGCCATCTTTCATTTTGCACCAAATCGAATCATTTTTATTGAGCGTAAAAACAAAATTCATAAAAGGATTGTAATCCTTAAAATCATAAAGTTCCTTTTCGATACCAGAGAAATACGAGGTAAATTTAGCAAAACAAAATTGCCAAAAGAAATAAACCGAATCTTCTTTTGACATCTGAACAGTAACTTCGCCATTCAAAAATTTATCCCAATCAAAATCATTAGAATAGACAGTTCTATTAGGAAGTAATGAGAGAATTTCATTCCAATCTACAATGACTTTGTCTTTACCACGATAATTACTGTATTTTAATCCATTGTCAATCGATTCGCCTTTGAGTTTATACTCCAGATATACTTTGCTAAAATCATGAGAATCGAACGGATTAAATTTACTTTTACTACACCATTCAATCCCTTCATTCTTAGCAACCTGTAAGAAGCTTTCTATATTTTTATAAGTTACCCTTACTTGAATTTTACCTTTCTTAAAGCTATCCCAAAAATCACTTGTTAGATTATTCCAAAAGTTTCTTGTTACATCAAAATATATTTCTTCCTTTAATTTGTCTACTTTCTGTTTTACTTCCTCTTTTGCTTCTCCCAGAGTTTTATCAAGAGTCTTTTTATCTGTATTATCATTCTCTCCAACCAATCTACCCACAGCAATTTTTGCACCAACATTAAAGTTAAATTTGTCATCTGGGTGGCATTTAGCTGTAGCAGAATTGACCTTTTTACCATTGGCATACTTTGTTGCAGTTACTGCCTTACCACTTCTCAGTACAACAATTTTTTCATCCATATTATCTTCTTCCTCATTTCCTTTTAATTTAATAGGATAATCGAAACCATAATAAACTAGACTCTTTCCAAACGGAGAATCTTTCATGAACATGTTATGCCCATAATTTTCCCCTTCGATTGTGTGATAATAGTAATACCCGTGTTCATAACTGCGGATTCTGATAATATTGCCTTTCTCATTGCCTTCCAAACCAACTACATATACGCCATTAACGTGGATTCCCATATTACATCCTCCAATTTCATTAATCTAAAAAGAACTGTTTAACAAAAGCAACTAGTTCTTCCATACTGTCACAGATCTTCATCGTATTTAATCTTAGCCACGGATGTAATTCATTATGATCTTCATTTAATCCAATTACCGGAATCCCATGTTCTCTTGCAATTGCAATTTCCATTGCTGTCCCGATTGAATTTGGCACATTAAAATTAACAACAACAACATCTGACTTGCACAAATTAAATAAATCAAAATCCATAGCTTCTTTTTGCGTTTCAAGATCATTTACTTCATTCACATCATAGTAAAGTGGTGGGTCAAAAAACTTCGGTCTATCAAATCCAGAATCATTTCTTCTGATTTGCGACATAAAATTTAATCTCCACTCATGCTGCTCTTTATAAGTAAGTCCACTCATACCACCAGCTAAATAAATCTTTTTCAAATTATCACTTCTCTTTCTTGTCAAATGTAGCAAAACATTTTTTTAATGCCGAAACAAATTCGTCCATATCATCTTCTGTTATACTATTATCGAATGAGATTCGCAATGTCTTTGTTATTCTATCATTGTCAAGTCCCATTGCACTCAAAACGTAAGACGGTTTATCAGAATGTGAGTTACAAGCAGAGCCAGCTGAGACAAAAATACCGTCTAATTCTAATAGATAAACCATTGACTCTGCTGTACAAGGTGCATCTAAGAATGTTACACTCAAAATATTAGGAATATTTCTATAGTAGCCATTGATTCTACAATCAAAAGCAGAAACAAGTTTACCAATAAATAAACCTCTTTTCTTTTTTGAAAGATTCAGATTCTCATAAATTCCTTGGTTACAACAACCACCATCTTCTAAGTCTTGAACCGCCTGTTTCAATCCCATAATATATGGTACATTTTCAGTGCCACCACGCATACCATAATTTTGGCTGCCATAAATAATCGGGGTAATACAAGATTCATCCTTAATGTAAAGGAAGCCAATTCCTTTTGGCGTTCCGATCTTATGTCCACTTGCTGTGAGCATATCAATTGAAGTGTCTAAATCAGAAATATCAGCATCATTCACTACATCAATAGGGATTTTCCCAAATGCCTGAGTAGCATCTACATGAAGCAAGCCACCGTGTGAATGTGTAATTGCTGCAATTTTTTGAATATCTTGTACTGCACCAGTTTCATTATTTGCATATTGAATAGACACTAAAATCTTGTTTTTTTTATTCTTAAATATCTCATTCTTAGCTATAACACTTAAAGTCTGTTCTAACTCATCATAGCATATCCCCCCATCAAAACGAACAGGAATATAAAATACACTCGTATCAATATTCTTAACGCATTCCAAAATACTTTTATGTTCTACCCTGCTTGTAATTATAACCGGATTATACCCTTCTGATCTTGCATGATTTACAAAACCTTCGATTGCCCAACAATTTGATTCACTGCCACCAGAAGTAAAATAGATATTTCCTCTTTTATCTCCGATAAAATTTCCAATTGTTTTTCTAGCCTCTCTAATTTTTGAATCAATATTAGCGGCATATAACGAAGAAGGATTTTGCCATTTATCTGAAAAATACGGCATCATTGCAGCAATCACACTATCCGATACTTTTGTGGTAGCTGCATTATCTAAATATAAATTTATTTTAATCATCCCCATTCTGTTTTCTAGTTTTCCTAGATGGATAAGCAACTCTATCTTTGAACTTATAT